>Ga0190312_1000183_pt1 | contig 23165 bp, 23 predicted proteins | sample 487007910_MG_FD_165046 | JGI IMG/M metagenome (GOLD analysis project Ga0190312, IMG submission 165046) | Hydrothermal vent sediment bacterial communities from Southern Trench, Guaymas Basin, Mexico - 4870-07-9-10_MG | ecosystem: Environmental > Aquatic > Marine > Hydrothermal vents > Sediment ... | reverse complement strand
ATTTGTTGCAAATAGAAGCTCACTATAGCCATCACCATCTATGTCTCCAAGCAACATATATTTCGTTGCGTTACTAGTATCTAATACTTTTTGCATCGAAACACTATTTCCAATGACACTAAACGCAAGGAGAGTCCCATTATTAAGAAGTGTTAGGACATACGGCTTATTGTTTAGCAGAGCGACTATTGCCTTTCTGGGTGAGATATCAGCATCAAGAGTAATACTCTTCGTGACAGAGACTATCGACGCATTCGCATAGGACATATTACCAACAAATGCTACAACACTATGCTTGAGCGGCACGTCATCTTCGGTTGCGTTTACATCGAACCAGAGGAATACATCGTCTTTTCCATCAGCATCAAAATCTGCAACTGTAGGAAGCAATGTTATATTTGAAAAGGATATACGCGAGGTATCAACACTTGGTTCCTGACTCAATATATCGTTTATCGTTATGTTTAGTGGAATTGTTTTGTTTGGAAGAACAGCTAAGGATAGCTTATCCTTGAAGACAAGCAGAAACTCCGTGAGATTTTTGGTGTTTCCGGTAAAGTTGCCGTAGATCGGATAGAAAAGCGTTTTTTCCTTTAAAAATGTCCATTGGGTCTTGTATGCAACCCCATATTTTTTGTACACCACAACGAGTCTATCCGATATCATGTATACGAGCCGATATATTTGCTTGTTAAGATCTGTAGATTCCGCTATTGGGGCTATCTGTATGGTGAATTTAGGAACGCTTGATTCATAGATTGTCTCGAATTCAGGTGGATTCCTAAGAATGTTGATGTATTTTAGAGGTTCTGTTGTTTTACTTGTCTTTACGATCACATCAATAGCTCCATCGAGGTCTATATCCGCTATTGATGCGTTTAGAATGTTCTCATCGGTGGGTACTATCTTCATAATGCTTCCAGTTTCGTCGAGAAATACTAGGGCTCCCTTAGCAAGTATAGCGATCTCAATTTTGCCGTCCCCATCAAAATCAGCACATAGAGGCTGATATGATATCGTGTAAAGCGTTGTCTGATTCTTTATGCCTGGCCTATGCGTGAGCCGCCTTGATACACCTATTTTTGTGGACCACAACTTGTAGAAAGTTCCTCCTGATGTATTATATTTATATGCAACCAATGTGTCGTTTGAGGGAACTAATAGTTCTAGTAACCCGTCCCCATCAATATCATAGAGAACGGGGGGCTGAGTTATGGAGACATTGCTCAATATTATATTGTTGGTTAGAGCTCTTATCTTCTTCGCTGGTTGATTTAGAAGTTTTTCATTTAATTCGAAAGTCCCTTCTGCGATTTTTTTGGAGCCCTTAGATGGGCCTATGAGTACCCAGGAGGACAAAAGAATTATCAGGGCAACTACTAGTATCGCCTTTTTTCTCAACCCTTATCACCGCATATCCTATGATTGAAAGCAAATAAGATTATAAAATGGTCTACCAGAGATAGAGTCGATCTCTCCTATTTGGCACGTAGCTTCTTGGCAAGTCTTATTAACCTGTTTGCAAAATAATACAACGAGTAGATTACCAGAATAAATACTATGAATCCAGTCCCGATTGCTATTGCGATTATGGATTCTCTCTCAGCAAGAATCCTTATTTTTAGTCTTATGTGTATCGTGTTGTTTAGGTATAGTTTTATGACTATAAGCATGTTACCAATGCCTAAAAACGTTTTGCTGTCACTTTTGGATGTAACCCAATACCTTGAGGGGCTTCCATCAGGACTAGAAATATCATAAATAACCAAGTCTGCCCCATAGGATTTGCTCATTTCAAGATCTATTCTTATTAGATCATCAGAGCTAAGCAATAATCCGAATACAGGATAGCTACTGTTAAGCACAGTCTCAGCCTTGAAAGCATTCGAAATTCTACGCTGAGTTGCTATTTTAAATGCCTCCGCAGGAAACACCGCACCGAAACCTTCATCGTAATCCTTCTCCCCATGTGACAAAGGAGGGGGGCTTCGGGTAATATCGCTAAACAATGTTTCGTGTATTCCTAGATATGTTGTTTCAAATGCTGAGCCAAGGAGTATTGCTTTTATACATAATGCTTGCTCTAGAGACCACTCCCAATTATCTCCTTCTAGGATTCTACTTGTTATCAGAGCTAACACACCCGATATATATGCTGCGGCAAAGCTTGTTCCAATACCAAGAGAAAAATCATTCTTTATCTCATCATCAAACAGGAAGTCCGAGTCATCAGAGTCGGCAGCCATTACCCAAGATCCATATATCAGGCCGCCCCCCACCGCGGATATATCTGGTTTCGTGTACTTGAAGTATTCTCCATAAGAACCACCACGAGATGAGTATATTGCTATCCCTAGTTTCTCATTTAGCGCCGCCACGGTGATAGCATATTTCGCCGATCCGGGAGATCTTATTTGATTAAGTGTAGATGGCCCATACTTAGTATAGTCGTTTCCAGCAGCGACAACTACTAGTATACCCCTCTGGACAAGCTGGTCCACTGCCGTATTTAAAATTACACTTTCTTTGCTAGTCGAAATACTTAGATTAAGTATGGTAATATTCAGCTGTTTGTAGACCCCCATCAAATCGTTTATTGCCTTCAGAATTTTTGCGACATCAGTCTTGAAGCTCATTTTTTCAAAAACTTTCCAGACCGCCAACTTAACATTTGGTGCCAGACCACCCCAAGAGACATTTTGAAGCCTCGTGAGAGTTATGTGGATAACATAAGGAACATCCTCACTAGCCTCCTCAGCATTCACATATATTTTGATGAGTCCTTTACTTAGGGATATGTTCCACCGAGCTGGAAAAGTTTTGCATGGGAATTCGTAGGAGGATGAGTTCTCATGAACTACTCTCACTAGTAGCGAAGCATTGGATATTTCTGCATTTAGCTCTAAACTCACGATTTGGGACCTTTCTATGTAAATGGCAATGGGAGGATGCTCTGATGTGCCTACTATACCCCAACTTACAAAACTAGGAGGAGTTTCTAGAGTTAATTTTCTAGCGGCAATTATCGAAGCAACCATTGTTCCGTGGCCAATAAGGTCTATGGGGCTTTGCGATTCCCCTGTTATGTCCTTAAAGTATACAACTTTGTCAGATAACCACGGATTATCTACACACACTCCAGTATCTATTATGCCTACTGTTAAATGTTTCGAGCCATTATATTCTATTCCTATACCATGCCTAAGATATCCGTTGATCGGTGGAAAGAGAGAAATCGAAGACGAGAGATATACCTCTGAGTTCTCTTCTATCCATGCTTTTCTTGCTATTTTTCCGAGAATTTCTTTTAGTTTTGCTTTTTGGGCATAGGCATGAATAATATTTAGTCTATGATATACCTCAATCTCACGTATCGCTAGTTTTTCTAGCATAGCTTTTATTTTCCTTAACTCGCTCTGTGTCGTTGCGATAAGGAAATCAAGATAGTGTTTATCATTGTTTTTAAGCTCCAGCTCTAGGTAGTCCGAGATGTTATTCTGGTTCCTGTCCTTCATCGCAGTATAATCTGCGTAGGCGACGCCCATAGAATGAGATATATTCCTTGCTGACTTCCCATCCAATGTTATGGGGTGAAAACGAAGAAAACCTGTGAATATCACAAGAAGAATGAAAATAATGCTACGCATATTCGATCTCGCTTGCATCTATGCCTAGGATTTTTGTGAGGTCAATTTCAGCAGCGACCGTTGGTATTGTCAGACCAAAGTTTAGTAGGACTTTGGGGTGAACTTCTCCCATCACACCAATTTTTTCGCCATTCAGATATATAGCTGCGCAGCGTCCCTCGATGAACGATGGGTGTTTATCCCGCCTGATATTTATTTGGATCCCAAGCAATGAGAGGACATATTCCACTATGGATTTCAGTTGAGTATAATTTGCAGAAACATCCGAAATTACTATGGCGAGATGCCTAAGGTTTCGGGCTTTTGCTGAGAGTTCCTCGCATATCTCCACTGTATCCTCGATCTCAAATATCTTTAAGGGATACTCCGCAGCTTTGTTCTCAGATATCATCTTTAGGAGTTCTGGTAGGAGCCAATATCTGACCATTGTTATCTTTGCTTCTTTTGCGCCTCTTATCCTAACTATTCTCTCTGCAGGCGTCTTCAGAAGCATTTTATCGAATTGATCATGCTCATTTGTTAGGGAGAATGTGAATGCCTCTACAAATCCTAGTCCGATTAGAATTTCTCTTATAAAATCCACAGTTTCATTGTCTTCCAAGGCCGCTCCAACAGTAAATACTGGTGTTAATTCCGGTTCGAAGTTATCGAAACCATATGCTCTTGCGATATCATCTATTATGTCAATATCATGAAATATGTCTGTCCGGTATGGAGGAATTTCAACGGTTATTAGTGGCGGGTTGTCTAGTTTTGATATGTAGCCCATCCTCTCGAGTAGCTGCTTAATTTTACGGCGTTTAAGCTGTACTCCTAAAACTTTCTCTACTTGTTGAGGGGATATTGTTCGTGTATATCTACGGAAGTATGGTGACGAGTCCACCGCACCATCGGGATATATTATTTCGACACTATAAAGTTCACCACCCATATCGCTTAGGATCGTTGCGAGTATGTTTATTGTCTTTTCCATCGTTTCCTTATGCGTTCCGGTAGTTTCTAGTAGAATATCCTTATCATCCTCGCTTATTTGACCATAATCAGCAGAATTTATTATTGGTGGCATAGATAGGATTTTTCCTTCACCATCCACGAATAGAGGGTATTTCTCTTTGCCTTCCAGGATAAAGGAATATTCTCTTCCAGTCGGATGCTCAGAGAGAATTTCCCTGCCACTCATCTCTTTTTCCACTCCAAGAGGTCTGAATCTGATCTTATCTGGGTCCTCGGCATAATATCTCAGGGGCCACTTCAATTTCCTTAGAGGATAAAATCCTATCGACGCTTTTCTTCGGTTCCTACAGAAAGTTGAATGGAGCTTCTCTTGTGTCCATATAAGCTCTACGAGGTCTTCTTCTGTTAAATTAAGTCCCTTCACAACAACTGCTGCTATGTAGGGTCTTATTTCCACGACACTCTTATCCACAAATATTTTGTATTCGGTGCTTTCACAGGCAACATAGTTTTTGGGTTTCTCTTTTCCGAGATACAGCCTAAGCGTTCTAGCAAGCCCTACCGTGGATAGACAATCTGGCCGATCTGGTGTTATTTCTATTTTCAGTAGATATTCGTCCCCCTGTTTTTTCGCTGAGTCTAACTCGAATCCTATTTGAAACAAAAGCTCTTCTAGCTCCTTAAGGGATATATCGAAACCTATGTAACGTTGAAGTCTTGAAAGGGTTGTATCCAGTACTGGCATTCCAAATCCCACATAACCATACCATTTACACAACTATATGGATATACCAATACTCAGCTTATTCCTCGCGGATCTCTAATGCTTACATCCAATTTATTCCATAATGAAAAATAAAATCATTACACCTTAGCTAGAGAATCTATAAAAGCTTTGAGTTTTATATGAGCATTGCCAACCACATACCTCCCATGCGAAGGAAAAATATTCTCGAATTTATATAGCCCTATAAGCTTTCTGAGTGACTGTATCAGAAGTTTTTTATCATAGAGCTGTGTGGGCAGATCGAAATTTCCTTTGGGATTAATATATATTGAGCCCCCAGTGAATGCGGAGTCTTGAAAAATTATTGTTATACTTCCCTGTGTGTATCCTGGTGTATGGATGACAGTAATATCGCCCCCTATTTTTGAGGTTTCAGCATCAATAATCATCATCTCCATATCCTCGCCTATAAATGCTACACGCCTAAATGATGTTAGTTCATCCCTATGAACCACCAACTTAGCATTCTCGCAGTATGCTAGGAGGTCTGGTGCAGCTTCAGCATTATTCCTTCGAGCATGTGTAATTATGATGTAGGCAACATCTTCTGGCGTCGCATTTATCTGAGCGTCAAGATAGTTTATTATGGCTTGCTCAGAGCCTAAGTAGCCTACATCAATTACCACTAACCCCTCGTCAGCGTCTAGTATGTAGCTGTTACACCCTCTGTTACCTACGACTTTATATACCCTTGGTATGATAAGCATTTCTATCACTTCGCACTTTTAATTGCTTAACCAAAATTTAGATTTAGCTCATCCCTCGTATTTTAAGACCAAAAAAATTCATCGCATTCCTAGTTGTGATCTCCGCCACTTCTTCATAGTCAACATTTTTGATATCTGCAATAACCTTAATCACTTCCACAACATATGCTGGCTCATTCCTAACACCCTTTCTGGGCGAGAGATAAGGTGAATCTGTCTCAACCAACATTCTACTTAGAGGAATACTGGTTATCAGCGGCCATAGATCTCTCCTTCGGACGTATACTGTCGGTATGCTTATAAGCCAATCGCCACTTAATATTACTCGAATATCACTTCTTGAGCCAAAAAATGCATGAAAGACAGCTCTTTTTATCGAATATGTCTGTAACATCTCAGCAATTTTCACATATGCATTCTTCCGATGCGCTGATCTAGCATGAATTATAAGAGGCTTTTTAAATGTTTCTACTGCCTCGAGAATCTCTTCGAATGCTTTAATCATATATTCTATCTCCCTCTCGCCTCTAACCCAGTGGTAATCTAATCCACATTCCCCTATAGCAATATATTTTCCTTCAAATTTCCTTAGCGCGGCAAGGAACTCTTGGAGAAGCTCTTTATTTAGAATTTGAGGCGCCAAACCAAGTGCAGGAAATACATAGCCTTTATAGCTTTCAGTTATTTTTAATGCTACCTGGAAGTCCTTCGGCGTTATTGTCGGATTTATTATTGCTATAACCCCCACCCTCTTAGCTCTCAATATAACACTATCTAGGTCACGATCAAATACATCAGAGCTTAAATGTGCATGTGAATCTATTACTCGCAATCATAACCCCTCTACCATCTTCTAACTATTAGCATATCACCATTTTCGTGTACTTGATCCTTCGGTTGATTGGGTATATATAGTATTTATAAAGCGTATATCTCATTATGTTAGAATGACACATTTCTAGTATGTCGGTGTGGGGATAGTCATGCCTCTTCGAGCATACATATTCCTTAAAGTTAGGCCCGCGCCTGTAGATGATCTCAGGAGGGAACTCGAGAAATTTCCTGAAATCATCGAGGGCCACGTCGTGACTGGTGAGGTTGACGTTGTACTTAGTGTTGAAACAGCTGATACAAATGAACTGTTCCAATTAGTTAAGAAGCTAAGGACCCTCCCATTTGTTCTAGATACAAAAACCAGTATCGCTATAAGTGTTATTAAGGAAAAAACTAGCGAGTAAAAATTCTTTTTCATCTTTTTGAAATTATTTCACCATTGTCCAAATATCAAATATGTTGTTACCTATTTCCGTTTTTCTATAAACTTGAAACCTCTCAAAGGGCAACATGTATATAAGTATCCATCCTATGGATCCACTATTCTATGTGTTGCTATTCGCCTGCGGAATAGAAGATTTTAGGTCACATAGAATCAACAATGTCGCCGTAGTGACTATGGCTTTATTGATAGTTATATGTTGGATTGTAGGATACCACACTGGACGAAATATTGGTATCTTATTAGGAATTGTCGCTGGGACTCTAACATTATACCTCTTGGGTATTATAGGCGGTGGGGATGCTAAGGTCTTTATCTTATCAGCATTTTATTTCGATCCACACCTAGTGTTGCTGGGCATATTGACAAGCTTATTGATCACTCTTCTGGTGAAAAAAGAAGCTCGAAGGGAGATGCCATTACTCTTAGTTTTTTCCATAGTTGTGATATTTAGCGATATTTTAGTTAACCATTGATATCAGTCTTCTTGGTTCTTCCGCCTTCTTAAGTTCCCGTAGATCATAACCCCAATTAGAGTAACTCCTATGCAGCCTATCACCAAGAAGACTATATTTGCGAGAAAAGCCATAATACTGATGAGCAAAGAATTATCAAGCAAAGCCACCATTAAAACAGCTGCAGTAGTATTCAGTACAGAATGAACGAAAATCGATTCCAGCAAACCAAACTCAATGAATATGTAAGCCAGGATAACCCCCGCTACAAAGGCATTGATTACTCCAAGAGGACCAAGATATAGATGAAACAAAGAAAATACACTAGCCGATACCAACATCAATAAAATTGCTGACTTACTTCTATCCTTGGTACCGCCCACTAAAGGCTGAGCCCTACGATATTTTATACACAGCGGAACACCAACTAAAATACCTCTAAACAACACTTCTTCGAGAATCGGGGCCCACAGAATTAATGTTGGTACTAAGATAGGAGAAGGTTTAAGGATGGTACCGTCCTTACTTAAAAATGATAATATCGATGTCACCGCCACTTGTATTGCCACTAAATCAAACATAGTGATACAACTTGAATTCTCCCTCAAATTTTTCGCCACAACACGCAAAAATGCGGTAAGGAGTATACCAAGATATACACCATTGAATATAATAGCAGTCGTTCCCTTCAGCAAAATGACCACTAGCAATATTGGTACCGCAAAAATCGAGTACTCCGCAAGGATTCCCAGTAACATGCCGAGCGTTGCTAGGCCCACAACAGCTAAAAATAAAATCAATAATCGATTTACATTCCTTATAGTCTCCAAGTATTTGATGGTGCTCATCTTTGATACCCAAATATCTATATGACAAAATGCTTGTCCTTAAGCTCAAATCCATGAAGGATCTACTACGATTTACTAGATTCCTCTCTGAAAAAACAAGTAGAAAATGGCCTTTATACCGACATGGTGAGAAAGTATACATGATCTTCAGACGGAAATTGGCAGATCAGAAAATAATTGCCGTGATCGCAGAGACCAAAATTAGAAGCAAAAAACTCCAGGATAAGACTGTATTAGCCTATAACTATCATAGAGATAGAATAGTTCTAAGGAGTGATACCAGTGATACCGTAGGTGCTTGGAAAACATTAATAATAAATAGCTCCCTGGACATAGAATCCAACATGGGATCTACGCTTATCGAACTGCCAGCGAACGTGAATATGAAAAACTTCTATCCGCTGCGCCTTATCCCTATCGATAGCTGGAAAGACCTTATACTTCTAGCTTTTTTCGCAAGAGACCTCATACTTCGAATGAAAGCGGCAGATAACACGCTACTACTAACGGGTATTTGCTCGAGACTTTTCATCCCAGCAGACCCTTCCCTAACATTATTCTACACTAGAATAGACCACACTGAGATTGACAATGAGGCTCACTATGCTGAAATTGGCGATGATATTAGATTCACCAAAAGAGTATCTATAAGGACTACGCGCTTTGTTCCCATAATAGACACACAGAGGATGGAAGTCTATGGAGATAAGCCTTAAGGAGCTAGAAATAATACTTAGCACGCTAGAAGACATATGTAACCCTAAACCACATCTGGAGCAATGGACAACACTACCAAGAATAGCCGCTGAAATGCTCTTGTATGCGTATGAAGACGGAAATATAGCCGATAAGACATGTGCTGATTTTGGCTGCGGAAATGGGATTCTTACAATAGGGCTACTCATTTTAAACGCAAGGAGAATTTATGCTATCGACATTGATATCGACGCTATAAAGACTACGAGAAGAAACTTAGAACGAATCGCCAAAATCTATAATATTTCAGACTTCAAAGAACGCGTCATAATTCTACATGAAGACATAAGAAGACTTCAGCCATTTCCTGTAGATACCATCATCATGAACCCTCCATTCGGTGTTGAGCCTCAAACTCGCCACGCAGATCGGTACTTTCTTATAAAAGCATTCGAGATGGCCAATGTTATATATTCTCTTCACCATTCCACGGAGAAAAGCAGAAAATTTCTCAGTAGGCTCGCCAAGGAGAACTGCTTCGAATCCACAATAGTCAAGACCTTCAATTTCACATTACGAGCACGATTTTGGTTTCATAAGCATAAAAAAAGAACTATCAAAACTGATTTTTATGTGTTTAAAAGAAGGTGTTACGGAAGATGGTGTCAACATGGTTAAAACTGCTATAGTTCGTATAGAGAAACTAAATGAGAAGGGTTTTGGTGAAACTAAGCTTAACAACAGAACGATCGAAGTTCCAGGAGCTTTGCCTGGAGAAGTAGTAGTCATAAGAATGGGGCGGAAGAGACGTGGATACATAACTAGGTTTCTTGAAAAAAGCGAGAAAAGAGTTGCTCCTGTTTGTCCCCATGCAAATCTATGTGGAGGATGCTTATGGCAAGATATAAAATATGATGAACAACTTAAACTTAAGGAGTCCATAATACAGAAAATTTTTAGCCGAATTAAGGGAGATTTCGAATTAGGGAGAATAATTCCCTCACCACAAATCTTTGGGTATCGGGGCAAGATGGAATTTATCTTCGCCAGAGGAGCTTCTGGCTTGGCCTTAGGCCTAAGAGAATTAGGCTATTTCGATAGAGTGGTTGATATACAAGCTTGTTGGCTTCAACCACTCGAGGCAAACAAAGCCCTCCTAGAATTCAGAACTAAACTCAGTATCCTCGGATATCCACCTTACAACATATACACTCACGAGGGGTTCCTAAGGTATTTGGTCATTAGAACCTCTTTCTATAATGGCGATGTGTTAGTTAATATAGTTACAACTTCGGGAGCAGGCGGAAAGAGATGCAAGTTAGATTTCGATATGTTGCTAGAGGAAACATCAGCATCCACTGTTGTATGGTCTATAAATGACTCAGTAGCGGATGTCGCGATGGGCTCCATTAAGCGAATATTTGGCACTGGCTATATTGTCGAGGAAAACCTTGGCTACAAATTCAAGATATGTCCCTATTGCTTCTATCAATCCAACCCAAATCAAGCCAAGACTCTTTTTAAGCTTGCTAAGAGTTTGGGAGGGGAGGGAGATTTAGCTCTCGATCTATATTGTGGTATAGGAACAATAGCGATAATAGTCTCAGATAAATTCAAAAAAGTTATCGGAATAGAACTTGAAGAACACTCAGTGAGGATTGCTAGAGAAAATGCACAGATGAATAAAGTTAATAATGTTGAGTTCATTGTGGGAAGAGTCGAAGATACGCTCAGCGATGTTACCAGGTCTTTATCGAAAATAGACACCATATTCTTGGACCCCCCTAGGAGCGGTGTCCATAAGAATGCTAAGAGGGTAATAGCTAGTCTAAAGCCCGAGCGAATAGTATACATCTCCTGTAATCCTAGAACCCAAGTCGACGATATAGACTACTTTGTGCATTCGGGGTACAGACTTATATTGGTACAGCCTCTAGATATGTTACCCCATACGCCTCATATAGAAACAATAGCCCTACTAGAGAAATCTTAGTCGTCTTCTCTACGATACTGATTAATCAACACTTCTTCTTTAATGAATAACAAACTATCCTAAGAAGCTAGTCATCTTGAAACTATTGACTTGGGGGTACTACATGTCTCTGAATTATTCATGGACGCGGGTACAAGCCTTTAAACTTCCAGAGATACGTAAAAAGTATAGAGCCCTTTGGGATAAGATAAGAGCTGACTCTATGCGCTTAGATCAGCTACTTGCTGTTCATAGAGGACTCTGGACGGGCGCTCTTTATGTATATATAATACCCCGGGAAATCGCAGAGGAATATAGACTCGAAATAGAGGCTCTAAAGCCAACTATTAGAGGCCGAGACATAAAGCCATTTGGTTTTATTTGGCGGGAATTCTACATAATATATGCATCCGCTAAGCACATGCCAGACTTTCCTAAAAGGTTCCCCAATATTATGAGATGGCTTGAGAAACACAAACTCATCTTGGAGAGACGCTCAGCCGTTTTTACTTGGAACAAAGAGTGGTGGGAGCTGGAAGATCCTCTTGAGCCCCAGATATTTGAGCAAAAAAAGATTTTGAGTCCCTTGTTCTCCCGACAGCAAAGCTTCGCACTGGATATCTCCGGGAAGTATTACGTGCTTGACTCAACAACTATGATACGTCCATGGCTTAGCGATGAGGAGAGGGAGCTTTATGCTAAAAACTGGAAAAAAGTTAATGAGAAAGATCTAAACATTGATGTATTCATAGAAGAGGGGAAAAAAGCTTCGAGAGAACTAGGGTCTTGGGGTGAGAGTCTATGGTACGTGCTGGGACTCCTTAATTCTGAGACATTAGAATTCTTCTTCAAGCAGTATTCTCCTAGATTAATGAAACGAACCAAGAGACCCAAAAAGGGCAGATGGTATTCCTATATGCCCCCATATCTCAATATCCTGCCCATAAAGATGGCAGAGCAACCTACTCGAAGTGAAGTTATTAGATATTCGAGAACAATCTCGGAGAAAACTAATAAATTTTTGGCCTTACCTCCAGATGTAGATCCAACTGAGAAAGCCGAATTGGAAAGTGAAATAGGGTTTCTTGTTCACGAGCTTAACGAAATCATATTTGACATATACGAACTCAACGAAAACGAAAGAATAGTAATCCAAAACTTTGTCTACAAGAAACGCTAGGATAACTCAACATATGCTATGGTATAGTTTTTAAGTTCATCTACAAATGACTTTACTATATGTGCTAAGATATACTCATTTTTTACGACAATTCCTGCAGCCTTCGCATGGCCTCCTCCACCAAAACGTTCGGCGAACTTGTTTGCCTCGAAGCTGATATTTCCTACCCTTACTGATACTTTGAGGTCGCCAGAATCGATGTAGTATATGCTTATTGATGCCTTACCTCCCCATTTCGTGAATATTGTTGGAGGAAGTCTGCCTAGGGCAGCACTAATTTTCCGGCAGTCAAAAATAGCGACTTCTATTTCTCTTTGAAGAAGACCTTCCACTATTCTTTTGATTTTGTTTCTCATATCGATTAGCGGTTGTATTTTTTCGATTTCTTTCTTGAATTCCTCATCACTAAAAATCCTAGCTCCATGCTCAGCAAGTTTTTGAGCAATCCACCTCAGCTTCTCTTGGTTAGATGAGTTAACTTTGATTATGAGATCTAGAATACTAAGATTATCGTCGACATCGCCTCGATCAGCCCTGTTAGCCATATCCACAATTTCTCTAGAAATTTTATCATCGAGACCAAGGTATTTAGCAACTAGAAATGCCGCTGATGGAGCATTAGGATCCACGAGATCCTTATCTGTTAGCTTGCTGCTTTTCACTAAGCGTTCATAATTAGACTTGTGATGATCTATACATATTTCGCAGTACGGTGGCTTTGGTAGGTCAGTAACTATTGTGAATTTTATCCGCATCTTAATTATCTTGTCGGGAGTCGTAAATATTAGAAATGCATCAGGATATACTTTGAGAATCAGTGCCGCGGATGCTATCCCATCAATGTCATCTCTGTGAGTAGCTACTATGATCTTTTTTTGTTCGCCCAAATCGGAACACCACAATAAATTAATAGCGATGATGACTATTATAAGTTATATGTATGAATCTACGCAGCTCAGGATACGAGGTGAGAAGAATATCCAGCGATACAGAAGCATTGTTTTGCGCTAAGGTCTATGAGACCCCCTATGGCTTGATCGTAGCAATATGCGATATCGAGCTTGTAGGCAAAAAACTTTACCACGGAAAAAACGAGATATTAGTATCAAAAGATTTTTACTGCGACCGAGAAATAGATACTTTTGAGACAATGAGTCTTATGCGGAAGGCAACAAGTCTAAATCTTATCGGAAATAGAATTGTTGAGCTAGCAATTTCTATGGGTCTTGTGCATAAGGATGCCATTCTATATCTTAGGGACGAGAAGTCAGAAAAAGTTGCCCACGCATTGGTCCATTTATTCCGATTTTAAGTGAAAAACTAATGACTTCTTAAACCGCTTTCTTGAACTCTCCCTTCCAGAAGGGTGGATAAACATCTCGAGGCATCAATACCCGTATTTTTTTCGTTACCTGCCCACGGCTCATTACCGACAAATCTTCCCCCGAAACATCCACTACCGCGATGCCTATAAGTTCTCCTTTTACTGTTAGTAGAGCTACGGTATCACCTGCCACTATATTATAATCAAAAGCTACGACACCGGGAGCATATAGTTGTGCTCCATATGTTATTGCCCCAACAGCTTTATCGCTGACTATTATTCTCTTTAGATGGAGCGCGCCTATCTCAGCGGGGAGAACAACATTTCTTAGCTCTGAGTCGTCACCGGTTTCTTTCCAAATGAGATATGCATCAACAACTTGCTGCATTATCACAGCGTATTCTTCTGAAAAAAATCCAGATCTTACACGTCTAAGATCAATCATATGGGCTCCTACACCCAAAGCATCCCCGATATCCACGCAAAGCTTTCTAATGTATGTTCCCGCTTGGCATCTTACTCTAAATAAAACATCACGACCATCTTTCTCAAGAAATTCTAATTCATAGATCCTCCGTCTACGTGTTCTACGCTTGACAGCACTACGAAGAGGGGGCCTCTGATATATTTCACCAGTGAATTCCTTGAAGACTTTCAGAAGCTTATCTTCAGGAACATCACCATGAAGCCTCATCACGCATATATACTCCTTATCCGACTTAAGCCAGAGACTACCAAGTGGTGTTGCCTTGCCTAAAGCTAAGGGCAAAACACCAGTGACTTTGGGGTCAAGCGTGCCTCCATGGCCTACAGGTTCGACCTCGAGTATCTTTGAGACCCATGCTGCAACCTCATGACTAGTCATATTTGGGGGTTTATCTAAGATTATTATACCAAACCTTAGCAGATCAGGTATTGGACGCCTTCTTGGATTACATCCCCATTCTGGATTAGTCTCGACGTTTAATGTTTTTCTGACGATTGTTTCTCTGTCGAATGGATATTCCGATGGAAGTAATTTATCTACTATTGAGACCATTAGCTTCACCAAGTCTAGACTACTTATTTATTCTAACTCTATAAACAACATGATTTAGAGCCGGAGAAAAGCTCTTTACGACGCGATATTCAAATAGAGAGGGGTCAAAGCCAAATTCTTTTATATGTTTCATTAGTTCAGCCAGCTTAGATTTCTCAGCTCCCTTCCTCACAAGTGTGTGATAGTGTATTATACCCCCATCTCCAACAACCCTAAGAGCGGCTAATAGTTGTTCTGAGGTTGGTTCGGGGAGAAACCCCAATAGGACGTGGTCCGCTATGTTCTGTTTATCGAATCTGGCGTTGTTACCAAGTATTGGAATTACCTTGTCCTGAACATTATTTAACAATATGTTCTCCGCGAGAAATTTGAATGCATATGGATTTATTTCGATCGCATAGATGCATCCAACATCGGTATTGACAGCTATAGGAAGCGATAAATTGCCTACGCACGCGAACATATCCACGATTATTTGAGCCTCATCCACCAACTCTAGTAGTCTTTTCCTTTCACCTCTATTACCAGGCGAGAATGTTAACCGCTCCACATCCACCTTAAAATATGTGTTAAATTCTCTGTGGAGAACTATAGGATCCCTAGTTCCCGCCAAGAAGATAGTCTGAGGTTCCCTTATAATTTTCCTTGTCGTCGTTATAGCCCATACCCCTTTGACCTTAGGAAAAATTTTGATAAGAGCTTCGCCTATTAATTTACCATATGGAAGAAGATCCTTCTCTAGCCGTATAACCAACGCATTTCCTATTATTGGATATCGAGATGGTAATTTGTGTAGATACTTTTTTGGAATCTTTCCTTCGAGCTCAGCCACGAGTTTTTCTTTTGCCTTCATCTTTTAACAATCAGCAGTAGCTTCTTTAGGAGCAATATTTTCTCCTTACGATTCTCATCGTTCTTTCGTTTTAGCCATTCAGCATAGAAAGTTATTATGCGCTCCCTATACACCCTCTTCTCAACGATGCTATGAGTCCTCAGATAGTTTGAGAGGGATTTAAGGGCTTTCTTGCGAAGAGCCCCATTTCCAATGCTACCTAGAATCTGAATGAGTTTCTGCCTGGCTTCGCTTGGTTTCATTGAGTATCAGCGATACCAGCCATCTTCATTATTTTCTGAGTGAGTTCGTCTCATCAGCCAAAATAATAAGAATCAATGATGGAAAAATAAGAAGGAACTTCTATTTAAGTCTATTCGCCTGATTTCTCTTCTTTCTCTTCCTTCTTTATTTTCTCGACTTCTTTCTCAATTTCCTTTTCCAGTTCCTCAACATCTATCTCTTCTAGTGATGGTGTTCTGAGAAGGGAAGTTCCTACCCACCCAAGAATGACAGCCACCAGTAAAACAGCTATCAATACTGGGAAGAAACATAGCCAGATCAATGGAGGTACTGGTATTCCCCAGAGGCTTGCTCCATTGAAGAATAATGCATTTAGATCCTTCGCAACTAGCAGAGCTATAAAACCTAATATCCAAAAGAAGCCCAGTATTATCGCTATTACGATGAAAAGTCCACCCCACACTTTCTCACTCATATTATTCACCCGTTTTTGTTTTTTCGAAAAACAGATAATAAAAAAGAAGCATCTACATATTTATGGGAAAAATATAGTTTCCGACTTCACCGCTCCAAAAAGGATTCTATTCGCTCTAAGGCTCTCTGTATTTGGTCTTTAGGAAAGGATATCGTTATCCTTGCATAGTACCTGCCATATCTGGGTATGACCTCAAAAGCGGTGCCTGGAACTATAGCTACTCTCGCATATTCTATTAAGTCGCTGACAAATTTATCTGAATCCTCACCGGGAATTCTAATGAATGCATAGAGTGTTCCTTGACCCGGAGATAAAACCTTTATACCAAGCCTACTCATACTTCGCTTCACCATCTCAAAATTCTCTCTGAGTTTCTTGTTGAGCTCATCAACCTTCTTCCTAAGCTCATCGAAATTTGCGGGATCACTAGCAACCTTCCAGATCTCACATGCAAGCGTATTTGGCGACACCACAGTATATTGCTGTATCTTTGCTGCTGCATTAAACAATTCTTTATCCCGCGTAATTAAAGCTCCTACACGCATTCCCATGAGGGAAAAGGGCTTGCTGAGCGCTTCACAATCGCAAATATTTCTCCCCTCATCGCTTAGAATCGAAGCCAGTGGTAATTCTAGCCCATCGAAACGAATTAGATGATACACAATGTCATTCACTAAGACAACATTTTTAGAATCATCAACAAATTCCGCTAGTCCTTTGAGGTCGTTTTTTGTTCTGAAGGCTCCAGATGGGTTAAACCCAAATTGAGTGTAATAGACTACATTTTTATCTGGGTACTTCCGTGAGAGTTCGCCTAAAAATTCAATCACGTAGTCAGCTGGGGGAATAAAGTACGTATCCTCGTCAGCATTTAGCACCTCTAACCTAAATTTCCTACCCAGAATCCTTAATGTGTCGAGCGCATATATGAATGTTATTGGATCTACAACTACTATGTCGCCATCATCCACAACAGCACCCATAGCGTTTCTAATGGCACCCATAGCTCCATCCGTTATCATTACCCAATCTGTTTCAAGCCTAATTCCATACCATAGATCGTAGAAGTTATTAGCTATTGCTTCTCTAGCTGTAAGAGTACCCAACGAGGGTGCATACAGTAAAGGTGGTATTTTCTCACCAGTTATGATCCCAATCTTTTTGATTACTGGTGTGGGATCGCCGATAAAGTTTTGGCCCATCGTTAAATTTATCACACGTTCTTCTGGAGGAAGCATTCTGTTTTTCATAGCAACTTTCTCGGCTATTTCTCGGATTTTCGAGTACTTAATCTGAGGGAGAACTGAGTAGATTCGCATAGCGACACCCAAGAATAGAAACAAAAACTTTGATTTAACTCAACGAAATATATGTGAAAGTTAGAAGCCCCAATACAGGGCTTTATGCTGAAACACTCAAATTCGGTGACCAAGATTGGCAAAAATAATCATAAACACCCTTGAGTTCAACTATAACAATTTTCTAAACCGAAAGAGAGTATCAATGTTGAAACTTGAGGAGGCTATCACCAAGGGAGAAGTCGACGAACAAATACTTCCCCATCTAAACCTTATAAACTCCCTACCATTCTGCTTTACAACATCCTCATGTTCTGGCAGAATTGCTCTAATAGATGCACCTCTCCTCGGGCCAAAGAGGGAAAGCTGTAAGGCATTCCGATGGCACGACACCGTTAGCTACGAAGTGGTGTTGGAAGCAATAAGCTCATATAAACCAAAAAATGTGCTCTGGCTTAAATTTGATTCTTTTATTATTGCCTTCTCCGTTGCCTCAGCGGAGTGGGCAACATTCTTCATAAAATTAGCTCGGTATCTCAATTTCAAGGACTCAGGCATTCGGTCAATTAACCCTCGAGCAGGCTTTATAAACATGGACTTCACAAGCACGGAGAAGATGTCCTTTCCAGTTAGAATAGGGGACAGAGTTCTTGTTGACGAAGATTATCTTCGAGAGGCCATAGAAATTGCCAATTTTATGATGAAGAAAAATCTCCTAAAGCTGAACTTACTTAAGGAAACCTTAGAAAGGCTCCACGAGTGGCTTAAGGATAATGATACTCCGCCACCTTTAGGCATATTTGATCAGATTATATCCAAGTACAGAGCTGCACTGGTGGAATTAAAAAGAACTAGGCACTATCTTCGAATTATGAGACAACATTTTTGAACTATCCTTGGCTCACTACCCTCCTTATCTCGCTTGGTTTTATTATCCCCAATTCTGTTATAAACCCCGTTATTAGGTAGGACGGAGTAACGTCGAAAACTGGGTTTCTTGCCCTAACACCCTTAGGAGTAATTCTCACGACTGATAGTTCACCAGTGTTTAATTCTCCATAGACAAAATGTATCTCATCCTCGGACCTCTCCTCTATTGGTATTTCCCGACCCGAGCTTAATGTCGGATCGATGGTTGTTGTTGGCGCTGCTACATAGAAGGGAACCCCATTGTCGTGGGCCGCTAGTGCTAATTTGTAGGTTCCTATCTTATTAGCCGTGTCCCCATTAACTGCAATCCTATCCGCACCAACAATAACAACATCTATTTCCCCAAGCCACATAAGATACCCCGCCGCATTATCGGAGATCACATAGGTCTCAATACCCTGCTGATGAAGCTCCCAGGCTGTCAGCCTAGCTCCTTGAAGCCATGGGCGTGTTTCATCAACATAGACAATAATTTTTTTGCCCTTCTCATGGGCGTAATATATTGGAGCTGTTGCTGTCCCGATGTCCACCGCCGCAAGAGCCCCCGCATTGCAATGGGTAAGCACTTTGGAGCCGTCCTCCAAGATCTTCTCGCCGTATTCCCCTATCTTCCTATTTTTGTCGAGTATTTCCTTTTCGATATATTCAAGAGCTCTTTCTCGTGTTAGACGAATTATCGATGAAAGTGCTTCTCCAGATTCTACAAGATCCATTACGTATGAGTATATGGTATCTAAGGCGTGAAAAAGATTGTATGCTGTGGGGCGTGCCTTCTTGAGAAACTCAATACGTTCTTTAAACACACTTTTAAACTTATTGGGTCTATGTGATGCTTCTAGGATGGCTTGATACGCGCCGAGTGCCGCTGTGCCACCTATCGTGGGGGCGCCTCTTACAACGAAATTCTTGATCGCATAGAAAGTTTTTTCTACGGAGTCGCTATCGTAGTACCTAAGTTTCCATGGTAGATACCGCTGATCAATCATCCGTATGACGCCACGTTCGGAGTCTTTTAACCAAACAGCTTTTATGTCCACTATCTTCTCATCAATCCTTATGCGCATATTCTATGCCTGCACATAAACTGTCTCAATTTCTGGGAAATATTTGGATATGAAATATCTCGCTCTGTAAAGCTTATAGGATTTTGTGCCTAGTGCTAATCCTCTTTGCCAAAAATCAACATGAACCACAAGTATCTTTCCTCTCCGCGAGCTTCGAAGTTCTATCTTCTTGATCTTTGCTGGGTAGAAAAGGTATTCACAAAATCTCTTCAGGTCTTCGGAGAAGAACACTATGTCAACATTCTTTTTGACTATTTTGCGTATGTATATCAGCGAATTTTTCATTTCTGGTAAGTTAGATAAGTACTCCTCGTCGAGCAATATGGAGAGCCTATCCTCAGTCTCATAGAAGTCTCTTGGGCATACGCCTAATGTGCCTAAGAGTGTTATGACCTGGAGTAGTCTTGGGTCATCGACCTTAAGAGCCATATTGATCCCTACATATCACCCTATAGTAGCTTATACGCTAATTACTTTCGCATAGTCCATTATGCTTGATGCCCCTATATCAAGTACTACTACGCTAGATACTAGGTGGGGTCTACCGCATACCACCCCAAGTTCAGCACTTGTTCCAGGGAATTCCACCAGTGGTGTCTGCGTTAGAGCACAATAGTATTTTATTAGTGTTTTCATGTCACTAGGGATATTTGTGGCCATAACAATAACTTTGGCTTCTCCTCTCTGCAATGCACGTATCACATTTCTGATTCCATATCTAAGCTTGCCCGTCTTCTGTATAACACGTATCTGCCGCTCTATCTCATCTCGAAGCTTCTTAATTTCCCTTTCAGTCAACGTTGTTGCCACTTCCTATCACCATAGATTCTACGTTGGCATCATCTTGATACGATTAGTTATTCCAGTGCAAATATCACACAAACAACAATTATTAAATATAAGTTTTTCTAACATATCTCACCAGATAGACGACTCATCCTCACCCCTAGTGCCTAATTCCGATTCCTCAATTTTGGTTAGCTCTTTTGGCGCCGTTTTCTCTCGAATTCTTGGATATATGTTGAATGGGCTCCTTAAGACACTTGATAGCATCATCAGAAACCAATGTGGATCATTTACAATACCCAAACTGTGGAGCCTTATCCCTATGTTCAGATAACAAATCTTACCCTCATCTTCCGTATCCCCGAGGGGTATTTTTTCGATGTCCAATATTAGAACATTTCGTAGCCTCATAACAGCATCAACCAGCTTTTCGCAGGGAATAGGTATGCGAAGTGAAACTATCACATATAGGATTCTCGTTGGGTCGTCGGTATCAGGTTCGCAACTAAGAATCGCTGGGGGGAAATGGAAGAACTCTATGGGTAGAATCAAATACAGACCTTTTCTGTACTTTATGACACTCATAGGGTAATTCTCCTGAAATATTTCCTTAAGCGCCTCTTCTACGACCCTATCGACTTCGTCTATAGAGGGAGCCTTTCTAGGAGTCTTCTCTTTGTTATCGGAAACCATACTTCCTCACATATCACTATGATAGTTGATGGATACTAATCAAGAAAAACAGAAAATCACTAGCAAATAAAAAGTAGAAATTTTAGTTCTAGAGCACTACGAATAGTTTGAATTTCTGTACGGTATGATGTTGAGGATGGCATATCAATCCTTATGTTATTTATTATTTTCATGTATATAATGAGTGGTATCAATGAGAAGACTGGAAGACTTCTTTCCATATGATAGCTTCAGACCGAACCAGAGAAAGCTTATAGACTTTATACATAGTACTTTTGTGGATGAGAAAATAGGTCTTGTCTATGCTCCCACGGGTCTTGGTAAAACCATCTCGGTACTCTCAGCTCACTTTCTTGATCCCGAAGACAAGCTGATAGTTCTGACGCGAACGCGGAGTCAAGCTAAAATCTATTCGAGGGAGCTAAAAAAGCTGAAAAAGAGACTACCCGAGATAACCTATGTCTTCTTACGCTCAAAACAAGAACTATGTGCGCTTGCCCGTAAATCTAAGCGACTCAGCAAAGTTCCATACAGCGTTTTTATAAAAATATGTGAGGCTTTTAAGCGCCGAAAGCGATGCGCCTACTACCAAAACAGTGTTTCTGGAGACGGCTACTCCCCGCGCTTAATTGATGTTGCCATGAGTTTGTTGGAGAGAGGGGCTACTGTTAGAAGAATGCTGAGGGCTGGAATAAGAAATCGACTTTGCCCCTATGAGATTGCCCGGTATCTCTCTCGCATTTCGAATGTCGTTGTTGGGACATACCCCTATATCTTCGATGAAACAGTGAGAGAAAACTTTCTAGCTAGTATAAATTCGGTACTTTCTGAGCTGAGAATAGTTATTGATGAAGCCCATAATCTCCCCGAGTTCATATTAAATCATCACAACAAGAAGTTGAGCACCTATAGCCTCGATGTTGCATATACTCAGCTCCAGAAGATACGAGGACTCTCCGAGAATGATGCTGTTATCGAAACGCTGGATTCTGCTCTCGACATACTTTATAACCTACTTACAAACTTAAGGAGAAGAGCTATTCAAGAGAATCCACGCAGGATGAGGGAGGTCGATATATCAGATATCTTCGTTGCTATTGATCTCAGGAATCTTGAGACCTTAGTTGATGCGTCCTACTTGGTTTTCAATGAGAATCCATATCTCTCGGCATTATTATTGCGAATATACGATTTCGCTGACTACTATCTGAGGCGTTATGTTGACGAGTTATATATAACAACGCTCCAAGCCACATATGGTCCTCGCGGGCAACAATTCATCTATCAGATAAATCTTCTGGATCCGTCCGAACCCGCAATGAATATCCTTCAGCAATTAAAAAGCGTTGTTCTAATCTCTGGTAGTCTTCACCCCCTAGAGTATTATAGGCTAACGCTGGGTTTAAATTCAGAACCACTCTACTATCGAACAGAAGCAATAATAATCCCCAATCCCTTCCCTCCCAACAACCTAAGAGTATACACCGACACCGAGCTCAGCACCAAATATAATGAGAGAACACCCGAGATGTTCCACAAGTATTCGGAAAGACTACAAATAATAGCCTCAGAATTCCCTAAAATCGGAGGGATCCTAGTAATCTTCCCAAGCTATGCTATCCTAAACTCCATCAATGAATTATTGGGAAGCCTGCCAAGGAAGGTTCTTGTTGAAGAGAAAAAAACGAAGCTTTCTGACGTAATCCGTTTCCTCATAAGAAATCCCGACGGAATGATATTTGCCGTCGCTGGAGGAAAATTAGCAGAAGGAGTCGACTATAGGTATCGAGGGAGAACTCTAATAAGGATGGTAGTTATCGCTGGGCTCCCATTCCCCGAGTACAACATTTACCTTGTAAAAAGACAGGAATACTATGAACGCAGATTCCAAGACAAGAACTTAGCGGTGTTTCTTACGACAATAGCCCCTATGATTCGCCGAGTCTTGCAGGCTTCTGG
>Ga0190312_1000182_pt1 | contig 23204 bp, 40 predicted proteins | sample 487007910_MG_FD_165046 | JGI IMG/M metagenome (GOLD analysis project Ga0190312, IMG submission 165046) | Hydrothermal vent sediment bacterial communities from Southern Trench, Guaymas Basin, Mexico - 4870-07-9-10_MG | ecosystem: Environmental > Aquatic > Marine > Hydrothermal vents > Sediment ... | reverse complement strand
GTTGCATATAGGAATAATGTAAGTCGTGTAGGGTCAATTGTCGATATAATTGGAGTGTGAATTGTTAGTTGAATTGATATTTGAATTGTTATTCGAATTGGTATTCGAATGGTTAGTTAAATGGTTAGTTGAATTGTTAATTGAATTATTAGTTGAATTGCTAATTGAATTGATTTGTGAATTGCTAATTGAATTGTTATGTGAACTATTGTTTGAATTACTGTTTGGATTATTGTTTGAATTATTGTTTGAATTGTTACGTTAGGTTACTTGGGATTGTTTCATGGGTTGTATTTCTGGTAGTAGTATGAATAATCGACTAATTACCTCGTATGGTAACGTATATGGATATAGCTTTTTGAAGGGGTATAGGTGTAAGAAACCCTTTTTGGTTACTTTAGTTATTGTGGTGTATCTAATTACCTTGTGATGGTAAAGTAGTAGAGTTTCTAAAGCTGTTTTGGTAAAGGTAATTGTGTCGTGGAGTATTGAGTATAGTAGTGATATTGTTATTAGGTATTTTGATCTTCTTTTTAGGATTCGTTCTTTGAGTTTTGAAGTCCACTCCGATAAGATTCTATCCATTTCACGTTCTAATTCGTATTTGACAAACTTGGTTAAGTATGAGAATGTGGATAGGTCTCTTATGACTGCTCTTATTTGTTCTAAGTATGTAATGTTTTCCGATAGTTCGTCGTCGGATATAATTCCGTGGTCGTGTAGAGCATTTAGAAATTGAACGTGTTTCTTGTCGATTATGGTTAGGTTGTATATTATGTTTAAGACTTGTTCTTGGTTCGTTAGTAATGCGTATGCTGTAGTTCGGGTAACTACTGTTAATAATGCTTGATTGATAAGTTTTAGATACGTTCTTACGTGAAGTCTGGCTAATACTTCGTGTTGGTATATTGTAGAAAGCTTTTGTAAGTAATAGCCTATGTTTTCTATTAAGTCGTCTGGTAAAGTTAGGTTCTCTACTATGTAAAAGTATGCGAATAGTATGAATGCCGAGAATTCTCTTTTAGTTCTGGCGTGTTCTGATGCGTATTTTATAATGTAGTTTACAATGCTTTGTGGTATTTCTTCTAAATCTGCTCTACAACGTATTAGTTCTATTACTACTTCTGGTTTGGTATCTGCGTATGTTAACGCAATTGTTATATCTAAGCCACTTGCTATTATTTCGTTTATAAATGGTCGTATGTATTTGATTATTGGTAGGTCGTTTTCTATTAGGTAGGCTATGAATCGTCTTGCGGTAATTGACCATACGGTATTTTTTAGGTCTTCGTATTTTATGGGTTTGTCGAAAACTCTCGGACAAATTGTAACTATTAGGTCGTTTCTTATTGTGGGTAGTAGTGAATACGCTATTGTAACGTGTTCTGGTTCTGTTTTCTCTATTAGTTCTAAAAATTCTGATAAGATACTGTTTATAGCTTCTTCACATTCGTATATTGTTTCTATCTTTTCGTTCATAAGTTAGCCGTAATACCATTCAGTAATTCTTTTAACTTCTTCCTTTGATAGTCCGTATTTTTCGATGATTTTCCTTGCTTCTTCTTTTAGTTTTGGACTTGCTTTAGGATTTTGAGCTAAAGCAATTACGGTAGCTTCTCTAAACGGTATAGTTTTTTCGAGTGGTGTAGGCGGCGTAAGTATTTCTTCCGTTTCTTCTGTTCCTATTTCTTCTTCTTCGAGTTCTTTCTCTTCGTAGGTTGTAACGTAAGTAGTTAAGTCTCTTAAGATTTCGTCCACTTTGTCTCTTATTTTCCTTAAGTTGTCGATAGCATTAACTACGTCTTCTTTACTTGCTATTCCTAACTTTACGTCTTCTATTAGGATTCTGGATTCATAACTTAGGTCTTCTAATATGTCTTTGAACATACATTTATCACCTCACTTAATTGACACAGCTAAGGTTATTAAACCTACTATAATCGATGACAAAAGTGCTATTTGTATCTTACTTAACCTTTCTATGTAGATGACCCTGTTTTTGATTTCTAAAATACATATCGCTAACGTTCTATCTTGTGGTGTTGAGTTTTCATCTTTTAATATTCCTTCCAAATCTTCTAAAATATTACCTTTCAAGCTTCATCACCCCCTAAAAGTAAGGGTAATTTAGATACGAAATCGTTGTATATTTCGGTTGCTTTTTGCATGCACTTGTATTGTAAATCTTCGTATTCTTCTTTGTTCATTGATAGAGCGTATTGGACGGCTTCTTTAATTGCTTCTTTGGTAATTACGTATTTAATTATTCTAACTCCGTAACAACAAGCTTTAATTTTGTCTTCTGGTTTAATTGGGATACCTACTGCGAATTCGTTATGAGCTGGAACGTCCGTGTAAATTGGTATAGTTCCTACGGTCATAGCTTCTAATACGGGTAATCCGAATCCTTCGATAAACGAAGTCCAAAGAAGGAATTTTGATTCTGATAGTAATATTGCCTTTTGTTCGTCTGTGATTGATCCAAAGTTGAATTGGGTTAAATTAGGTCTTTTAGGCATCCAAACGTCGGATACAACGCAGTATTTGAAGTTGAGTTCCAAGAATACTTCTCTTTGTAACCTTAGGTTTTTTCTGTCGCATATACAATGTTTGCCGATTGTAATTATGTCGTATGTCGTGTTGTCGTAGTCCGTTTTGTAGTAAAAAAGAATTGGGTTAATCGGTCTTGGTATTATCGTATCTTCTACGGGTATGTTTAGTTGCTTGTAGTGTTGTTTGTTGAATTCTGATACTGTATAGTGTTTCTTGAATAGCTGTTCGTTTAGTAATATTTCGTCTATTTTGTGGTAAGAGTTGGGTAACATGGCTGGAGTATCCGTCCACCATATATCTGCTTTCCTTTTGTATATGACGGATGATATTCCTTCGTCTATTAGGATGTTTAGGTAATTCGGTTTGTAGTCACTCTTTGGATTGTTACCTGATATGGTTACGTTGTTGCCTATAATTTGTTTCATTAGGTTAGCCAAGTAGTTAAGACTACCAAACGCACCTTTGGGACACATTATATTGATTTTCATGTTGACTTTACGACTTTGTCTAAGTATGCTACTATTTTCCTGTTCTCTGCGTAATCTTTAGCCCTAGCTATAAATTTTATTTCGTGAGTTCCACTAATGCTTGATACATCTACTTCTTTTTCTTCCCAGTTAGAGATCGTGTTGGTGTATTCGGTTAGTTTGTCGTCGTCTGACCACACTTCAAAAGCACAGTGACCTACTAGCTCTGTAATCTTCAGTGCAAATTTTATCTTGTTGAACCCTGTTAGGTCTTGCGATTGTTTAATGCCTACGTATTTTTCGCCTTCGCTAGAATTAGCTACAACTACAAATTTACAACTGTAGCTACCATGATATGCATCCTCGTTTGTTACATATACGCCTGTAGCAAGTGCTTCCTTGGAGCAAAATACTACTCCTTGTCCAGCAGTTAGAGATTCATCGTATGTTCCAGCAGATACTTCGGATATTGTTTTGTCCTTTATCTTGTAGGCATCAAATGGCACATCTAGGGATACGGTTGTATCTGTTAATGCTATAGCGAAGACAACATTATCTCCATACCCTTCAATTCTATCATCATAGTAGTATATTTCATTGGCATATTCTTTTAGTGAAAAGATTTTTTTAAGTGCATTTTTAGTTGTATCTCCCAAACTGTTCCATTCATCCATCGAAACCATACCAAGAGACGTAGCGAACATAGTTGCAAAAAGAGTTCCTGAATCCTTAGTAGATCCGGGACTACCAGTCGCTTCGTAAATTGTCTCGTTTAAGTCTATGCTGTGAAGTGTAATAGTTCTCATCATGAAATGTCTTACGAAGTTCCAGTATGAGCCAAGATTCCCTTCAGGGAAAGACTCATCTGCAAGGACATTTTGATATTCGTATGGAATACACCATACACCACATTCATGTCTTTCAACAATAAAACCGTTACTATGTAGGGCGTCAAGTAATTGTCTTAACTTTTGTGTTGCGTCATACGGATTGCCAGTGCTGTTTATATAACCCGTCCAGAATCCTATCTTTATTAGGTCAATGCCCCAGTTCTTCCATGTATCTATACATGTGTCTATACCTTCCGAAATGATACTGCTAAAGTAAACGTGAATCCCAACCTTTAAACCCTTGCTTTTGATGTAGTTTATGGTATCTTGCCATTCTGGAAATTTGTCTGTATCCACTTGCGTTGCGGATGTTCCAGACTGCCAGCCATCATCTATTATCAGTCCATCTAAACCCATCTCTACAGCAATATCTGCGAGATTTCTAATTTTTGTGTCGTTTATGTCCGTTTTATACCAATACCATGAGCATAGCCATCTTTCTTGAGTTCTACTGTAGGTCTTTACAGTTACTGCTGTTGATACTGCATCAGTAAGGATATTGTAAACATCATTTAGTTTGTCATAAAATACGATAGCTAACCAATCAGTTTCGGAACTACTGATAAGCACTGGATGTTTCATGACTAAGAAAGTGCATCCTATATTGTTATCCGCAGTTGTCGACACCCACATAACTTGTGGAGCAACTGTTAGTGTCGCTTGTGTAATTAACACTTTTTGTGAGGGAAATACTATAAATGGTGTAAGATCAGTTCTTTTGGGGATGTTTCCCAGTGAGTCTCTGGTTAAGGTATCCTCAAAGTATGTCCCTACACTTTCTGGGGCTATTACAGTTTCAGTCGTTGGAAATCCTCCATCGCCTTTGACGGCTTGTATGTGTAAAGTATAATATTGAGAGCCGTAGATATTTTCCATTCTTACCATGACACAATTATTAAATACTCTGAGTCTAACTGTCATATCTTTGTTATTGTCGGAATCAGTTACCTTAACCACCAAATCGTTGTAGTTAGCTCCGTTTTCTACAGTTTTTGAATCAAATGTGCTAAATGTGTCTATCCAGTCTTCTGTAGCATTACCAGTATTGCTTTGCCTTACTGCAAGTCTTAAAGTAAGTATCAAAGTGCCGTCCTTGTAAATATCTATATATAGCCTCGAACCAGATATAACATTAGGTCTTTCTTCTATTATTGCATTTGCACTTATAGTTCCGTCGGGAGATGTAACGTCCGCCATATATACTTCATGCCGCAGTCATCATTTAAAACTTACTATCAACTTACCGTTATGTTATACTCAGTCTTTACTTTGTTCTCTTTAGTTATTTCAGTAGGTGGCGGTGGGGCAGTAATTTCAGTGAGATAATTAGTCATTATGTAATTCTCTATTTCTACTTCATAAGCTGTAGTAGTTTGTATGTTGTATTCTGATTTAACTAAGTTTTCTTGCGATATTGGAGCTACAGGTGTTATTATACTCCAACCACTTAGATCTCCAGTCTCGAATGAGTAGTTATCAAACATTACTTCGCCCAACTTAGTCCATCCAGTTAAGTCACCCGTTTCAAATGAACCATTGTTAAACGGCACTTCACCTACAATTTCCCAACCAGTAAGGTCTCCCGTTTCAAAACTGTAATTATTAAATGGCACTTCACCTACAATTTCCCAACCAGTAAGGTCTCCCGTTTCAAAACTGTAATTATTAAATGGCACTTCAGTTGTGATCTCAACGTGATATAGAGATGACACAGTATTGTAGTTACGTGTGACCTGTGAAATGTCGTATAGTGTATTTATTGAGTTACGTTTAGCAATTTCAATTGGAGCTGTTACGACGATTTCATATACCAAACCAATTGAATTAGCTTTAGAAACCTCGTGTTCCCCATGCAGTATTACTTCATACATCGAGTTAACTGAATTGTATTTATCGATCGTCTTTATGCTTTGCACGTATATTTCGTATCTCGAACTAACAGAGTTTGCCTTTTCTACTGTGGGTCTATAGCCAACTGCTGGAGGATACATAGGTGTAGTGGGTATTTCAGTAGGCGTAGGCTTAGTAGGTGTAGGAGGTTTCTCGATAGTAATAGGTGAATAAGTTAAAGTAGGTAGTAGGAACTCTGGGAAGAACATTATTCTTTCACTACTTGGTCTTGGTATAACTACGTCAACTAATTCACCCGCTACAGCTCCAGCAAATGGACTAACGAACATTCCTAAAAGTCCTTTGAGTATATCTCCTTCAACTATTTTATCAAACGACTTGAATATTGCTGGTAAAGTCGTATTAACTAAAACTAAGTTTTTGAACTTATCTCTAAGAGATTTAATCCAGTCGTTTAAGAAATCGTTTATTCCTTGAATCCATGATGATAAGTAGTTTACTATATCGTTGTAGATACCTACTATGCCTTCCCAAACCCAATTGATGAATCCTTCTATTGCATTTGCTACTGTTATTGCCGTGTTTACTATTCCGTTCCATAACCATTGTCCGAAACTATATAACTGCTGACCTATCCAAGATAAACCACTACCTATCCATTGTAAACCTCCGCTTATCCATTGTGCTAATGCTTCGTATCCTTCCTTTAATCTATCTCCTAACCACTGTAACCCTGAGTATAGCCAATCACTGAAGTAAGTCCATGCACTATATACTTGGTCTGCTATCCACTTTAATCCGCCGAATAACCACGATCCTAATTCTCCTAACGTATCTGTAAATTGAGCAGATACACTACCAGTAGTGCTAGTAAGCCAATTCCAAAAGTCGGTTAATGCGGTTTGTATGTCTTCCCAAACAGTCATGGCGTTATTTTACCTCTAAGTAATATGTAATCCCTTTCGTCTATTACCTCTATTCCCTTTTGTGTTATGTTAGTTACACTAGTAAACGCATTTATTAACTCCCTTCTGTCTATTGTAATTTTTATTTCCTTTGGCTCTAACGTAGCCTTCAGTCCTTGATTAATTAGAGTTCGTTCTAAGTCCGTTAAGTCCACTACTATTACGAATACGTCTGGATACACTTCAACGTCTTTTACTTTCTGTCCTTTGTTTTCTATTGCCTTCCTTAGCATGTCGGCTAAGTCCTGATTCTTTAGTTTAACTTCTGCTATTCCACCTTTGGTTACCATTTCTATGTTTGGAAACGGTAAATTTGGTATCAATTACACCACCTATCAATACATTAAAGCCCATACATTGGCAAAGAAATATATCATTCCTCTTGGATTTGTCATGAAATAGTCCCACGTTCTGAGGAAAAACGTGTAAATGTTGTTAGCTATGTTTCTGAAAAGATTAATGATAGTAGATACTATTCCCTCTACTCTGTCTTGGATTTGTCCTATTATTTGGCTTATTCCCGCTCCTATTCCAGCAATGAAGCTCATGTTACGTCACTACGAACTCGGATTCCACCTAAACCAATACTTGACCGTAACTCTACCACCGTCTGGAACTGTTGTTGCACTAATTACATCTCTCGCTATTAATACATAGTAATCATTAGACCCGTCATTTACCTTCATTGCCATTCCTATTTCATTTATTGTAATGTCTGCACCACTATTGTTGTCAAATGATCTCTGTAGACCTTCAGACCTTGTTAAATCAGATGTCTCTCCATACTCTGAAGTGTCTCCATAGTTTAGTTGTCCAGACCCTGTTCCGTGAGATATTTTACTTGCCAACTTAGTATCTCCAAGATCAACGGGTGTAGTTCCAGTGCCAACTAGAATACCGTATGAATCATTCCCTGCTGGAGCTTTCATAGAACAGTTCTCAAATACTATTTGACTGAGATAGTGAAGGTTTCCTTCTTGATCCATCATAGCAGGTCTAGTGCCGTCTCTAATACTAGCGAATATTACTATCCAGTTGTTTAGAACGCTGTCTCCCTTACCACTTTTCTCTTCTATCAATTTGCCATCTTTATCATACACTTCTACTTTGTAGAATACATTTCCCACATTTTTGTCTTTCATACTACCACCCATTAGACCACCCATTAGTTAATTTGGTTCCATAGCTTAAAAAGTTTATCGCTTCTATTTTATCAATTTTAGTCTAATCAATAATGGAACTAAAACTTTTTCGAACAGTATTCTCAAAGGCGTATCGGCGGTTATCGTATGTTCTATGATGTCATCTATGGTTATATACGCACCCACTACAAATAGTATATCGCACAATGGATGATAATAGTCGTAATCTTTCATAGTCCAAGCTAAGAAAAGTATGAAAATTCCTATGTATAAGTGGTGTGGTGCTTTGGGAACAAATGGGTTTCTTTTTCTCATATTTTACTGACTTTTCTTATTGCGTCTCTAATACCTAAAAGACCTAACCCAATTAGTATTAACTGAGTTCCTGTGTCTTTATCGTTAGTTATAGCTAAGTAAATTCCCAAAGCTATACAAATAATACCTACCCAAAAAGTCTTACTGTTGAACGGATAGTTGTCTTTACTATTACTAACTTCCACTTCGTATTTACTACCAATACTACTTACTTTACTCCTTTCCACAACTGATCACCTGAAAAAAAATTGTAAAAATAGTTTAAATGGTTAGAACAAAGTTCCGAACCATCCAGTAACGCTTCTGAAGATTCTGCTTCCGTATCTCGTAACGGCAAACGTTAGACCTCCAAGAACAACCAAAGTGGCAATTACACTAGCGTTGTCACTAATAGCACTCGCTATGTTTCCAAGAATGTCCTGCACGGCGGTCAAGATCGAATTGAGTATATCGTTAAGTGTGTATGTCATAACACATCACCTCCGTAGTATAGTATAGATGTTTTGTATTTAAACGTTTCGTGACTTGAACTTTTTAATCACTTCGTCGAGTTCCTTTATTTCGTCTTCGCTCATCTCTTCTATTTCCGTTTCTTCAGTCTCTTCAGATTGTGAAGCTGTCGGTAATTTTAGACCAAACATATTAGCTAAAGCATTAAGCTGATCCAAGTTTGCACCTACTGTTTTACTTACTCTACTCATCGTCTTATTAGCCTGACTGTAAACACCTATAAACTTTTTAACTATCCTTAATTTTCTACGAACATCGTCTAAGTCTAACTCTAATATCTCCTCAAACTCTTCCTTCAACGATTCAACGTCTATCTCTTTTAACTCTGGATTACTTCTCATAGCTACCGATAATCGCAGTATAGAATTAAGGTCATACGGGTTGATTCTACTTACGTCTACTCCAGCTCTCGATAGAGCTGAAAAAACTTTAGATACTTTCTCTCCAAAGTTTATGAATTTGTTAATCGTATCTATCGCATCTAACAAATCGCTAATGGTTACTTTTTTAACTGACATGATACATCATCTCTATTTAGCGAATCTAACTACCAAAACGTTGTTTTCTCTGTAAACCGTAGTTAGCACCTTAATTCTTCTCGATTCTATGGTCTTTTTTACCTGTCTATCAAAGTATTCGACTATCGAGTTTACGTCCATTAAAAGAGTTAGGTTCACGTAGTCTTTAACGTCAACGAACACTTCACTCTTTATTTTCATCTTGTTTAGCTCCTCTTTTATTCTGTTTACGTCTTTATCAACTTCTTCTTCGTTTACTTCAGCTCTCGAAACTATTTTGGTTATTAAAACGTCATCTTTTATGGACGATTTAACGTTTATGTCCTTTCCCAGCTTTCTCATTTTAGATACCGTCCTTCTCTGGAAAAACTTAGTTAAGTCATCTTCATCGATCAATAGGTAAGCTACGTTGTCTTTACCTTTCGGAACGTAAACATCAGCTCTTATACCTAACTGCTTGAACTTACTCAAACCTTCTCTAAGTGCTTTTGCTAATTCGCCTTTTCTCCTTTGTATAAGTGCATACTGTTGTCTTTTGTCCATTTAAACCACCTAAAAAAAAAGTAAAAGAGCAGTAGTTTAATTAAGTCTTAGTCCCCGAAGAACCTCTCTCTCTTTCAGCGTTCTTAAGTTTCTCTACAGCCTCTTCTAATAGTCTTCTAACTGGATCGCCATCTGGTAGGTTGTTTTCCTCTACAACAGACTCAAGAGCTTCGTCGTATGTCATTCCCTTTCTCTTAGCAAGTTTCATTACTCTCATTAAGAGAGCTTTTGCGAGACCTCCGTATATGTGTGGAACGTCCGTATTCTCCTCAAATGCCTTAGCAATCGCATCGTCTCTGTCGTCCTTGTAAGCAAAGAATCCACCGCCCCACGCTTCACCCATCGCATCAACGACTTCCATTGCAAGAACCATTGGAATCCTTCCACCTTTGCTCATGTAGTCATACATCTTTGCTTTGTATCTCGGAACAGAACTACTTCCATACACTCTTCTTCTCCCTGCCATAGTTATAGTTACAAATAAATAGTTTATAAATCTTTTCCTAATCCATCTAACTTATTGTTTATCAGAATAGTCAGCATTCTCGACAGTTTAGTTATCTTTTCCTTGCTCTTAAATAACACGTTCCAATGTTTTGGTTTGGGATTACTTATAACCCTCGACCAATTGAATATTTCCCTTTTGTAATCGCTACCTAACGCTAATTGTATCACTACTGTTTCCTCATCGCTTATCTTTCTTTCACTACTTGCATATACGTATATGTGTATTCCCTTCCTCGTTTCGAATACTTCAACTTCCTCTACGAATACCTTTAGTATGTCTTCTACGAACTTAATCTTGTTAGTAAACTCTTCGGCAAACTTGTTAGGATTAGTAGGTTTGTAATCAATATCAACTAAAAAGGTGTATTTACTCATAAGACATTACACCCCCTTTTCTTCGATCATTTTCTTCAACCTACTCTTCCACTTACTATACTTAGGCTCTGTCCATATTGGGCTATTCTTAAGACAGTTGAATATCGTAGCTAATTCGTTTCTGTTCTCAGCTAAGTTAATTAACTCTCTAAAAACTCTGTATTGAACGGTTAATGGTAACATTAGAATGTTGCTACATTCTCTATTTACGATAGCTATTCTATCAAACGTTTCTGACTCTTTGAATTCGTTTATTATTTCGTCTGCTCTCCTCTTATAACTCTCTCTCCTTAGCTTCTGTATCTTACTTCTAATAGCTTTTCTAATTTCGTCGTAACACGGTTCGTAGTTTTGTTTATTGTTACCTATCGTGTAGTATAGGTTTCTTAGTTTAGTTATATCTGTTTCAGTTTCGACAGTTTTCCAAGCTCTTTCACAACTTTCCTTTTGTATCTTTTCTATATTGTCCTCAATTAACTTTATTAGCTCTTCTTTCTTTTCTTCACTTAACGCACTTCTTCTAACTCTCGTAATTAATCTCCTCAAATCTCTAACACTTCGTGTAGTTCTCATTATTTCTTCTTTTCTTCTCCTAAAGTAAGATTCGACTCTTTTTAACGCTCTTTCTCTCGTAATTTCTTTTCTCTCAACAGCTTCTTTAAGTAATTCATTTCTTCTTTCTCTTTCACATTCAATTACCTTTTCCCTAAACGGTTCGAATAGAAAATTTTTCCAAGTCCAAGTATTTATGATTCTTTTCATTATCTCGTTTAGTTTACCTTCCGTTTCTGCTCTTTTTATTCTTTCACACCATCGTATCGCTATTTGACTAAATATCCTTGCCGACCTTTCCCTTAGTAAGCTAAGTAGTTCTTTATACTCTTCTTCCGTAATTTTACCCGTAATAAACGCTTCACCTAAGTCTTTCTCGATAGTTTTAATATCTACGACTTTTTCCGCTCTTTCTATTCTCGTTTTAAATACGTCAATTCTCGCTCTTTCGATTCTACTTTTAGTTTCTTCTCGGACTTTTTCTATTTCTCTTCTCAAAAAGTCCATTTCCGTTTCGGTTATCCAATCTACTATTTCTTCTAACGTTTCAGTTACGTATGGTTCAAAGTCTCTTTCGTATTGGACTATTCTTCTCCATTCAGCTTCTTCGTATCTCTTAACTAAAAACGTAACGTCCGTTACTTCACCTTCGAGTCCTTCGTTAATGTCTTTGTAGTATTCTCTAATCTCCTCAAATTCTGCGATGTCAGATACGTATTCATCAAGCAAACCTTTTACAATTAACGTCCTAACCAGAATAGACCAAAACTCTCTCATGTATCTTTCAAAAGCTAATTCGAATTCGTCTCTAATTTTATCTCTAACGTTCATCGGTATTGGTTCTGGGAATACTTCGTGTTTCTCGACTATTCCATCTACCGTGACTTCAATGTGTATTTGGTGATGTTTACGTCTTGTGTATTTCAGTTTCAACATCCAAACGAACTTAAATACCTTAGTCAGTAACTTGTTCTCTACCTCCTCTGGTCGTATTTCGTTTCCTTCTTCGTCTATTATTACGTATTCTCCTCTTTCGACCTTTCCTTGTATTATTAAAGCTCTCGTTCTCGTTAGTCCTTGTCTTCTCATTAACTTATAAAAAGTAGTTAAACTGAGCATTCCTTTGCTTCTTAGATACGCTATGTCTCTTACTACCGCTGGGAACTCTTCGACCATTCCGTAAAAACTAACTTTGAACACGGACACCACCTCTTTTAACTTGTTAAAACAATGAAAATTAAAATACTTGGTTGACCTCGGATCGAGCGGAAACCCCGACCACCATGGTGATACGGGTTTCCACCCATTTCGGGAATTCAACCCCCGCACCCCAAACTCTGTCGAGAGACCTTCAAAAAATTTGCACACAGTTTTAACGGCTTTATTCCAGCAAAGAAGCTACGAGAAGTCTCAGTTTACCCGACCTATACACCATAGTGATACGGGTTTCCATACATTTTCGGGTTAACTCCTACACCTATACCTATTTTTATAGGATTCCGCATATAAAAATGTTGACACTATCCCAAAATTTTTGGAACTGGGTATAGGGGTTAGTGTCAATTTTGGTATAGGTAAGTTGTCCCCCGAAAATGCGGAAACCCCGACCACTATGGTGTTCACCGCACCCAATTCGAGCCATCCGAAGCCTCCAAATCCCGAAAAAAACATGGAACGACCCCGAACAATTTTTTGACGGTTTTTCCACAGAGTTCCCGCAAATTAACAAAGTTTCGATAGACTTTGCACCCATATCACTATAGTGTTCACAAACTTTTCGAATTTTGAAGTTTTTCGGTTAAGTAGTCCAAAAATTATGGAATACGGGGTATCGTGGTAATCCAATAAACTTTAGTTGACACCCCCTGTCTAAAGAAGTGTAATATATTATATTACACTTCTTTAGACCCCCCACTACAAACCCCGTTTACAAGTCAAAAAAATTTGACATCGTTCTTGACGTTTATGTTAATTCAACTTCATATTCTTTTAGTCCACTTGTTACCTACTTTACCTATTAGGTTTAGGTTTTGTAACGTGTTTAGATACTTGTAAACCTGAGATTTCTTTAGTCCTACCTTTTCTGCTATTTCCTTTGCCGTCTTTCCGTTACATACGTCCAATATCCTCAATGCAACCTCTGATAATTGAGTTCCCAAGTAACCTACTTGGTGTAGATTGTAGAACTGTAACGCATACTTAACGTCCTTTTCGTTAATTGTATTGTCTTTTCTTGCTACACAATGAACGGCACTTAATCTAATTAAATCGTCGTGACATCGTGTATAATATCCTCCTTCAGTTTCTGGGACTAGTCCCTCCTCTTCTATCTTCTCTAATAGCACGTCGTTCATGTCCTCTGGTAGTATCACTACGTCTATCGGTTCTTCTGGTATCCGTCTCGTATCAATTCTAATTCTTCTACCTTCTTTCTTTAGTTTTACAGCTTCTTCTTTGTCCATTGCTAAATTAAGACAGAAACAACGTGAAAATAGCATTTTAATGTCTGTATCTTGTAAAATCTGTTCACTTGCAGTTCCGAATATACACGACGTATGTATTTGTAACGTTAGCTTTCCTTCCTCAGCAATATACTTACCTCCCGTTACAGCTTTTTCTATTCTTTTCTCTACGTAACCTTGTAAACTTCTCGTAGCCGTTCCCTGTTCTGTTAATTCGTTCAACAGTTTCTTAGCTTTATTTTCTAACGTCATTACTTCGTCGAATATCGTCAATTTATATCCGCTGTTAGCCAAACTTCCCGTATATATCCTACCTTGCCTTACCGTTCCCACTATTCCCGCTACTGTAAAGTCGTTTACGTAGTTTGCTAACCCTTTGTTCATTAGTTCTATTGCCATCGTAGAAAAACCAAATCCGAATGGTTTACGAATAAAAATGTTAAGAGTGGGTCTTACTGTTCTATCGAGTTTCTCGTCGTAGATTTTGATTATTCTCGAACTTATAATAGCCGACTTAATCAGTTTTTCCAGCATGTTTATCGTCCTCCGTTGACCTCCTCAAACGTTGATCTAGGTTTCTCCAACTCTAAAATAATACCCCTGCCCAACTCGGTGTAAGTTTTATCTTTAAAAACACTTAGCCCAACACCAATTAGTGCAGATTCGCTTGATTCTCTTATAACTACTTTCCACACAATCATGGCTTATTGCACCTCCTTTATATCGTTAGTATTCCCATTTCTTTTACCTTCTTTAAATATCTGTCCAATTTCTTGAACTCGATTATTGCGTCTCTAATTCTTATTTCTCCCTCCTTTGCCAATACTATCACCCAATCTCCTTTTTTGTATCCGAGTGCTAAAAGAATAGGTGACAAAACTATGTTCGTTCCGTAGTAGTTTCCGCCTATCCTAAACAGACATCCGTATTGGTCTTTTCTGATAATTATGTCTCTTCCTTGAACTCTGACGAATACTTCGTCTCCTCTCTTAAATCCAGCTATTAAACACGCTTGACCTATTCTAACACAGTATTTAGGTCTTCTTGACTTTGTTTTATCTACTCCTCTGTCGGATATTGTTCTCAAGTCGCAGTATTTCCAATTATACTTGTAAAATAGGTCGTATAGTAGAAATACCTTCTTTCTGAGTTCGTGGATTTTGTTTTCTGGTATGTGTTTATGTTCCATTTCATGTGGGAAAACCGTCATACTACGTCACCCCATTTTTGGTATTATCAGAAACAACACTACTTCCATTATGAGCAATATGCCAAGTATGATAAATACTATTAGTTCCATAACGTCGTTCACCGACATCTTTTATCACTTCACCCAAACTTCAACGATTAATTTACCGTCTTTAATTAGCATTTTCAGTTCTAGTTCTAATTTCTTCGAGTGTTTTAGGTTTCTTTTTACGTTGTCGGCAATAGCTTCAATTACCCAATCCATGTCGTTTTCTTCGAATTTGTATCTTACGTATGCCCCTTTTGGCATAAAAATAAATTTATCAGTTGTCATACCTCGTCACCTCAACAACTTTGTATTCTTAAGTAGAAACTCATAAACGTTGTCCACTCTAATTCCAGATAAGTCCTTACCTCTCCACTTTATGATAACTCCGTAGTATTTTCTCCTTCCGTTTCTGATCTCTCTTTCACATAGAATCACTTTGTCGAAGTATCCGAAGAAGTCGAATAACTCTTTTAGTCTCTTAGGTAGTTTCGTTTCGTCTGTCTCAGTCAATATCTTGTCTATGTTGTAACTTCTCTCTTTGCCTCTTATTTCTTCTATTACTTTCGTAGGTATCATCTCAGTGACTATGAAGTGAACTTTTCCTTTAGCTAATCCTCTTAAGACTTCCATTTGCCATTCGTTAGGTAGTTGATAATCGAATCCCGTTAAGTGAAACGTATTCGTATCTTCTATTGGTATCTCTTTTTCTCCTCTCCATACTTTTCCTACTCTTAAATACTGTTCTCTTGCTGTTATTCTCGCTTCCATGTTTAAACTGAACGGATCGATTATAATTGCGTGGACTTTGTCTTGAAAGTTTAATGCGTAGTCTTTGAACTCTAAGAAATTACTCGGCGTCACTAAAATTATGTTCTTGTCGATTTCTTTGGTTATTTTACCTTGATTTTTTAGCTCTTCCCACTCGTCCAAACTTCCGTATTCGTTGTCTATATACAACACTCTCTTCTTTTTGTTCGCTAAGTTTAGTGCTATTCTAACCGCATTGTAGGTTTTTCCGTGTGCCGTGTGACCTATTAACAAAATCCTCTCAATTTTCCTACTTAACTTATCCAAAACCCCCATAATATCACCTTAGTAGAGTTTTTCTTTTATCTTATCGGTTAGTTCTAACAAATCTTTAATTTGTTCCGATTCTTCTTTAAGACATCTTACGAAACACCTTAGCAGTCTCATAGCGTCTTCGTTGTTCTCTTCTAACATTTCTAAGAATACCCTAAAGTCGTCTTTTAGTGTTTTTACATCGTCTCTGCAATTGTTTACAAAGAACGGACACTCCCAATTCCATCCTTCAGCACTACTAAAAAACCCTATTAAAAACCACCTAAGTTGAATACTCACAACGTCACCCCCTTTTACTTTTCCTCAAAATATTCACATACGTCTGCTAATCCAGAATCTACGATAGCGTTACGTCTTGTGCATTTAACCATCTTCGCGTATCTTTTGAAAGACAACCTACCGTATCTGCTTATCCTACGTGTGTATAACGGGACTCCGTATCTACACTGTAAACAATCTCTCGGTTTTGGAAAAATAAAAGTCAAGAAAAATCACCTCTTTAATCTTTTTTTATCTTTCCCTTTACTTCAACCCTGTAATAACTGCTTTCAACCAAGAACTTGTCAAGTATTCCCTTCTTCTTTAGGTATTTCCTGACCTTGTTCGTATCTAATCTCTTACTCTTTACTTTAGTTACGTTCACTACGAAATTGTCCGTTTCCTCTTTACCTTCTACTCTCCGTATTAGTATATCTCTTAACGTATTCATCATTTTCTGGTATTCTTCTATTGCGTCTTTTGACAACGTATAAAACATAGCTACCGTATCTAAATCGGCTTTCATAGGTTTTCCCTCCTCAAAATTCGGACAATTGTAATTTCCAAGAACTATCCTCTCTCTTTTCTTACAAATTCCCACGTTCCCATCCAAAATTAAAAAATTGGAACAGTTACTGCACATTATAGGTTTTATCGTTTGGACTGTCTTTATTTTGATCTTTTTCTTCTTTTTCATCTTTTTTCACCTTTTTCGTTCTCTTTCTATCCTTCTTTTTACGAATTCTACGAATTGATTTAGCTCATAAGCTACGTTTCTTTCCCACTGTTCCGCTATTTCCTTCAAAAGGTATTGTTCCATTGTTCTGTCGTCCACATCTTTTACTTCCGTTTCAAAAGTTACGTAGTGTTCGAGACTAAACATTACGTTTACTTGGACTCTGCCTTTAGTTACGGTAACTATTACTTCTCTCGCTTTACTCAAATCTACTACTCTTACGTCGTGATACAACCTCAATATCTCACCCCCATGTCCAATTTAGCTAACGTTTCTAACAATTCGTCTTTTTCATACTCCAACTCCTCAACCTTCACATGAAAGAGTTGTAAAAACGCTGGCATTCTTTTGTTTACCGTGATAACTGCTTTTATCCAGTCCTTAACTGTTTTAAATCCACTCTTATGAACGTATTCATCCAAGTCAACTACTGTTTTATCCGTTTTAATTACTTTCCACCCACCTAATCTTGCCACGATACCTACTAATCTTTTAGTTCCTTTTCCTACTTTTACGTCCTTGTAGTATATCTTAACTTTAATTTCTTCGACGGTCTTTCGTTTGTTTGGTCTTATTGTATAAACTTCCTCGTTCTCTATTAGATACTTAATCGGCTCAAAAATAGAAAAAGAAATCTTCGCATATCCTTCGCCCATAACTACACCCCCTATTTTACTAATATCGCCGATACCTTGTTTAACATTTCAAACTTTTTCGAATAATCTCTCGTTCTCGTATGGTGAGTTACGTATTCCGTGAACACATTGTAAGTCGTCCACTTTTCCATTTTCACGTCCTTCAGTTTCTCTTTTAGCTTCTTTAAGTCTTCCTCCTTTTTCTTTGCGATCTTGTATTTCGTGTATTGTATTCCGAAGTCCTTAATTCCCGTCTTTTGTTGTATCAGTTGTATAACCTTCGCTTCTGCCGTTTTACTTAATCTCAATCCGTCTAATATTGCGAATACGTCTAACATACTTATTTTACCTTCTGCTAACGTTTTAATTACGTCGGCTATGTTCTGTAAAGAATCTATCGTTTCGATTACTGCGTCTTTTACTTTGCTTAGGTTCGTTCCTAAACTCGTTCTAAAGTGTCTCATTACTATCTTTAGGATTTCTCTACCGAATACCATTTGGTTTAGGCACGTAAAGTTCATTCCGTATCCTAATACGTTGATTCCAAGTGACGTATCGTAGCTGTTAGTTACTAAGATTCCAAATCCTACCGTGTCGTCTTTTATCGGTTCTTGGAACAGTAGTATCTTGTAGAACAGCTTTCCATACATTTTTCCGTAGCTTATTTGTTTGGCTAACGGTTTTACATTCATTTCGTTTAATGCTTCGTCCACTACTTTTACTACGTCTTCGTGTTGAACTAACTCGTAGTCTTTGCTGACTATCGAGTATAGATAACCCGTTTCGCTACATATCGCCTTTAGGTGACCTATCTCTTTCCAACTGTTGCCTACTTTAATTCCAATAGGTCTTTCAACTGCTTTCGGTATTTCAAACTCCATAACACCACCTCCTTTAACTAAAAAACTAAAAAACCTAAAAAAAACGGTTAATTTAACGTTCTGAGAAGTCGTAATCTACCTCGTAATCTGGATCGAATATTTCACTTCCTAACCCTGTTATAACTTCGTAACCACAGTTTGGACAGTAGTATAAATCACCTCTAAAGTATCCTGCGTAGTATCCGTATCTTACGGTAACTCCGTTTTTCTTGCACTTTAGAATACTTCCACATTTAGCACAAATCATAACGTCACCTCTCTTTACCTTTTTCCTCTTCTTTTTCTACTACACCAAAAAATGCGTAGGGATGACACTTGTTAAAGTCGTCGAGTATTATAGCTAATCCTCTTAGCTTCTTGCCTTTTAGTCTTTCTCTTTTGTCCTTCCAAAACGGAATGTTAGAGTTGTTTAGTTCGTCCCAATGTTCGTGGAAATCACTTGACGAACTGTGGAACAAGTAAATCAACTCATACTCTCTGTTTTTAACGTGATTCCAATTACCACCACAAGCTTTTACCATGATTTCACCTTTCACTTATACGGATTGACCTCTACGTCCTCTCCGTTGTCTTCCGATTCTTCACTTTCTAACACTATAACGTCTTTTTCAATTTGGTGGTTTTCGTCAGATTCCGCTCCTTTTCTTTCTAAAAGCTCTATTATCTGTTCAAATACGCCGTATGCTATTACCACGAACTCTCTGTCTATTTTTATCTCATACCTAAGTGTTATAGGTTCGGATTCGTTTAGTATTGTCTCTTCATCTATGTCCAATTTTTCTATTCTTTTTTTCATCTTGCTCGTTATAACTCTCTTAAGTGCCTTCTGTATTATGTCTTTCTTATACAGCTTTATTAGGTTTATACACTCCTCGTATCTGTTTCCACTCATAACTACATCACCTCTTTTCTAACGTTAATTCTGGAAAGTTCGGAAGTTCTTTACCTTCAATAAGAGCTTTGAGAGTTTTACTATACCACTCGTCTAATCTTCTCATGTCACTCGTATAATCGATGTATAACTTGTTCAATTGTTCGATGTATGGCATTATTTCGTCTATTATGTTACAAATAAACTCTTTGGTTATCAAAGTGCTAAATGATATGTCTATTTCTACTTTGTCTGACACAACATATACGTTTACTTTGCCAGCGTCTTCTATACTAAGTATCTCTGCGATTCTTTTCTGCATTTGTGATTCTATCTTACTTCTTTCTTTGTGGTATTTTCTAACTATAATACCTCTTTGCGTTTCATACAACTCGACAACGGTTTTTCTGATACTGTCTATACGTTCACTCACTTTCTACACCTCCTTTTTTTACCCACTTTAACGAAAAGACCTACTTCTGTCCGTTTTCGTCTTTTACTATACCAATTTCTCGTCCAATACCAGCCTAACATCATAGCTCCGTAATCTACCTCCATTTCTCTCATAATTCACCTCCAATACCCAGCGAATACGTATCTCTTACTTCTTATCTTCCAAATCCATTTCCTACCACAAGAACAATAAAAAACGAAAGGAGTTTTAGTAGGATAAGGTAACTTTCTTCCGCAGTGACAGAACATAGTCGTTTAACCTTCTTCAACTCCTCCAAGTTCTCTTTTAATAAACTCGGCTACATTGTTTCCTAAGCCAATTGATTCTTCTAACATTATAGCACTAAAGACTATCATTAGCGATTTCCAGAATGCAATTTTTGCGTATAGTGGACTATCCGTATATTCTTCAAACTCCTCGTAAGTGTCAACTATCTTTTTTGTTAACGTTCTGCTTAGCTCTGATACGTCTCTTTCGAATTTTTCACGATTGTGTTCAATTTGTGCAAAAAAAGTAATTAATGCGTCATACGTTTCTATGTTACTTGCTACCATTTCTCCCACGTCTTTTAATTTAAAACTTACAGTGTTGAGGGTATGTGCAATTAGATGTTTACTACACTCATCATCCACGACAACTCTTATCGCCCTCATTTCGAAATCGCTCATTATTTCACCCCCAATACCTTTTTTACGACTTCTACAACCTCTTCTGAACTCTTAGTTTCTAAAATTGGTATTTCGAGTATTATACCGCTCCTTTTGATATATCTTCTCTCTTTTACCACATACTTCCTGTCTCTGTAGTATATCACTAACTTTCCTAAGTCCACCGTATCACTGACGTAATTCATGTTCCGTAACTTTCGTATTTCGTCTCTGAAATCTACGACTAATCCTCTAAAGAACACTTCTTCTCCCTTTAAATCCGTTACCAGCAGTGATATGCCGTCTTCGATGTAATCAGCTTTTATTTCGTATTTTTCCGTTCTTAGTTTTCCTTTTACTACTGCTTTTACTACTGTTTCCTCGTTTATTCCGAGAAACTTTTCCAGATAATTTAGATTTTTGTTTACTATCATTTTCAAACCCCCTCTCAACAAGTTTACTCCACAAAATCTCGAACAAATCTTTCCTAATTTTGTTTACGTCTATTTTTCTCCCACAGTTCTTGCATACAAGGTATTTTCCTCTTTCTACGGTAGTTAGTCTCCCCAATTCGTCTTTTTCTACGTCTATTTCGAACTCTATCGTATAGTTTATGTCGTTTCCGTTCAATAAGTAGTTTCTACACCCTATACACTTAATCTTGGTCGTCATGGTAAAAAAAAGGAATTATAGGTATTCTTCCTCTTCCTCCTCCTCTTCCTCTTCTTCCTCTTCTTCTTCTTCTTCCTCTGTTTCCTCGGTTTCCTCTGCTTCCTCTGTTTCCTCTTCCTCCTCTGCTTCTTCCATTTCCTTCTCTAACTGTTCCATTTCCTCTCCGAATACTTCTTTGTATGCTTGATCATCCGACATTCCCTTGAGTATCAGTTTCCAAACCTTCTTGAACCTCTTTACCTTGTCCTTAACGATCTCCTTTGTAATTCCGTATAGTTCAAATGCGTCTTCTGGTATTATTTGAATCGGAACTGTAATCTGAGCGTCTAAGTTGAGTTGTTCTTCTTCCCTGTTTGTGACTTCAATATTTGCTATGTTCATCAGGTAATCCTTGACTGTCATTTTCCTAAACAAGAATACTTGCTTTGTTAGGTCTTTCTTAAAGCTGTCAAAGGTTTTCGTGTTTATCCCAAGTTTCTTACATGCATGTGCTAAGACTCCTTTTCTTGATTTCTTACTCGTCGTCGTCATGTCGATGAATACGTGCTGTAGTCTCCAATTTCTGTCAAGCGGTGCTACTACCAAGTGTAGTTGTTGTGTGCTTCTGTTTCTTCCCATTTCTTTTAATTTCTCCTTACCAGCCTCACATTTCGGACACTTGCACGGATACCTTACGTCTATTATTTTCCCTACAAACTCCATCTCTGCCGTCTCCCCAAGTCTGTCCCAATCTAAATTCCAGTCCATACCTACACCTCCTCATCTCCATCTACCCCGTATCCCCGATATACGGAGATACGGGTCTGTAGTGGAGATAGGAGATAAAAAAAATTATTTCTCCAAAATGAAAAGTGGTTGAATATCCAAATTTAACTCTTCTGGACTGCTTATGTTAAAAAACTTCAATACCTTCTCTTTTCCCTTCTCATTCAAGTCGTCAAAGTATATTTCCAATTTCATTATCATCCCTCCTTGGTTCACTAATGGGTATTAGTAAAATGATTTCTAAGCCTTTCGTAAGCTTTTTCAGTCTTTTTACGGTATCTCCAGCTTCCGTTTCTTCTATTCTGTCTTATCGTCTCGTATAAAAACTTTTTCTTCTTTTCTAAGTTAGTCCACTTAGTAAAATGAATAGCAGTCCCATTCTTATTGTATGTAACTTTTCTAACTTTGCACCTTAAACTCTTACAATACCCGATATATCCGTAAATCTTACCGTTGTCTATATTTACAATTGTATCAATACCCACAACGTTTCCGTGACATACGGGACATGTTAATATCATGCCGTTCATCTATATCCCCCCCAAATTCTAAATTTCACGCAAAAAAAATTAATTTAAACTTTTACTTCCTCAATTTTTGTTATTTTATCCGCTCCTCTCCTTCTGACTTCATTTATTGCGTTTATTCTCAGATTTCCCTTCACTACCTCTCTAAATACGCTCCCTCTTATAGTAAATGTAACTAAAAACTTTTTAGCCATTTTACGATCACCTCTTATACTCGGTCTTATCGTAAATTTCACGCAAAAAAATAATTTAAATCTGATAAATTTTGTTTCCTATTTGATATTTCCCTGAAACGGGTTTATCTGGATTTTCCAATATCGGTATCGCATGTTTCATTAAATGCCTAAAATACCAATAGTCCATTATTACTCTCCGAGGTCTTCCTCTTCTCCCTATCTCTTTAACCCTAACCATAATTTTCATGTCGATCACCGTTCAAAAAAAAGTTTAAGAGTTAAACTAACGTGACGGTTTTACCTTTCGGCGTGGTTTTACTTACGTTATCGTTTAGTTTATCCAAAGCTTTTACTAAGTGGTCATTTTTCTTTAGAAATTCCGCAAATTTGATTAACTCTTCCAAGTCGTCACTATTTCGGACTATAGCTATCGGCTTAAAGCTATTGTTCGGTTTTAATTCGATTCTACAGATTTCCCTTTTACTTCTCGGATTTTGCACCTTAGAATATCTCATTTCGTAGTTTCCCGTATATCCCTTTTCAATTACTCGGTCATTTACCTCTAAATCCTCAAAAACCTCCACAACTCTTTCAACTAAATCCTTTCCGTTCTTT
>Ga0190312_1000181_pt1 | contig 23205 bp, 17 predicted proteins | sample 487007910_MG_FD_165046 | JGI IMG/M metagenome (GOLD analysis project Ga0190312, IMG submission 165046) | Hydrothermal vent sediment bacterial communities from Southern Trench, Guaymas Basin, Mexico - 4870-07-9-10_MG | ecosystem: Environmental > Aquatic > Marine > Hydrothermal vents > Sediment ... | reverse complement strand
CCTCCTCTTACGTGCAGTTCTTTTAGCACCCTCCCCCTCCCTCATCAACCTCCTTAATCTCTTAACCTCACTAATTATTACTGAGGCGTTCTTCGGGCTTAAGAACTTAATTGCATTATTTGATAGTCCTAAACCTAAGGCTAATCTGGCAGCGTATTGCGGATTAGTTTCAAATATTACCCTCAGTATTGGTAGTACCTCGGTCCTTGCTCTAGCCTTCGATATAAGTAAATGCCTGCCTATGATCGTGGCTATTTCTTCTCTAATCTCCCTCACTTCCTTAGTCTTTGAGAGCATCAGTATTTTCTGCGGGAACCTATACTTAACCCATCTAAACCTTGGGTCATTCTTTCTCGATAGGGCAACACCGGGACCCATTAGGTCCATGGCGTAAGCGAGAAGATCCCAACTCCCTGACTTAACTATTCTGCCCAAGTATACGTCAGCCCTACTTAATGCTTCGTAAGCTCTCCATAAATCCTCAATGTCGGTGATTTGGTTAGGTATATTCTCATTAAGCCACTCGACGAGTTCATCGTAGCTTAAGTCAGTCTGCATTAGCGCCTGCTTAGCCTGCCATGTGTACTTAGACATGAATAAGTGCCTTAACGTATCAAATGGGTTTCTCTCCCTATCCCTAGGTCTTAAGACGGTCTTCACGAGCTCTAGGCTAACGTACCCATATCCTTCAGCAATTGCTTGAAGATCATTTATTGCTGACCTTAAATCACCTTCAGACCTCTCTGCGATGTAGTTTAGTGCTGCTCTATCACACTTAAGTTTCTCACTAACGCATATCCTCTCAAGCACCTTAATGATATGTGTCTTACTTAATTTCTTGAACTCAATCATTAGAACAACTTCCCTAAGAGGTCTTAACTGAGGTGCCCAAGGGTCATTAGCAGTCATTATTACTGGATTCCGTGTAGCCTTCACTAATTCCAGTATAGCGTCTAAAGCACCTGAATCAGCTACGGGCGATATACCGTCTACCTCATCCAGCAGAATTATCTTTCCCCTACCGAATAAGCTCCGCTGTACTGCAGCCCTATAGGCTATGCTCCTTATATCACTCCCCTTTCTATAATCACTAGCATTTAACTCAAGTACTTCAAAACCTAACTCATTTGCTATAGCCTCAACAGCTGAGGTCTTACCACAGCCTGGCGGCCCGTAAAGTAATGCAGCCTTTTTCTCAGGCATCTTACGTTTCCACTGACTTAACCACGCTAAAAGAACCTTCTTAGCCTCATCCTGATCTACTAACTCGGTAATCCTCTTAGGTCTGTACTTAATTACCCAAGGTAATTTCTTCATGACCCTTACCTACGTGAGGATATTACTGAGCTAAACTTACGTCCGAGTAATGCGAGTCTGGCTAGTAAGGCGTTTAACTGTATCTCGTCATCAGCACCTTCAACAAGCCTGAACTGTATTTCACCTAGGTAGTCAGCTATTATGACCCTAAGTTCCTCAGGAACTTTAAAGTCAGGGCTGAAGATCTCCCTGTGCAGCTGCTTAACTACGTCTAGTCCCGAAAGTCCGTAATCTATCATTAACTGCCTTAACTTATTCCTAGCCTCTAGGAACTTACCATCGAAGGCTAACTTAATCATCTCCCTAATCTCCTTAGGATGTGCGAGCCCAACAACCTTATAGACAGTAGTTACAGTCACTTTACCTAAGGCAGCTGATGCTTGAAGTAGGTTTATGGCTCTCCTTAAATCACCTTCAGATAACTCAAAAATAACCTCTAATGCGTCATTATCGTAACTGACCTTCTCCTTCTCAGCAATCCACTTAAGCCTAGCAATTACGTCTTCCTTCTTTAGCGGTGTAAATCTAAATACCGCGCACCTTGACTGTATGGGCTCTATTATTTTACTCGGATAGTTAGCTATGAGGATGAACCTAGTGACCCCAACATACATCTCCATAAGCCTTCTGAGGGCTTGTTGAGCATCAGCAGTCATGTTGTCAGCTTCATCAAGTAGGACTATCTTAAACGGTATCTCAGCAGGTAACTTACTCCTAGCGAACTCCTTAACCTTAGATCTTATGACATCAATACCTCTCTCATCAGAATTATGTAGCAAGATCGGTATAGTCCCTGCGAAGAACGTTTCATTACCGGGAACGCTTATATCATATACATAATCGCCATAACTAATTACTTCTGTATCTGTAACTTTAATCACATGAATATCGGAGTTTATGAGGGTAACTAATTTTTTATATGTCTCATATTCTTCCTTATTAAGTTTACCTATGTCTATAGATTCCATAATACTCTTAAGTTTCTCTTTAGGGACTGTTTCCTTGCCCTCATATAGTTGATGCCTTAATACATACCTCCAATTAATGTTTATAGCCTTCTCGATTTTCTTAAAGAACTTTATGAAGGGTTTAACAGGGAGTAGATCTGATTTCTTATACTTCATCCTTCCTTTCCATATAAGCCTGACTTCATTATCATATATCGAGCTCTCAATACCTGTGATGCGTGCTAGCCAAGCAAGATCTATTAATAGGTCCTTAGATTTACTGACTATCCTAACTACACTCCCCCACTTACCGGAACCCTCACCCTCATACACACCCTTTAAGAAAGCGATTCGTGCCTTCTCATGGGACTCATATATCATACTTGGTACGCGTTTGAACCTAGCTATTCTTCCCTCACTATACGCTTCTCTCATGAGGTATCTAGCTAAAGCTGTATTCAGAAGTCTGATCTGCATAGCCGACGATCTTTCTCTATTAAATCCTGATCCCACTAAGTTAATGTATATGGGTATATCATAACTTAGAGCAGCATCTATGACTTTAGTTGCGAGGGATATCTCCTTTGGGTAGCTAACCGTAATCATAGCTTGGCCACTGGTTAGTATGTTACTTATTGATTTCCTAAAGCCTAAAGCTCCTTCAGCAACGTATAATCCAAGAAGCCATGCTGATTTCTCATTGAGTATTAAGTGCTTCTTAGCCTTAATCCTGCTGTGATTCCTTATTATATGCTTCTCTAGGTCAATTACTTTTCTATCTCCCTGTAACGTAGTGACAAACGATATTAGGTAATCATCCGGCCTTATTTCACTCGCTTTTTTCTCTACAAGGTTGCCATCCTCATCGATAACCAAGACCGAGTGATTGCCTGTTAACTTAATTACTCCCCCTCCCTTAAGAGTAATTTTAACTACATACTTCGCTTTATGCCTAATGATCCATGATGCTTTAAACCACTTAACCTTACCTGTACTCTTATCGATACCTAATACATCAAGATCATTTACCTTGACATATTCGCCATCATATAATTTAAGTACTTTACTATCGTTATTGAAGTATAACCGATCTAATTCCTTAAAGGTAGTTCTACATGTCTTACCATTAACTTTAACTAATATAGGCGTGTCCTTAGTCACCGAGGCATTTAACTCAAGCATGTACATACGGTAGTCTGGACCGTAAAAGTCATGGGCTAATGCATGTGCTGCGGTTGTTTTACCTGTACCTGGAGGTCCGGCAAATAGTAGGTGAGGCATGTTGCGCTCCTTAACGAACTGCTTCAACCTCTTAACTATCTCCTCTTGATTAACCATTTCGTCTAAAGACCTAGGTCTATACTTCTCAGCCCATAGTAATTCAGCTTCTACTGAAGACACGTAATCCCCCAAACATACATTCACTTTACTTAATTTAAAACCGTAACACCTTAATGGATTAAGTAAGAACCCAAAACACGTTATAAACTCTTTATGAAACAACTATAGTAGTGGGAAGGTAATCAAATGTTAAGGAAGTATATTAAGTCATGTGAATTGCTACATGAATTAGATAGAGTTAGGACCATAGTGATTAAGGACTTAGATGAAGTCCCGGTATCCCATATAGAGGCCTTATCTATAACACATGGTAGTGAGGTAGACCTACCTTACTGGTTAGCTAAGGCGTTAAGTAAGCAAAAATACTGTGAGGTAAAGGAGGTCAATGACTTAGTCGGCCTATTAAGGAAGTTTAAGTTCCTGGAATGGACGACGACAACCTCAAGACACATACTTCATAAGCTCCCTAAAGACATTTACTATAGGATAAAGGAGTGTGTAGAGAAAGGTATGTTAAGTAAGAATGACCCATTAGTATATGACTTAAGTAAACTTAGACTAAATAAATTGATAGATATATCTAGGCTTGGTGTGAAGGAGGAAATACTTCAGAATTTAACCATAGAGGAAAGGGTTATACTAAACATATTGAGCACAGTCATTGGTGAATGGATCAATTACTTAATGAGGGGTGAGATTTAATGACAGAATTAAGTTATGAGGAAGTTAAGGAAGAGGTCATTACTGAGGAAAAACCCTTAGTTGAGCAGTTAAGTGAGTTTCTTAAGTCGTTTAAGGATAGACATGGAAGGTTGAAGTATAAGGAGAGAATTAAGGAAATGATACTGCTAGGTAAGAAGAGTTTAGTTATTGATTTTGAGGACTTACTTGAGTTTAATCCGGCAATAGCTGATAAGTTAATTAGGGAACCTGATGAGGTACTAAAGGCTTTTTCAGATGCTATTAGGAATGAGGTTTCTATAGAGGACCCTAAATACGCCGAAGAAGTTGAGAGTTTCATAGCTAGGATTAGAGGTATACCTGAGAAGGTTAGGATAAGGGACTTAAGGAGTGATCATGTAGGTAAGTTAATATCCATTGATGGTATATTAGTTAAAGCAACACCACCTAAGCAGTTGCTATATAAGGCTGTCTTTAAGCACATTCATCCAGAATGTAATCAAGAATTTCCGTGGCCTATGGAAGGGGAAATTAAGGAGGCACTTGAAAAACCTCCTTACTGTCCTAAATGTCTTAAGACTGGTGGTTCCTTCAAGCTAATACTTGAGAAAAGCAAGTTTAGGGATTGGCAGAAGGTAACTATTCAGGAAAGACCTGAAGAGCTTCCGGCAGGCCAGATACCTAGATCTATAGATGCCATATTACTAGATGACATAGTTGATGCGGCTAGGCCCGGCGATAGAGTGACTGTGACTGGTGTACTTAGGCTCTATAGGAGTAAGTCTAGCAAGAGGGTTTCTAAACCAGTGTTTGATTATTACCTTGACGTGAATTACATAGAGGTTTCTCAAAGAGTTCTTGAGGAGGTGCAGATAACTCCTGAGGATGAGTTAAAGATCAAGGAGTTAGCTAAGGATCCATTAATAAGGAGGAAGATAGTCGCCAGTATAGCACCAACGATACATGGGTTATGGCCTGTAAAAGAAGCTATAGCTCTCCAACTCTTTGGAGGTAATCCAAAGATAGCACCAGATGGCACTAGGATTAGGGGTGATATCCACATCCTCTTAATAGGAGATCCTGGTGTAGCTAAGAGCTTAACCTATAGTGAGCATATACTGCTCATAGATTGTGATGGTAAGTTAAGGTATGAGCCTATAGGTAAGCTTGTTGATTACTACTTCGATAAGTATAGGAAACTAGTTAGGAAGTCAGGTGAGAGTGAGGTTCTAAAGCTACCTGATATAGGTACTAAGCTATATACGTTCTCGATAAACCCAATAACTCTTGAGGTAGAGTTAAAGCCTATAAAAGCGTTAATAAGGCATAAAGCACCACCTAAGGTAGTCCTCATAAAAACAAGGTATGGTAGGAGAGCTATCTTAACTAAGGATCATAGCCTAGTAGCTCTCGTAAATGGTATTCTTCTACCAGTAAAACCTGAGGAAGTTGCTAGAGAAAAACTACCGGTACCCATATTGAGAAAAATAAACATACCTAGTAGGATCATTAGGGACAAGGTCGTCATAGGTAAGAGAATTATTGAGTTAAATGAGGATGTAGGTTACTTCATAGGTTATTTCATAGGTCATGGCACCATAGTATCGGCGTCGGATGGTGAGAGGGTAGAGATAAGGTCTGGCGAGTCTAGGGTAATTAAGAGACTTAAGGACATAGCTAAGAAAGCTTTAGGTATTAATGAAGCACATATACAGGACTTTGAGAATGAGGGGTATTCTAAGAAGTTAGTGATAACTGATAGGGAATTCATAGAGTGGCTAAAGAACTCATGCTTCAAGAACGCATATGGAGAACATGCTCTAAGACCGAGTAAAGTACCTGAATTCTCTTATGTTGCCCCAGTAAACTACATTATTGGGTTAATTACTGGTTTAATAGATTCCATAGGTACTCTACATAAAGTAATTGATGGTGTCTCCATTAGCGTAAGGGAAGTGAGGATCGGCCCTGTCAGTAAGGAATTAGCTTATGGTATAACAGTGCTGTTGTCTAGGTTAGGCGTGACATATACCATAAGTCCTAGAGAGCTTAGACATGAAGGTAAGGATATTGAATATTATGAGTTAAGCATACTTGATATTGAAAAACTACTCAATCAAATACCAGAAACTCTAGAGGGCAAGCTACTTGAGTTAAGAAACTGTATTGTGAAGAAAGATGTGGGTTACTTAGGTAAGATACCATTACTTGAGGAGGACACAATAAGTGTCTTAAGGTATGGGGATTTAGCTAATAGCCAATGCCGATTACTAAGTCCCGAAGCCATAGGTGAGATACATGACTTTAAGGCTGTAGATTTAATTAGTAATGCCGCTTTACCCGGTGATGCCGTGACGTTATTCGATGAAGTAATTACTTGGGATATTATTGATGAAATTTCTGAAGTAGATATTAAGGATATTGAGGTTAACTACGAGTATGTTTATGATATATCCGTAGAGGATAATGAGAATTTCGTTGGTGGGTTAGGGCTTATATTTCTACATAATAGTCAGTTACTCCAGTTTGTTGCTCGCATAGCACCTAGAGCTATCTTCACTACAGGGAAGGGCTCTACTGCAGCTGGACTTACTGCAGCGGTAGTTAGGGATAAGATGTCTGGTGAGTTCGTGCTTGAGGCTGGCGCTTTAGTACTTGCTGATGGAGGTATAGCGTGCTTACATCCAGAGACTAAGGTCTTTATTGATGGTAAGCTCATCCCAATTAAGGAGTTGTTTAATGGGGTTAAGCCAGTAAAGGCCTATTCTAAGGGCGAGCCCATAGAGTTAATACATCTAAATGTTTCAACGATAAGCCTAGATACAGAGAATGGACTCTTATGTACAGCACACGTATCTATTGCCCGCAGAAAACGGTGGAGGGGGCACTTACTGAAGATCGTATTAAGTGATGGCAATGAGCTAATGGTGACTCCTGACCATCTACTGATCGATGGGGAGTCATTAAAGTGGAGGGAGGCAAGGGAGTTCAAAGTAGGTGGTACCTTACTGTCATTGAAAGATAATGACTTAAGAACACCAACGCCTATTGAGAGTAAGATCGTTAGCATCGAGGAAGTGCCTTACGAAGGTTATGTTTACGACCTATACGTACCTAACCACCACAACTTCGTAGCTAATGGGGTTATAGTTCATAACTGTATTGATGAGATAGATAAGATGAGGGATGAGGATAGAGTAGTTATCCATGAGGCTATGGAGCAGCAAGTAGTCAGTATAGCTAAAGCAGGTATAGTAGCCAGGCTTAACGCGAGAACATCCATATTAGCGGCTGGCAACCCGAAGAGAGGTAGGTACAACCGTAAGAAGACGTTAATAGAGAATACGGACCTACCACCTACGATACTATCAAGATTTGACCTGATCTTCGTTATTACTGACGAGCCGCAACCAGAGAGGGATAGGTACTTAGCCCTACATATAGCTGAAGTCCATGGGGCCGCGGAGAGGCTTAAACCACCTATAGACCCGGACCTACTTAGGAAGTACATAGCCTATGCTAGGAAGTACGTGAGACCCAAACTGACTAAGAAGGCTCGTGAAATGATAAGTGAGTTCTACGTAACCATGAGGAAAGCAGGTGGGGGTGAAGTAGGTGGTGAAGCACCAATAGCCATTACTGCTAGACAATTAGAGGCTTTAATTAGGTTAGCTGAGGCTCACGCTAAGATGGCTTTGAAGGAACAAGTCACTGAGGAGGATGTTGCTATGGCCATACAGTTAATGAAGTATGTACTTGATCTAGTAGGTGTTGACGTAGAGACGGGCGCAATGGATATAGACGTACTCATGACAGGCAGTACAGCGTCTCAGAGGAGGAAGTTAGAGACTATTGAGGAAATAATTGGAATTCTATCTAGGAAAAGCCCTGAAGGTTGTGCTAGGATAAAGGACATAATAGAGTTAGCTAGGAAGTATGGGATAAGTGAGGATTTCGTAACTACGGCATTAAGAACTCTTAGGAGGGAGGGAACGGTATTTGAGCCAAGAGCTGGTTGTTACGCTAAGGCCTAACTTAAGCTTATTAGGTAGTACTTAAATAATGGTAGGAAGGTGCTTAGGTATGGAGTGTAAGGAGTTAGTCGTTAGGGTGGGTGATAAGGAGATAGAGATTAATGAGGACGTAATTACTATACTGAATAAGTACGCAAGAACTGAGTTCTCACTTGAGAAGTTAGCTCAGGAGTTAGGGTTAAGTAGTTGGGATGAGGCTTACGAATTCGTTAAGAGAGTGCCTTCATGGATTATGTGGGTACCGGCCCCACTATGGAAATACGTAAGGAAGAAGCTATGCCAAAGCACGACTTAGGTTAAGCAATATCAAATTTAAACCGCCTTAACTCTAAATTACTGTTAGGGGGCCGTCGTCTAGCTTGGCTAGGATGCCAGCCTGGGGCGTAAGCCCCGCCCGGAACGCTGGTGGTCCCGGGTTCAAATCCCGGCGGCCCCACCATTCTCAGATAAATACCCTTATTGGAAAGATCTTGGCTAGAGCTGTAAGTAGTCTTAGGTAACTAGGTATGAATACGTTCTCCTTTCCGTCCTCGATTGCCTTAATAATACTCCTAACTACATGTTTAGGTTCAATACCCTTTTTGGGCTGAGTCATGCCTGCTCTTCTAAAGAACTCTGTCTTCACAACCCCTGGGTAGATACAGATTACCCTTATGCCGTACTCCTTAAGTTCCTCCCTCAATATTTGTGAGAGGTAATGGAGTGCTGATTTAGCTGCCCCATAACTTGGTAGCCTTCTTAAATAGACAAAAACGCCTGCTGTAATTACGTTAACTATAACACCTTCTTTAGATTTCAAGATTAAGGGTAGTGCTTCATGTATAAGGTTGAAGACACTAATGTAGTTTAGCTTAGTTATGTATTCAAACTCACTTACTGTATGCTCAATTAACCGCTTAGCTAAACCACCTCCAGCATTATTAATTAGTACATCGATCCTACCATAGTATTTCCTCACCTTAGAAATAGCTTCCTTAATATCCTCATAATTAATCAAATCACACTTAATTCCCTTAAAATTCTTACATAAGCCCTCAATGCGCCTCAACCTATCTAGCGACCTAGCTAAACCAATAACCTTAGCTCCTCTCCTACATAACTCCTTACTTAACTCTAAACCTATACCGCTAGATGCACCGGTAATTAATACGACCTTACTGTTCCATAAGTACATAGTGACTACCCTACATAAGAAGGTCTTAACTATATATTACCTTACCTAACTCCTCATTAACCTTATAGCCAGGATACCTCCTTATTAAACTCATTAATTCATTAGATGCCAACTCATCTATGAACCTCTTGACATACTCCTTACTTGACCTATCTCTAAGTATTATGAAGTCGTAATTCTCCCACTTTACGTGGATATATTTTAGGTTATATAGCTCGGCAGAACACCTAAGCATTAACCCAACATCTCCTCTTCCCTCAATTATTGCTTTAGCAACATCAACATGAGTTCTTACCTGAAGCCCATATCCTCTAATATTGCTCACTACGTCCCTATAGTTAAGTCCGTGATCCTTACAGAATCTCCTGATCAGCGTATCTAACAAGACACGTGTTCCTGAGCCTACATTCCTATTAACTAACCTTACCTCACCCTTAACCAACCCCTCCAGTATCTCATCAACGTCACTAAAGCTTAGACTTGGGTGATAAGCAAAGACAAGCTCCCTCTGATACCCTCTGATAACTACTACCTTACCATCGAGCCAGTAATTCCTAAGGAATGGTATGTTGTAAGTACCACTTACTTCATCATACAGATGTGCTGTAGCTATATCGGTCTCATTAAGCATGAGGGCAGCTAACCCTCCACTTGAACCTATCCATGAAACTTCAATATCAACCCCGTACTTCCTCCTTAAGTACCCTATAAATACCTCAAGAACAATATCGTGGCTGCCAGCGATCATTAACTGAGGGATACCCCTAAACCCTTTCTTAAGTTGAAGTTCATGAAGTCCGTATTCCTTCAGTAAGTCCTCATAGTACTTAAGCAATTTTCTACCATCATCCGTTAGTGATGTACCACCACCCTTCACCCCACCCCTACGTCTCTCAACAACCTTGATCCCTAAAACATACTCTATCTTAGTAACCCACTCCCACGCCCTAGAGTAAGGCACACCTAAAGACTTAGATGCAAGGAGTATCGAACCATACCTATCAATAAGCTTAAGAAGCTCAGCAACCCTCCTATCGAGAACTTTAACTCCATTATACTCTAGAAGAATATCAACCTTCTTAACTAGCTTAGGTAGTAGCTCATCAATAGTTACCGTCACTACCCCCCATGAACCTAATGTGAACGTAAAATATTTAAAGGTCGGTATCCGCTTTCTGATAACGGATGATAGAATGGTCGATTTAGGGAGAGGTAAGTTAATAGTTATAATAGTTCTAATAATCATAATTGCCGTAGCTTGCTACTTACTATACATCACTTACGGGCCCTCTGGGAAGGTTAAGCTAAGGGTCACTACAACGACTAGTTTATTCGCTACAGGGCTTCTTGAGGAGTTAGCTAAGAGGTTTGAAGAGAAACACCCCAACGTAGTTATTCAGTACATCCCTGTAGGTTCTGGGGAGGCTTTAAGGAGGGCTGCTAAGGGTGATGCTGATATGGTGTTTGTTCACGCACCTTCATTAGAGATTAAGTACATTAATGATGGAGTATTGATTGAGGGATCCATTATAGCCTACAACTACTTCGTCATTGTAGGTCCGGTAGAAGACCCAGCAGGAATTAAGGGCTTAGATCCTGTAGAGGCGTTTAAGAAGATATTTAAGGCTGGTGAGGAAGGTAAGGCACTCTTCGTAAGTAGGGGCGATAATTCAGGTACCCACGTTAAGGAGCTTTCACTATGGGATTTAGCAGGTTTAAAGCCTCAAGGCAGGTCTTGGTATATAGAGTCAGGTACGGGAATGAGTGAGACGTTGCTAATAGCTAATGAGAAGAGGGCTTACACATTGAGTGATATAGGTACATACCTTAAGTTAAAGGTTGATGGTAAAATAGACCTTGAGGTGCTAGTTAGTGGAGGTGAGTTACTGATAAATATCTACAGTGTCTATATAGTGAATCCTGATAAGATTAAGGGGGTTAATTATGAGTTAGCTAAGGAGTTTAGGGATTTTGTAATTTCTGATGAAGGTCAAGAAATCATAGGGAGCTACGGTGTTGATAAGTACGGTCAGCCGTTATTCTACCCAGCGAAGGGTAAGGTCGAATGGTTAAGAAGCGTTTGGGAGAAAATAGCTGGAGGCTCAACTAGTTAGAGTGATTTATAATGCTAAGTGAGGAGGTAGTCGAGATATCCTTAAGGTCACTATTTGTTTCATCTACAGCCACGTTTATGGCTTTAGCGTGGAGTGTGCCTACCGCATATAGGCTCTCAGCCTCATACTCAAGGCTTAGCCGCATAATCATCGGGATATGTAACGCCCTAGTAAGCCTACCTACGGTCATCGTGGGTTTATTCCTCTACATGCTATTTAGCCGTACAGGTCCCTTGGGCATCATTAACCTACTTTACACACCATACGCCATTATCTTGGGGGAGTCAATACTCATTACGCCATTACTTATTTCATTATTCCATGACGTATTCCGTGATTATAGGGGTAAGTACTGGGAGATGGCACTCTCGTTGGGGGCTACATCGAGGCAGGCAGCTACGTTAGTTATCAGAGAGGCACTACCTAGGTTAGTGACTGCTTCACTAATAGGGTTTGCGAGAGCGATTAGCGAGTTAGGTGTTGCCTTAATGGTTGGCGGTAACATTAGGGGGTATACTAGGGTATTAACAACCAGTATAGCTCTTGAGGTAGCTAAAGGCGAGTTCGAAACAGCCATAGTACTCGGGCTTATCCTACTAGCAATAGTTACGGCCATAGTACTTACAATAAGGGCCATAAAGGTGTTTATGGAGTGATTGAGGTAAAGAACCTATGGTTCAGATACCCTAACGGGACTGTAGCGCTTAAGGACATAACATTAACTATAAATGATGGGGTAACGGCTGTTGTAGGACCTAATGCCTCAGGGAAAACAACCTTACTCAAGGTTTTAGGGCTCCTATATAGACCTACGAAGGGTGATGTTAAGGTCGATGGAGTTAACTATTGGGAGTTAAGTAAGGGCTTAAGAGAGAGTTTTAGGAGGAGAATTGTTTATGTTCATGAGAAACCCATACTAATTAGGGGTACGGTCATCGATAATGTAATCTACGGTCTCTTAATTAGGGGGTATGAAAGAGATGAGGCTATTGATAAGGCTATACATGTACTTAGGGAGTTAGGTATTGAGTATTTAGTCAGTAAGCGTACTAAGGAGTTATCTGCTGGTGAAGCTCAAGCGGTAGCTCTAGCTAGAGCTATAGTTCTAAAACCGAAGTACTTACTTCTTGATGAACCTACAGCCAACTTAGATTTAAGTAAGAGGAGGGCCTTAATGAGGCTACTTAAGGAGTTAAGTGATGAAGGTCTAAATATAGTTGTAGCTACCCATGACCAGCTACTCGCTGCTAAGCTAGCTAAGTACGTAGTTGTTCTTGAGGAGGGCAGGTTAGTAAGTTACGGATTAGTTAATGAGGTTCTTAAGGGGCTCTAAACTGATTAACTTAGACTTAACATATTTAGGTAGGGCCCATGGTGAAAATATACGGTAAGTTAGGCCCTCTTGATGTAGGTGATGACCACCCTGTTAGGGTGGTAGGCGTTATTAATGTCTCACCAGAGTCCTTCTATAAGGGCTCCGTAAGAATTACTGACGAAGAGATACTCAGGGCTGTTGAGGAGATGATTAGTGGGGGCTGTGATGTCATAGATATTGGTGGTAGGTCAACAGCTCCTTACTTACGGACTGAGATACCTATTGAGGAGGAGGTTAAGAGGGTTGTTAGGGCGTTAGAACTTATTAAGTCATCATTTAGTGACGTAGTTATATCTGTAGACACTTTTAGGGCTAAAGTCGCTGAAGAAGCTCTTAAGCATGGTGCTGACGTAATTAATGACGTAACAGGTCTTAAGGGGGACCCAAAAATCATTAACGTCATTAAGGAATATGAGCCATCACTGATCGTGTGCGCTAAGGAAATCAAATCATGTGCTGGAGAACCCATAGAAAGGGTTATTAACGCGTTGAAACAGACTCTTAATGTCCTTAACGATATAGGCTATGATTTAAGTAAGGTGGTTATTGACCCATGTATAGGGTTCTTTAGGTATAAGGAAATACCTTGGTACATATGGGATTTAAAGGTAATAGCTAACTTAGATAGGTTAAGAATTCTAGGTAGACCTATAATGGTTGGGATTTCAAGAAAGTCATTTATAGGCGTCATTACTGGTAAGGAAAGACCTGAAGAAAGGCTCTATGGCTCAATAGCACTAACATCTATAGCGATAGCTAAAGGAGCACACATAATAAGAACGCACGACGTAAAAGAAACACGTGACGCCATTAAAGCTATAGAAGCCTTCAAGAAATACGGTATCAAGCTAGAAATAAATTACCCCTAAACCCATTACGGGAATATAAGAATAATTAACTCAAACCTATCAGTGATTTTAATATACAATATACTAAAATACGAAGTAATAGTATAGATATACTGAGGATACATATGAAGAGCCTATATAAAAGGCACGTAATGTTACTTATTCTTCTTTTAACAATCTTAAGCTCACTCGCCGGAATTAAGGCCTTCACCGACCAGGAAGACGACAGTTATAGCAAATTGTTAAGTAAACTTGATGAGCTGTCGGATAAGTTAAACATACCTGAAAACGCCGTTCTTAGGGTAGTGAAAAGAAGTAATGTAATCGGTATGGAAGGCTACTTAATTGAATGGGTAACTCCTCAAATGGGCATTATTGTGGTATTCCTTAATAAGGACTTAAGAACAGTGCTATATACCTATATACATGGTAAAAATTACTTAGTTAGACGTAGTAGTACATGCTTAGTTAATAAAGTAATAACTACGGATGAAGCGTTTAGTAAGGCTAAGGAATTTATTGCTAATACAGTGCCAAGGCATTACCTTAAACTCTTAAAACTTCATTACTCAGGCTTCGTTAAAGACATATGCTCCTATGTTTTTGTATGGTTACCTGAGGTCAATGGAGTATCCATACCTCAAGCTGAGGTTAGTGTCGTCATCGATGCCCTGAGTGGTCAGGTGATTGGCTGGAAGAATAAATTATATATACAAAATGAAGTTAAGGTCAGCAGAACTAATGTCACTATAGACCTAAATAAGGCTAGAGATATCGCACTTAACTACTTCTTAAGTAAGCCAAGAACCGTGGATGCTAGAGTTACGTGCCATACCTTAGGTACCTATAAAATTAATTGTTCATTAAGACCTGCTTGGCTAATATGTGTCGAGCAAAAACGGCTAGAGGAAATTAAGCTAAATAACGAAACAATAACTAAAAGACTATGCTATATTTGGGAAGTCTATATAGACCCATATACGGGAGACATACTTAAGGTGTTCCTTAGACCCTCTGGCTACGAGTGTTAATATGTTAAAACCTAAATTAAACAATGTTTTTTCACCATAAAGATTTACTTAACTATGACTTCATTAGTTATTATTAGAGAATGTGGTGGGCCCGCGGGGATTTGAACCCCGGACCACGGGGATATCCGCCCCTTAAGGTCCCGAGTCGGGTGTTTACGCATACCCCGCATCCTGCCAGGCTAGACGACGGGCCCTCAATTAGTTTTACTAGGTACTCCATATTTAAGCTATCCATGTAAGTTAATCTTAGTGTAGGTGGTTGCGTGGTTTCGAGATATGTTATTGAGCTTATAGCTAGGCGTATTGCTGGTGATATTGTTTGGAGTGATAATGTTGGTTCAGCCATGAGGAAGTGGAGGGAGATATTTGGTGCTTCACAAACAGATGTAGCTAAGATAATGGGTATATCGCCTAGCGTAGTAAGTGATTACGAGAAAGGTAGGAGGACCCCGGGTGTTAAGTTCATTAAGAGGTTTGTTGAGGCTTTAATTAAGGTAGATAATGAGAGGGGTTGGGTTGTCTGTAAGGAACTCATCAAGAGTCTTAACCTAAACCCTGAAGTCATCATAGACATTAGGGAGTTAGATAAGCCAATGAATCTAGATACGTTCGTAACCCTTGTTAAGGGGTGCTTACTTACAAGTACCCACTCACAGAAGATTATCTATGGCTATACAGTCCTTGATAGTATAGCCACGATACAGAGCCTAAGCGGCAATGAGTTCTGGCAAATAATGGGTTTAACGACTGAAAGAGCACTGATATTTACTAAGGTAACTACGGGTAGGTCACCAATGATAGCTGTTAGGGTAGCGCCAGTGAAGCCTGCTGCAGTTGTTCTTCATGGACCTAAGAAAGTTGACCCCCTAGCCATAATACTTGCTGAGAAGGAGAAGATACCACTAATACTCTCCCTAGCCTCGGACGTTAACGAATTAGTTAATTCTCTAAGGACCTACGCTAGAGTTAAAATAATTGTTTAGTTTCAAGACCTACCTAACTTCCTCTCCTCAATAATGAGTAAAGCCTTAGCTATATCGCCACCAGCCTCCTTTAGTGCCTGAATGGCCGTAACCCTATCAACACCCCCCTGCTCCATAACGAACTTAATATCATCCTCACTAAACTCAACCTTGGTGATGGACTCCTTCACCTCACTAACCCCTTCCTTAGGCACCTTACTCTCAGTACCAACGATCTGATATATCTTCTGTTGACCAGGCCCTGAAATGACTATTACTTGAGGGTTGGTTATGATTATTTCCTCAGTGCCTAAATCTATGACTACACTCTTAACGCCGCTTAACTCATTCATACTGATGCCCAACCTCCTTAACTGCCTCCTTAACTCCCTAGGTGATAAAGGGAACACTATCAACACCCCAAATACAGTATCTGACTTGACTCTATATTAACCTACCCTAACTTAAGGACTAGAAATATATGTGTGTTTTCATAATAATTTATTAGCTCCGCTTACCTAACACTTCCTCTAAGGAGTAAGGGGATGGAATTGGAAGTAAGGATCTTAGGCTCGGGGCGTGAGGTTGGGAGGGCTGCCATAGCTATCGGTAGTGGTGATAAGTACTTACTATTAGATTATGGAGTTATTTTTGATGAAGCCGACGTACCGATACTCCCTAACCATATACAGCCGAATAAAGTTGAGGCATTACTAATCACTCACGCACATTTAGACCATATAGGAGCAGCACCTATGCTTTACGTATCGAGAAAGATACCTGCCTACATGACTAAGTTCACTAGGGATGTAGCTCCACTAATGCTGACCGACTTCCTTAAGATCTCAGGGTACTACTTGCCTTACGAAGCCCAAGAAGTTGAGGCATTCATTAACTCAACTAACGTCATTGACTATGGTGAGGAGGTAGAGGTAGGTGACTTCAGGATTAAGGCACTGAATGCTGGACACATACCCGGCTCAGCTATGTTCACCATTCATTATAAGGAGCACTCAATACTCTACACAGGTGACGTAAATACTATAGAGACTAAGCTGGTTAGGAAGCCTAACCTCAACGGTATTGAGGCAGAAACGCTGATTATTGAAGGTACTTACGGCACGTCCAATCACCCACCTAGGAATGAGGTTGAAGACGACTTCATAAACTCAGTTAAGGAGGTTATTGAGGGTGGTGGTGTGGTTCTAGTACCTGCATTTAGCTTAGGTAGAAGCCAGGAGATCCTAGCCGTACTGGCTGAGAAAGCCCCGCATATAGACGTTAGGTATGACGGCATGGTTAAGGAGATACTTAAGTTAATGCTTAGGAGTAGGAAGTTCATTAATAGATTCGACCTACTAGCCAAGGCTAGGAAGCGCTTTGTTGAAGTTAAGAGCTTTAGGACTAGGAAGAAGGTGGTTAAGGAGCCTGGAGTTATTGTTGCTTCAGCAGGCATGCTTAAGGGCGGGCCAGCCGTTTACTACGCTAAGAAGTTGCAAGGTAATTCTAGGAACGCTATATTCCTAGTCAGTTACCAGGCTCGTGGGACACCAGGACGTAAGTTGCTTGAGGAGGGGGTTCTTGAGGAGAACGGTCCTAGAGTTAAGGCTAAGGTAAAGTGGTTTGATTTCTCAAGTCATGCAGGTGTTAACGGTCTTCTAGGGCTAGTGAAGAAGGTTAAGGGCTTAGAGAGAGTTATAGTTGTTCACTCAGAGCCTGAGACTGGTGAGGCCTTTAGTAAGTTAATTAAAAGCGAGGTCGGTGTTGACGTTATATACCCAACAAACGGTGACGTGATTAAGTTAGGTTAGAGCTCTACTATCTCAGCACACTTTAGCTTCTTCTTAAACTCTTCTAGCTTATCTAGAGGTATCTTATACGTGTATAAGTATCTCTTAGTCCTTGCCTTCACCTTAGCTATACCCTCCTTAACATTCTTCTTAATCCTACACTCAATAGCTCTTTCAGATATCTTAAGGAACTCCTCCTCATTCTTAATCTCTATAGGCATGCGGTTACACACCACGTCAATTTCTATTTAGGGTTTAAGTAATTTAATGAAGTTTTAGTCTATAGAAACAGCCATAGGGATAATAGTTCCTTAAGCCTATTAATGTCACGGGTGCTTAATTAGTTGGGTACATGTGATGTTCTCATAGTTGGTTCGGGTATTATAGGTCTAACATCGGCCTACCACATTAAGAGACTTAACCCAGACCTCGATATTCTAGTTATTGACCAGTTCAGTATGGCTGGCCAGGGGGATACTGCCAAGAGTGCTGGTGCTTTTAGGGCTTTCTTCTCATCAAGAACTAACTTCTTACTGGCTAATACGTCTATAGATTTCTATAGGCATGTTCAGGAGGAACTTAAGTTCGATTTAGGTATGAGGTTTAATGGTTACCTCTTCCTATTGGCTAAAGGTAAGTACGTTGAGCTTAAGGGGCTTATCGATGAGGTCGGTAAGAAGGGTGTTCCTTACAGCTTTGTAGATACTAATGAGCTTAAGGAGTATGGAGTTAATACTGAGGTTAGTCATGATGAGGAAGCGGCCTTAATGGGACTTGAAGATGTCTACGTAGGTTTACTAATTAAGAAGGCAGGAATTTTGAAACCTGAACGTCTTGTTGAGTTTTATGAGGGTGAGTGTAAGAGGTTAGGTGTTAGGTTCTTATTCAATACTAAGGTTAAGGCATTACTTAGGGAACCCCTAAAACCCTTAGGTATACCTGGTGAGCCATTCCCATGGCAAGACAGTGAGATTACTGGCGTTATTACTCAAGACGGTAAGATGATTAAGGCTAGAAAGAAGGTGATCTTAGCAACTGGTTCATGGACCCCCCAATTACTTGAGCCTTTAGGTTTACCTTCAGTCATTAGGTCAAAGAAGAGACAGATATTCGTTATTAAGGCAGAGACCCCTGAATTGAGGAGGTTACTATTCTATAAGGGCTTTAGCAACGAGGGTTTTGCACCATTCACTATTCTCCCTAAGCATATGTTCTTTAGACCATCACCTGAGGAGGAGTCGTTCTGGATTGGTTATGCAGACCCGTATACAGGGTTTAAGTTTGAGGAGAACCCACTGCCTGAGGAGAGGTTCTATATTGAGGGTATCTACCCAGTTCTAGTTAAGTACTTCCCGCAATTTACTGACATGAGACCATCAACGTCATGGGCAGGCCTATACGATGTAAACCCGGTAGATGAAGGGCCGTTAGTCTATGAGGTAAGCAATGTCATAGTCGCTGCAGGGACTAGCGGTAGCGGTATTATGAAGGCAGACGCCATAGGGAGAGTTGTTGCGGCAGTACTCAAGGGTAAAGATGAAGCAGAACTATTTGGTAGTAAGGTAATTAAGGTTAAGGACTTAAGCTTAAGTGACAGGTCCTTCGAGCCGGAGAGACTAGTACTTTAACCCTTACCTCACTCACTTTATACAAAAAATGATGGTTACTTTATACAAAACAGTACTAACACAATAAACTTATACATATTAAAACCATAGTCAGTAAAGGAAGAAGAGCTTAAAAGGGGTTAAATCATACTAAAGATACGGCTTTACGCCCCCGGAATCCCGCGGTTCCCGGCGGCGGCTGGGCCGGACACAGGGTAAAACCCTGTGTGTGAAAGGCCGGCCTCCAGCCGCGGGAACACGCATTAGGTTTATCAATATGAAGATGGGGACCCGAATAAACTGGGGTGCCCTAACCCCAGCACATTCGGGTCCGACTGGGGTTCGGTACGCCTCAGACCACGTGTTAGGTCTGGGCACTCCGCCCCCGCGGCCTTGCGGCCGCGACTCCGGTTGATCCTGCCGGACCCGACCGCTATCGGGGTGGGACTAAGCCATGGGAGTCGTACGCCCCGGTAACCGGGGCGTGGCGGACGGCTGAGTAACACGTGGCTAACCTACCCTCGGGACGGGGATAGTCCCGGGAAACTGGGGCTAATCCCCGATAGGTGGGGAGGCCTGGAACGGTCCCCCACCGAAAGGGCTGTACGGGGATGTCCGTACAGCCGCCCGAGGATGGGGCTGCGGCCCATCATGGTAGTTGGCGGGGTAACGGCCCGCCAAGCCGATAACGGGTAGGGGCCGTGAGAGCGGGAGCCCCCAGATGGGCCCTGAGACAAGGGCCCAGGCCCTACGGGGCGCACCAGGCGCGAAACCTCCGCAATGCGGGAAACCGTGACGGGGTCACCCCGAGTGCCCCGAAGAGGGGCTTTTCCCCGCTGTAAGTAGGCGGGGGAATAAGCGGGGGGCAAGTCTGGTGTCAGCCGCCGCGGTAATACCAGCCCCGCGAGACCAGGGTCTCCACGGGGCCGCTTTAACTCTTAAGATATAAATGGGGTAACTAATGGATCCTGACACGAAATACCTGATAGGATACATCCTTGGAGACGGTATGGTAAAGCAATATAGACGCGGTGGTTATGAAATTAAGCTGACAGAGAAGAATGAGAAGCACGCTAAGTACCTAGCAAAGCTAGTAAGCAAGGTTTTAGGTATAACGCCGTCTGTCAGCAAAGACAAAAACAGGAAGGCTTGGAGAATTCGTGTGCATAGAAAAAGCGCATATGAAAAGATAAGCATATTAACCGGTATGGCGCTTAAGGCGCCTGATGCTCATCTCATAGGAGGGCTCTTTGATGCTGAAGGCGACTATACGATCTCTAAAAGAAGGTTAAGGTTTACTAACAAAAACCCCAAGCTGGTAAATCTTGTAACAGATTACCTAAAGAGAATTAAAATAAAGTACCACGTTTACAGGAGAAAAAGAGGAAAAAGTATATGGTATGTAGTAGAGGTGTATGGACAAAATGTCTCTAGACTACTACCTTATCTAGATCTTAGACACCCTAAATGGATTAAAATCCTGAAGTCCAAATCACGCTTATAAAAACCCCGTGGGACCCTGGCGCGGGTGGTCGGGACGATTATTGGGCCTAAAGCGCCCGTAGCCGGCCCGGTAAGTCCCCGCGTAAATCCTCGGGCTTAACCCGAGGGCTCGCGGGGATACTGCCGGGCTAGGGGGCGGGAGAGGCCGAGGGTACTCCCGGGGTAGGGGCGAAATCCTATAATCCCGGGAGGACCACCAGTGGCGAAGGCGCTCGGCTGGAACGCGCCCGACGGTGAGGGGCGAAAGCCGGGGGAGCGAACCGGATTAGATACCCGGGTAGTCCCGGCTGTAAACGATGCGGGCTAGGTGTTGGGTGGGCTTAGAGCCCACCCAGTGCCGCAGGGAAGCCGTTAAGCCCGCCGCCTGGGGAGTACGGCCGCAAGGCTGAAACTTAAAGGAATTGGCGGGGGAGCACCACAAGGGGTGGAGCCTGCGGCTTAATTGGAGTCAACGCCGGGAATCTTACCGGGGGCGACAGCAGGATGACGGCCAGGCTAACGACCTTGCCCGACGCGCTGAGAGGAGGTGCATGGCCGTCGCCAGCTCGTGCCGTGAGGTGTCCGGTTAAGTCCGGCAACGAGCGAGACCCCCGCCCCCAGTTGCTACCCGGCCCTCCGGGGCCGGGGCACACTGGGGGGACTGCCGCCGTTTAAGGCGGAGGAAGGAGGGGGCCACGGCAGGTCAGCATGCCCCGAATCCCCCGGGCTGCACGCGGGCTACAATGGCGGAGACAGCGGGTGCCGACCCCGAAAGGGGGAGGCAATCCCTCAAACTCCGCCGTAGTTGGGATCGAGGGCTGTAACTCGCCCTCGTGAACGTGGAATCCCTAGTAACCGCGCGTCAACATCGCGCGGTGAATACGTCCCTGCTCCTTGCACACACCGCCCGTCGCTCCACCCGAGCGGGGGAGGGGTGAGGCCTACTTCGGGTTACCGGGGTGGGTCGAACCTCTCCCCCGCAAGGGGGGAGAAGTCGTAACAAGGTAGCCGTACCGGAAGGTGCGGCTGGATCACCTCCTGCTTAAAAATGACTGGGAGGGGTGCCCAGACCTACGTGAGTGTTCTGGGGCGTACCGAACCCTTAATGCAGCCTAGGAGCTTCTTAAGCTCCTAGGCGAAGAGCGCGAGCTCTCTATGAGCTATGAGCGCTGCGCATAGGCCCTAAGCGCAATCCACACCAGACCCTGCCCAGGGCCTGTCGGCAAGAAGCCGCCCGGTGGATGGCTCGGCTCGGGCGCTGACGAAGGGCGCGGCAAGCGGCGATATGCCCGGGGTAGGCGCAGGCAGCCGTCGAACCCGGGATCCCCGAATGGGACCTCCTGCCACGGGTGAATAGCCCGTGGCGCTCGGGAAACCCCGCAAGGGGGAGTACCGAGTGGGAACCCCCCGAACGGAAACATCTTAGTAGGGGGAGGAAGAGAAACCAAAATGGGATCCCCTGAGTAGGGGCGACCGAAAGGGGGGTAGCCCAAACCAAACCCGTACGGGATTAACCGTACGGGGGTGTGGTGTTGATGGGGCACCGCTCAATGACATCCCCAACCCGCGGTAGCCGAAGTGGGCTGGAAAGCCCCGCCGTAGAGGGTGATAGCCCCGTAGGCTAAACCGCGGGGGGGTGAGGCGGTGACCCAGAGTACCACGGCTTGGTTTTGCCGTGGGAAGCTGGGGGTCACCGACCTCCAAGGCTAAATACGTCCCGAGACCGATAGCGAACTAAGTACCGTGAGGGAAAGCTGAAAAGTACCCCGGAAGGGGGGTGAAAAGAGCCTGAAACCGGGCGGCTAAGCACGGTGCGGCCCGAAAGAGATGAGACCCCCTGAAGGAAACCCGGGCGACCGGGAAGTACGAGGGGGGTAGATCAGGGTCGCACCGTCCGTCTTGAAACACGGGCCGGGGAGTTCACAGCCGTGGCAAGCTTAAGGGGGTTAACCCCGAAGGCGTAGGGAAACCGACAGGCCCGCAGCCGGGGTACGTCCCCGGCGAGGGGCGGGGTCCGAATAGGGCCTGGAGTCACGGCTGTGAGACCAGAAACCGGGCGATCTAGGCGGGGGCAGGGTGAAGCCGGGCGAAAGCCCGGTGGAGGCCCGAAGGGGTGCTGACGTGCAATTCGCTCCCATGACCCCCGCCTAGGGGCAAAAGACCAATCTAGCCCGGTGATAGCTGGTTCCCCCCGAAGTGGGTCGCAGCCCAGCCCCGCCGGAGGCAGGCCACGGGGTAGAGCTACGGATTGGGGGTACCGTGGCTGGAAGGCCACGGGCCTCCAGTCCAACTCCGAACCCGTGGTCGCCGTAGATGGCGGGAGTGGGGCTCCCCGGGGTAAGCCCGGGGGCCGAGAGGGGAACAACCCAGACCGGGGTTAAGGCCCCTAAGTGCCGGCTAAGTGCCAAGCTTAAAGGGCGTCCGCGGCCTCAGACAGCGGGGAGGTGGGCCTAACAGCAGCCATCCTCTAAGGAGTGCGTAACAGCTCACCCGCCGAGGCCG
>Ga0190312_1000179_pt1 | contig 23360 bp, 11 predicted proteins | sample 487007910_MG_FD_165046 | JGI IMG/M metagenome (GOLD analysis project Ga0190312, IMG submission 165046) | Hydrothermal vent sediment bacterial communities from Southern Trench, Guaymas Basin, Mexico - 4870-07-9-10_MG | ecosystem: Environmental > Aquatic > Marine > Hydrothermal vents > Sediment ... | reverse complement strand
CACGGCGGGCGGAGGCTACGTGGAGTCCCGGTCCGCATGGCTTATCTATGATCCTTCGGCCCCGGAGACAAGCTATGACTTCGGGGGAATCCATCTCCTAGACGGTTCTATCCACGTGGTCTCTGTGGAGAACACGTATCTCCTTCTGGGTGGTGGGGACGATTTCCCGCATGGGTGCTACCGCCTCGAGGTATATGCTTCTTGGGGGTCCACGGTTTATGCTGTGTTTGATGATCTCATCGCGGATCTCAACGCTACGGTTCTTCTCGATTTCTCCGAGCACCAAGACTTCTGGAACAAAAACATCTCCCTAATAATCATGGTTGCGGATCCCTGCGGAAACACGTATAGGGATACGGTGTGGATATTTGTTGATGCGGAGGCACCATCGATAAGCATCTGGGGCGTTGAGAACAACACCGTTATCGGTCACCGCGACATAACAGTTGGTTGGAACGCGACCGATGACTTCTTAGCAAATGTAACTGTTATTGTTGAGGGAGCAATGATAAGTTTCACAACAACAAACAGTAGTGGGGAGCTGGAGCTGAGGGGGCTTGAAGACGGGGTATACGTAGTGATCATAGTTGCTACCGACATCACTGGGAACACGGAGGAGATACGGATTGTGTTTGAGGTTGACACCACGCCGCCAATGCTGATGTTTTTGGAGCCCCCAGAAAACGAGACATGGATTGTGGCTAATAGGTACATTAATATCAGCTTCTACGCATACGACATAAATCTCCGTAGTGTTGTTCTCTTGGTCAACGGTTCGGAGATGTACCACTATGAGGGCTATAACGACTCTCTGCGCTACAGCGAGATGAGGGACTTTAGGTCGGATGGGCTATACATCCTAGTTCTCAGGGCGGAGGATGCTGTCGGCAACGCCGCCGAGTTGGTATACTTTGTTTATGTTGATAGTGTTGCTCCGCAGATAGTCGTTTTTTCTCCCATACCCAACGCTACCTATGGGCCAAACGTAACTATCAACATAAGTGTTGTGGATGATTGGCTTGAGGAGTGCAGGGTTTTTCTGGATGGTGATGAGTTAGGATGCTTAATAATGGATGTGACCCTCGGTACTGGGTACCATACTGTCTATGTCTATGCTGTTGATAGGAGTGGTAATGTCGCTGAGAGTGCTGTTAGTTTCTTTGTTGATGCTGACCCGCCAGTACCATTGCTGGTTGTGGATAACATTACAAATGAGACTATTCTTGGTTGGGAGCCTCAGAACATAACCATATCTGTGAATGAGACCTGTTTTCTTAGGGTGTATGTGGATGGGGAGCTTGTCTATGAGGAGAATGTTTCTGAGCCCAGGAACATAACGATAAACATGGTGCTAGCAAATATTTCCCTCGGTGAGGGAGAACACGAGGTTGTGGTCGAAGTAACGGACAGCTACGGGAACCACGCCTCTTGGGTATACTACATTATCATAGATAGGACGCCACCCAGACTTGAGATACACAACATCTCGCGGGAGATTCCGCCCAACGCGACAATAGAGGTAGTCGTCCACGAGGAGTACCTCGAGAACGTAACCGTATACGTGGACAACAAGACATACGCGGTGCTCACCGGGAACGAGACCCTATCCCTCATCCTAGATGAGGGAACACATACGTTGAGGTTCGTAGCCTACGACCTCGCAGGAAACAGGGAGGAAAAAGACTATACGGTGAGGGTGATAATCAACGAGGAAAAGGAAGAGGAAGAGAAGGTCCCCGAAGCGAAGCCGTACCCAGAGGAACCAGAAGCAGAAACACCCACCGAGGAGAAGAATGAGAAACCAATACTTGTGATCAGAGACCCCCTCGCATGGCTCTCAGCGACAATGATAACAATATCATTCGTATCAACAGCACTTTCCCTGATCCTGAGGAGCAGAAGCAGGAAGATATCCGGACTCCTCCTAGCACTAGCCATGGGATGCGGAATACACATGTTCCTAACATGGAGCATAACAACACCAAAAGAAGGAAACGAAAAAGGGATCGCGGAGGCCGTGAGGAGAAACGGAACACTAACAATACTGAGTAGTGAGGGAGAAATAGTTAAGGCTGGCAGTGCCCCAGGCATTCTGAGTAGTCTAAAGCTGGGAGACGAAGAGGATTACCCCAGCGACCCATCGCTACTCCACCCTCTCAGCTACAGAGCTAAGCACCACATCGATAGGGGTGGGCTTGTCGTTTGGAGTCCAGGTATTAGGGTGGGTAATGATAGTGCTGCGAAGTATATTCTGGATGTACTCTACCAGTTCGCGTCCACGACATTCAGGCACAGCACATTTCTGTTCGGTGCGTATGCGACCGCGATGAACTTGCTCTACGCCCTTAGCAGGGCTGACTACGTGCTCATTCTGACGCACTCAACGGAGACCGGGATCCTAACGAAGGACTCCGGGGGATTCATCCTCAACGCATCCGTGCTGAGATCCCTGATTGAGGGGTATAGGGATGTGTTCGGGCCCATCAGAGCAAATGTGATCGCTGTTTGGTGCGATGCCGATAAACACCCAGTAACTAAGGTTTTGGAGAGGTATACTGAGGTCTTCCCGGCGGGGAACACTGGGAGCGGGCTCCAGGTGATGAGTGGCTTGATAAGATTGCTATTTGGTGGTTGCTGGATTTTGGAGCGTAGGAGGGAGGTAAGATCCGTGGTTATCGATGGCGAAATATTCACAGCAGTATATGAGATGTGGGATGAAATCAAAAACATCTCCATACCACTTGGAAACCAGAGCATAGAGCTTGTAAAGGTTGAGAGAAAGGAGAGGATATATCTTGTCGATCCATCGAAGAACATCTCCGAGGAGCTGAACACCCACGGAACACAGCCCAATAGAGTGAAATTCATAGATACTCTGGAAAACGAATACGAAGAAAGAGCCGTCCACATCCCAGGAGCCATACAGTGGGTACACCGACCCCTAGCACTCGGAAAAGTAAGGATACTGGGAGACCTAATATACCACGTGGACCTCGGGGAGGACGCCGCGAGGATAGTTGGTTGGCTCCAGAGAAACATCGGCCTAGCTAGGAAGTACTATGAGACGGTAACCCAGAGCGGAAACCACACAGTAAGTGAGGTGAGAGAGGCAATAAGGTTCCTCGAGAAAGCCGAGAGAAAACTCGGCGCCCTCGCAAACATCCAGAGAAACGCGGAGGGAGACGATAGAAGAGAGATAAGCTATATCATTAAGAACGCAATGCCGATAATACTGAAGTACAGAATATGGATAGCTAGGGCTTTGAGGGCAAAGCCGTACCTAGAACCAGCAGAAAACCTCATCCAGCAAGTAGACCTCATCTTGGGGGACAAAGACAGAATACTCAGTGCCGTTAGCAGGCTCAGAGAGGGGAACTATAGCGATCCAGAGCTACTAGCGAGGGACATATCCCTCCTAGGGCTCGGAATAAGGATAAGCATAAGGGCACTCCAACTAGGCGTGAAGGCACGGATTATCGGTGCTATGATACCAGGACTGAAATACTATTTGGAGAGCAGAATAGAGGAGCTGGATGAGCTCTCGGAGCTTAGATATTCGTTTGGGCTGATGGTAAGGGCCCGCTTCCTCCAAGGTTCATTTGGAGCGGTAAGCCTCGTTAGGCTGATAGTCGATAATCTGAGGGCTTCATGGAATGAGACCTTAGGGCTCTTTGATAGGCTCAGAACTGGGGACTACGATGTTTCGCTCAATGTTAGCAGGGTTGTGGAGAGCGACATAAGGAGGGCTGAGGAGGTACTTGGCGCTCTGAGGATGCTGTACACCTTGACTTTCAAGGTCGCAATCCTCCGCGGATTCTACCCGACCTATGAGGAGCTGTACCTCGAGGCTAGGAACCTATCATCGTACTACTTCAGGTTCCTGGGGGTTATGAGGAGCGCTGCGAATGTTCTCAGGGTTGCGGGGATCGTTGAAAACGCCTTGCTGAGCAGGGAGAAGTACGGGGAGATCATAGAGAGCATAAACACCACGAAGTTGCTGGACCTATACTCCATGCTCAACGTAACGTTCGCCGAGAGGAACACCACCGAAGCCTCGGAGCCACCAATAATAATAGCGTGCAGCGAGAACGCAACACAGATCATCGAGGAGATAAGGGAATACGCCGAACTCATGGAGAGAAAACTGGTAATAGCGGTAAACACATACAACGACATAGCAACACTAAAATACACGCTGAGACCATTCCAGAAATACCTGCTCGCTCAGAGAGCAGCAAACATAACAACCAGCCAGGAAGCCCTAGGAACACTAACAGAATACATAAACACGGCGGACGACCTAGTGAAACTCGCGGAAATACAGGTGGAACTCGCGGAGACACACAAAAAGGGAATACAGGCGGTGAACAGAACAAGACAAATACTGGATGAGCTCTACGGCTACGACACATACAACATAACAGAAGCACTACAGATAGTAGAGAACCTAACCGAACAAGCAAGAAGAGGGATAAGAGATGTGATCAGGACACACGGAAAGATGATTATGATCGCGGATAGCCTAGTATCGCTGGAGTATACACCTACCTACGGATATGGAGGGGTCATAAGAGAAGAGGCAGCCACCACGAAAAGGTATGCCTCCGAGCTTGCTGATTGGTACTATGAGCAGTACCGCTGCCTCGCCTCCGTACTCAGAGCGGCACTACTATACAACGAGTACACATACACCGTGGTACCCATATTCGACAACCTATGGGTACACGCAATCCGAAACCCCGACAACGTAACACCAGAAAACGCGGAGCACTGGGCGGAATACGCGGAGAACCTCACATCCCAAATGATCGCGATGAACAAAGACATAAACGCGGTGCTAATTGAGATCCGGGGCGAACCATACGAGGAGGATGTCCTCCGATACCTAGACTGGAGATACGAGCTGTACGAAATGATCGTCGTCGCCACGTGGGCTCAGAGCATATATGTTAAGGTTGGGGGTCTCATAGGTCTTCTGCTTGAGGCAAACAACACAATAACTGAAGCCCTCCACGCGGAGAACGAAACCATAGAGTACATCCGCAACACAACCATGATCATTCAGAGCGGCGAGTATGACTACTTGGCTTGGGAGGAGGATATGAATGTCTCTTGGGCTGGTGAGTACTGGGAGGAGAGGTTCGTTGAGGCTGTGTCGCCCCTGGTTTCACTTCTTCAGGACATAGAGAGGCTGTACCAACAAATATACGAATCAACGCAAGTGTCTAGACTCGCAAGGAACGAAACGGCGATGGGATACAAATCACTATATTACCTGGCGGAGAACGCAACAAAGCTAACCGCATATCCAATCCTAAACGCGCTGAAACCCTACCTAGACATAGTGTATGACTATCCGGAGCCCGCAGAGAACCCAGAATACAATGAAGTAGCATCGAACCTGTTGGTAGACATGAGGTATGCGGATAAGATCGGAGAGGCCGTGGACGAGGTATTGTACTCGGTGCTCTACCAAAGAATAGAAGGGGAACTATACGAAGCAGTAAAAACCACAGTTAGTAGCCCGCCAGACGAGTGGGATGTGGAGACCATAGAGTACGCATACCAGAAGCTGAACAGGATACTGCTTCTACACAGAGAACTCAGATACAGCGAAGAATCACAGTTCCTATCGGAGATATCATCGCTACACAGCGAACCACACGAAGAAGGAGAAAAACTCGCGAAGAGCAACATAGTGAGCATAGCACACAGAATTGTTGGGGCATGGGGGAGCATATCGATGTTGGAGGAGAAAGTAGACGGGTACTACAGAGCCGTATACGACCCGAACACTAGCGGGTGGAAGCTCGCAGTAATAAGGGATTCGAATAGGCTAGAAGAACTTCTCGAGGAGCCGTATGACAAGCTGTTAGGCGAGGCTGTGGATGCTGTGGAGTTCCTGGATCCTTCTGGCGTGGAGCATGCGCTGAGCAGGCTCGAATACTTGGTGCAGCTGTATGATAGATCGGAGGTAGCGAGGGAAACTACTGGGATCGGGGAGATTGACAGGATACTTTGGGGCCACTACGAGGCCCTAAGGGAGAGGAGAGAAGCTCTATCGCTATGGTATGCACACGCAAAAGACGCCTTGAAGCATAGGGCAGACCTCATCGGAAACATAGAGATTAGGGATCCATCGGAGATGGGGGTAGCGGCGAAGAGTACCCTTGGGGGATTCGTATTCGTGGACGAGTTGGTGAACCAGATCGCGAGGGGAGCAACATCATTCGTTGAGTACCTACGGGCTAGGCTGGACGGATTCTTCTCGTGGGTTCCGTGGCCCTTCCACGACCCCATAGTAAACGCTATTCTCGCTGTGATCGCCGCTCCGATAGCGCAGTTCGTAGCGATAATACGTAGCGACGTAGGAAAAATGGTTCTGAGCGGAGTATACACGCTGATCCAGATGGGTGCGGACACAATACAAATCGTCGCGGCGGGGTTGGCGTGGCTCATCTTCAAGGCTATCCAACCATATGTTTGGTTGCTTGGCGATATAGTCTCTGTCGTTGTGGATCTACTTGGCGTCCCAGAGCCAGCTAGAAGTATTATTAAGGACGTTCTCTGTGGAACCTATAAACGGCTCGCTAATTGGGCTGGAGGGAACGCGTTGTATATGGAGAGCGTAATCGCTGAGAGGTTGGAGCGCCTCGGTGAGGCTGCGGCTCGATTTCTGGGCCCTATTGTTCAGCCATTTATGATGGTTGTTGATGGTTTGAGGGGTGTTTTTGGTGAGGCTGCTTGGAACGTGTATGTGCTTGGGGCCTCATCGTTGCTTGCGGGGATGGGTGCTGAGGATGCCATGGAGTATGCTGCGAGTGGGGATTTCCCGCTGAGGGGCTTCGGTGAAGGAATACTGAAGTTCTGGGGCGAGAGGGCTAAGGATGTCATTGCTAGGGCCGTTGCTACGCGTCTGCTCTGGGAGTTCAGGGATCTCGTTGAGGAATATCTTGAGCTTTATGACAACTCTACCCGGGGTCTTCAGGGGAATAATAGTTCTGCACAGAGCGCCGATGTTCTTGTGTATTATAACTCCACTATTGTTGATCCTCTTGAGGGGCTGATGCTTTTTATTGCCGCTACGATCCCAGATAAGCTCAAGAAGCCCCTGAGGTTTGATGTTGGTGATGCTGTGCTCGTCTCGATCACTGGTGACTTCGGTTGGGGAATAAGCTTTGTTGATGTCTACAACTTTGGTTATACGTGGGATGTCGGTGAAAATACTTGGTGGAGAAACCCAGATGAGAAGATTTTGGATGTTCTCTCGATGATCGATGAGTATCTTGGGTCGATGCTCGGTGGTGAAGGTGTGTATTATGGTAGAATCAAGGGGGTGTTCAGGGCTATATTTGGCTGGAATTATTTATCGATGGTCTCTGGGGATGTGGTCGAGGAATTGCTCAGGAAGGCTCGTGAGTCTCTTGGTGGTCTTCCCTCCAGAGCTCGAGAAATCGCAGAGAATATCATTAAGCGTATTGAAGGCTATATTGAGGATGGGCATCACGAGGATCTGTACCCCCACTTCGCGTATATTTTGTCCTGGATCATAGCATCCGTCAGGTTTTATGAGAAGTCCGTAAAGAACGAGGGGTTTGTCGATATACTGAGGGAATATGTTGCTGAGTTTCTTAAGTATAGGGCTGGAGAAAATATTGGTATTGCTCGCGTCGTCGAGGCTATCTCATTGTTGTCTCCGATCTTCAAGAATGATCACTTGGAGAAAGTATTGGGTTTCAAGAAGACAGCCTTCAAGAACGAGGAAATCGCTGATTCGGAGTTTTCGTGCGTGCTGACTAGTGATCATGGATATGTTGTGGAGGGCTTCTATGCGAGAATAAATCCGAATCGCATCACATTATTTGTGAGGAACTATGTTGCTCACTTTGTTATAGACCTCATCGTAGATTTTGATGGGAGAAAAATAGTTGTCCCAGCAACGATTGAGGCCAGCAGGAACTGGTATTCGGGAGAGAAGGAGATCGAGACAAAGTATGGGCTTGAAATAGGTATTAGGGCCGGGGATTACAAGCTCGGAACAATTAATATACTCATCCCACTATACCCGAACCCTATCTGGATAGGCGATGGTGGAGAATTGAAGATAAATGCGGGTGTTTTCGGTGGTTATCGAGAGTACGCAAGAGAAGCATATAGAGGAGTCAAGTTGGACACCAAATACCTGGCGGATATTTTGGAGGAGATGTATGAATGTGGGCTTATTGATGTGAGGGACTCAAAGCTGAGTGGTAGGCCAGATAGAAACTATTGGAGGAAAGTAGCCGAAAATCTTATTAATAGGATAAGTTCGAATACTCTCAGTACATCTGAGAACGCCGCGATTAGCGGCATGATTTTCTGGTTTGAGCAGCTCGGTAAGTTTATTACAGGGAGCAATAGGGAGGAGAGAAGAAAGAGTTTTGAGAGCCTTCTCGACGGGGTTAGGCGTAGGAGCCAACAGGTCGCTTCGGAGCTTTGCAAGATATTATCTGCCTATACTCAGGCAGCAATAGACGCTAAAGAACTGATAGGCAGGTTCCAGATAGACAGGGTAAGATCTATTTTGGGCGAATTCTGCGATGAGAACATTCAAGATGCCTGGGAACTGCTCCTAAAAACCGGGGAGCTCTTCATAAAGTTTGTTGGTGACGCTGAGAGCATTATCAGAGAATATGGTGAGGAAAATGTGTATAGCGGATGGTTAAGCCGTGCGAGAGGATTTTATAGTGAGTTTGTCGAGAAGTTCGCGGACATGAAAGCAAGTCGACCGAATGAGGTATCCTATGGTGACCTAGATTATTGCGGAGTACTTATGGGAGAGTCGATACATGCATATGGCCAGATACTAAGCAGAATGCTTAATGATGAGTCGCTTCCAAGCGATCTTAGAAGAAATATAGAATCACTACTAACAATTAGGGTTTTCCTCACGCTATTACGCAATTTTGCGAAGTACCTCTTCCTCCTTAGGGACTCCATCTCCGAGTATACGGGAGATATAGAATCCATCTGCAGCATCATAAATGCGTTTACGAGATTTATACTCATTGCTCGGCAAGGTATCAGAAAGCGGGGATATACTTATAGCTTGGTCAGTGAGTATGCCGAGGCTATCAACGCGATCTCCGAACGGTATGGTGAGGGTCTTGCTTCTTTTCTCAGAGACAAGTATCTGGATATAGCTATTAAAGCTGACATGACATCTAAGAGGAAGCTGCAGGTCGGTGGTAAGAGTATTTCACTTGAATCAATCATAGAGTCTATCAAAAAGTGTTTAGAGAGGGAGAGTAGGAGATTCGTGGATTTCGCTAGGGATATGCAGGTGGTCTTTGGACTTCAGAGAGTTGGTTTTGTTTTGGTGGGCTCGTTGTTCCATGGTAAGCTACTGCTCGACGCTATCGTAGATCTTTCCGCGCGCTCTGGCTTTACTGCCACGGAAAGAAAACATAGACTCAAATATATGCATAAAATCATGGCGAGTATGCCAGATTACATGAGACTATTCATCCTAGACCTCGTTAGAAATGATCTGGTGAGGATATCATACAGCATCTTTTTGAAGCTGGTTGGAATTCTTAGGAATGATCCCAAAATCAGGATATCCCCAGAAATTATTGAGGAGCTAGTTAACAGCATGACCGACTACGAAGTTAGTTTCCTCCTAGAGATAATGTATGACAGACCCGGGAACCCCCTAAATACGAACCTACCATCAAGTATGCTGAGGGAGATTCTGAAGCAGAGGATACTTGAGGAGTACGATGGGAGGAAACTCACTGTTTTCATAACAAAAGGGTTTATCCGCTCATTAGGGCTTCTGAAGAGAATCACCGCAAGGGATCTTAAGGAGAGACTCGGGGAAATTGAAGAGAGGTTCGCCGACATATACGAAGCTACAATAAATGAGGTCATTGATGGGGTAAAGCTCCATGAGCCTAGGATACTAAAAATATTTGAGATGATCAATAATCCAAACACCAAGATAGATACATTCTCCCCCACACTGTTTCGGAATGCTGTAGGCAGGTTTGCCATGACATTGAAGACAGATCCAATACACAGCATATCGGATCTTTCAAGAGCAATAGCGATGAGCATCTTAGCCGACTCTCCGATCGGCTATGAGGAAATGCGGGTTCTAGCGACAATAATAAATGCGTTTGGATACGCACAATCACGGGACGTTGACAGCCTAATCAGTGCGCTTGAGGCCTCAAAGGAAGGTAGGGGGGTACACGCCGCAATGGATATCGAGAGGCTAATAGATAGATTGCAAACGTATAAGAACACCCTCGGAGCGCAAAAGATGAATAGTTTGATAGGCACATTACTGGAAACCTTATCGTGTATTAGACAGATGCTAGAGGAGTTCTCCGAGTCGAATATAGCCGAAACTCGTAGCAAGATTGGAGATATCATAGAGAAGATAAATGTGATAGCAGAGCTCCTTTCTGGAGGAAGACATCGTGGAGCGAGAACAATACTGTGTGATGTATCAAAAGGGGGTGGGTACCTGATACTGAGAATAGCTGGATGGACGATGGTTATGATGGAGAGGGGCTTAGTAGCATTACCCTACGCTGTATACGTGGATAGGGCGGAGAATGGCAAAATATCGAGCATTAGGCTGAGGGGGGATATCTATGGTCTAGCCAAGATCCTGATGATGCTTTATAGAGATCTCAAAACAATCATAGAGGTCGCAAATTCGGAGAAGATGCTCAAGGCTTCTAGCTTTGTTGCACCAACGTATCCACAGCTACATTTCGGCGTTGAACTCACCAAATACCCCACCGGACTCAGAATTAAAGATGAGAAAAGATTCCTATCCTACTTCATGATGCTTCTAGCATCAATGAAAACTAAATGGATAAATCCCCTCAGAAGCGCTATGGGGGATATAGCTAGGGGGCTGGAGCATGGGAATACAAGAGTTATAAATAAGGGAGTTAAAGAACTCGATGGTGTGATCGCGGATGTTGATAAGGAGATCGGGAATGGTAGGACTGAGTTTTGGCTGCTTAAGAAAATACTTGTGGGAATACGCGACAAAATAAGCTATGTCAAAAATAATATGGATAAAATAAGCGGCGAGACAAAAACAAACATCGCAAAAAACATAAAGAAAGTCGAAGAAAGTATAGAGAGAGCAGTAAGGATTATTGGGAGCACAACTGCCCAGATGCTGATGCAGCCGATTAAGGGAGGGGATAAAGACCCTGGAAAGCTAAGTGCGGAGTACTTAGATGGGGTACTGGGCCTAATACTTGAGGATATGAGGCTTGCCCCAGGCCTAAAGCAACAAATAATGAGGGAACTGGAGGAGGAAGAGGAGGAGAAAGGGAGACTAAGAATCATAGGAGAGAAAATAGGGAGGTTCCTCCGCAGAATAGGCCTAACAATAGCAACATTTATAGCAATAATCATGCAGAAGATCAGTCCACTAGCCAGGATAACAGGGACAGAAAGCACAGCGATGGCGATGGCGCTGTGGCTGACATTCGGGCCGATGGCACCAATAATAACGAGAATGTTCTCGAGAATAGGGAGAAAACTTGGGAAACACACAGAAAACCTAGTAGGAAACCTAATAAACGGGATGATTGTTGCGATAATGACCACGCTCGGAATGTTGGCTATGAATCTACTGCTAGTAGCGACAGCTCCGAAGGAAAGGGTAGAGGTTCTCGGAGAAACCGTAGAGATACCAGACCCGTGGGGGAGCCCACTGCGAAACATCATAACCTTTGAGGTGCCAGCATTGATATGGATAATAGCCGCCGCCACGATATCAATAGTGGCCTCGGGAATAATAGGGAAACTCAGAAAACCAGACAGGATAGCGGATATGCTCCTTGGAGAAGAAGAGATAGACGAGCCTGAACCGAGAGCAAAGAACATAATAATGAGGGCAGGCCTAATAGTGGCGCTAATAATGGGCCTAGCGACATACATGAAGACGTGGGGAATAGGCATATTCGACTACATGCCCAGTGGCGTCCTGCTCAGCGCGGTAGCGTGGGTATGGGATGAGCTAGACGACCTAGGAGACGGAGCCGAGAGAATAGAGTCCTGGAGGACAAACGTAGATAAGGTCATGAAGGACGATGATGGTATCGCGGAGATAGTGGTTCTCCCGTTCCTCCTCGGGGCTTTCGCCGCCCTCTGCGGCGTAGTGGATCCCTGGCAACTAATTATTCCTGGGAGCAACGGCTTCGTGGACTACGTATGTGGTGGGTGGCTCCCAGATCCTTGGGGCACCATCATAGGAGCTTTGATAAAGATCGTGTTCTTCGTAGTCGGTATGCTCATTGCCTGTGGGTCTGGAGGCCTAGGAGCCGTAATGTACATCGTGGGCAGCGTAATGGGCCAGATAATACTGATGAGACTGTTGTCGGCGGCATCAAAAATGGTGGTTGCATAATAAAAATATCTTTTGAAACTTTTTTCCTGGGGCTGCGCTATGAGGGGTATGCTCACTATTTTAAACGATAGTGGGAGGCTTACGTATCCGATATATTTTCTGGACCCCAACAGTGGGGAGGCTCTACACGTTGTGAGGATGGGTCACGCTGGGTACATCAAGGAGCTGATGAGGCTCGCTGGAAACAACTCGCGGATTGTAGATATGGGAAGTATCAGATCCGCTGAGCACAGCGTGGCGCCTAGCGGGAACAGGATTTTTATCAAAACATTGAGCCCTGGAGTGGTGATCGTGGATACGCGGAGTTTTGAGGAGATCCACGAGCCTTATCTGCCGTCATGGCTACTGTGGATGGAGCCTAGACTGCTAAGGTGGTTTGAAAGGCTTGGTGGGGCCAGTGAGCTCATAGGGAGGCATCTAGATGATGTTGATAGGGCTGCTTCTTGGGTTCCCAATGGTTGGGTTCAATGGCTTGCTGAGGGTGGCGGCGGGTTTGTTGACGATAGGTTTGTTCTTGTCGGTGCTTTCGATGAGGTTCGTCTTTACGATCTGAGGGACGGTCTTGTTGCCCCTGAGGAGAACCCGCATTTTCTGAGGCGCGTGATGGAGCAGCTTTTGGGCGTTAGCCGTGGCTTGGGGCCCGCTGGCATTTCTAGTGTCAGGGTTCCCCCGAATATCTTCTCTTTTGCACGGTCTATTGTTAGGAGGGATCCCCGCTTGTTTGGTAGGGTTAATGTTGCTTTTCCCGCTTGTATTGTGCCTAGGCCCATAAGGGGGGATCGCCGCTACTTTGTTGGGATGTTCCATAATGTCTGCCTTCTCGGTGATAGTTTCTTTGCTCTTTGTGATTATCGGGAGGCTGACTTCGCTGTTTGGGAGAGTGGTTTTTCTGAGGATGGGTGGCCTCTGGCTCCTCACCTCTTTCTTCGGCGTCTTCTCGAGGAGGATATCTCTGTTCTGGAGGACCTCGTCTGTGGCAGGATAACCGACTTCAACACCTATATTATCACTGGGACCTGTAGTAATTGGGCTGTGGATCCTAGAGGCCGGTTTTTTGTTTTTGGGGCCGATGTTCCGTGGGAAGCTATCATCGGTGGCAAGGAGAAGTGGGGGGAGACTTTCGCTGTTCTGTGGTTTGATCTTCGGTCTGGGAGGTTTCTCCGTGTGGAGTTTGGGCCTGCGGATGCTGGTCGTATCATGAATTTTGGTGTTCTTGATGATGGTTCTGTTTTTGTTTCTACTCTGGATGGTGTTTTTGTTTTTGATTCTTCGTTTAGGCTTCGCCGTATGTACGATGTTTCTCATCTTCGCTATGGGGGGAAGTGGGATGATGAGATGTGTGCTAGGATGGGTATCAGCGATAAGTATGCTGGCGATTTGGATTGTAGCTGTGTTAGTCCTGATCTTCGTTTGTTGGCTGTTCCTTTTCATAGGTCTTGGCATGATTTTGAGGGGGGTCTCCGAGATGCTACTGGTCTTCGGAATGGGCCTATCAGTTTTCTTCTGCTTAGGGATGAGTATTTTGGTTTGAGTGAGCGTGTCCGCCGGGAGCTCCGTACTCTGTACGTCGCGTTTCTCAACTTTGATGGTGAATTGGAGTACTACTTCGGTTTTAGGGATGATGAGGAGAGGATGATATGTCCGATGGCTGGGTCCTATTGGTTTTAGGTTACTTGCTCCAACCAGGTTAATGGTATTTCGCTGCGGGAGCTTGTGACCGGCCGCAAGAAGAAGGAGAGACGATAGGGTCTCTGTTTTTCTAAATTATTGAAGTTTCTGGAAAAACTGAAGTTTTGCTGGAGTTGTACGATGTGCGATAAGTATTATTCTAGGAAAGAACATAAACCAATAAGTAAACTTGTGATTGCTCTATCAGAGGAATGAAGACACATTTGGTCTCCCCTTTTAAAGCGTGAATCCATAATTTGGATTCTAGTTATCAAGGTCATGGATAAAATGACTACGGATCTGAGGAGTCTATCGGAGAACTATCTCAAAAGAATAGTACAAGACCCAGAGATACTTGGCGGAAAACCAGTAATCGCGGGCACAAGAATCTCCGTCGAGCTCATACTAGAAAAACTAGCCGCTGGCTGGTCCATAAGCGAAATCCTCGAGAACTATCCAGAACTAACCATTGAGGACATCAGAGCCGCACTATACTTTGCAAAGAAAGTCTTGGAAAAACTCTATGAGGTCGAGTAGTAATCGCCATCAAGCTTCTTGCTGATGCAAATATCCCGCAGAAAGCTGTCGATATTCTCCGCAGAAAAGGCATTGACATCGTGTCCATCCGTGAGATAAACCCTAGATTGAAGAACAGAGAGGTAGCTATCATAGCTTCTTCTCAGAATAGAATAATCGTCACAGCTGATAAAAATTTCCCTCGAGCTGTTTTTAAGGAAGGTATTAAGGTGCCTGGAATCTTGCTTTTGGTTGATATAGAGTTCCTTAAAGCCGCAGAAATAGCTGAGACAATAATCATGGCTATCAGCAGTGGAGCTATTAAATATGGCTATCTGGTGGTGTATTCGCCATATGGTGTAAAGAAAATACGCAAATTACCAGGGTACATTTAGAACACTAACTAGTATCTTCTTTATCTTTGATGTTGATATAACTTCGAAGCTTTGATGCATATTATCTCCTCTAGGTATCAATATTCTTTGTTTGGTTTCACAAGGAAACTTCAGTTTTTTCAGAAACTTCAATAACTTCAGAATCACCGACATTTCAGATCTAGGCATCATCATGCGCAGATTAAGTCTAATTCACGACAATAAGTGCTTAGTTTCACAGAGAAACTTCAGAAACTTCGGAAAACAGCCACAAAGCTCCCCTGTATACTTTTACCTAGAAGCAAACAACAATGATTTCATGTCATCCGAAAACTTCAGAAGGCTTGTGCTGTCGCAAGGAAGCAATGCTATTCTTGTCGCATATAGCCACGAATGCTGATGTTTATGTGCGATGAGAGGCTTCAGAGACTTCAGACCCTACCTAGGGGGCGAGATATTCTTCCTGGGCCAAAAACCGACAAGAATCATGAGGGATAATTCATGCGTCAATCAGACTTTTACCGAATCTAATGTTTGTAAGACTCCAGGATAGAGGACTGATCGATAGCATCCAGATAAAATGAAACTTACGGTATTGAACCCACAAAGTCAAGGTGTTAAGTATCGTGTTGTTAAGGTTAATGGCATTGGTCTTAGAGAGCTTGTGGCTAGCCGCAAGAAGAAGGAGAGGCGATAGGTTTTCTATCTTTCGTTTTGTTTCTGTTCATCATATTTGGTTTCGGGCGAGAAATCTATTCTAAAGACTTCAGGGTTCTTTTGCTTCTTGTTGCTTCCAGTGGTGTTGTCGGAAAATTAGCTAGGCCTCAAGAATCTATATGACAGTTATACGTGAGAATAGTGTTTTGCCGGGCCTTCGGGTCTAGGCCCTACAGCCCGGTTGTTTGAGGAGTCTTTCGGGTCTAGGCCCTACAGACTCCAATTATTATAATAGTAGTTATGTCCTTTTTAAATTCTCATTTTAGGGGGTGGGGTTTTTGTGATAGCTTATCTTGATGAGTCTATGTCTTGGTATGGGGGGAAGTTTATACTTTCGGTTGGGGTGTATATAGTCAGGGGCAGATCTGTTATTTCGCTCGATGCTTTCTATCGTAGAATTGCTCGACAGTATGGGGCTGAGTATTTGTTTTCTGAACCCAAATTCTCGACATTGCTTCAGATTATCAAGAAATCTACTGGAAGGATAAGTCAGGATATATTGAGGCATATTCTTGCTGAGTTCATTAGGTTTGCTAGTCCGTGGAGCATCTACATGTCCTATGTATTTATGGGGACTGGGCTTAGGGAGGTAGCTAGAGCTTTTCTTCCGATGCTTGTGAGTATAATTACGAATGTGGATAGGAGATCTGTTCTTATGAGAGTGTTTCTTGAGGATAGATGCATTCTTGGGGAGTTAGCCAAGAAGGCGGGGGTGTCGAGGAAGCATATGAGACCAGACAATGTGGTTCTCTTTGTCGCCTCGATACTCTCAATGATTCCATGTGAGGAATTCGTGCTGGATAAGAATATGGTTCCTAGAAAGAAGGAATACCAACTAGAGACCATAGCGAGACTTCTTGGGATCAAAGTAAGCATACAAGACTCGCAAGGAGCGCCTCCGCTACAAGTAGCAGATTTCTTAGCAGGAATCCTGAAACATGCTGAGGAATCGTGGGGAACTTATATCCTCAGAGCCTCAAGAATGAGAATCGTGGTAATTTCGGGGCCCTATAAAACTTGAGGCTAGTATCAGCGGACATAATGAGACATAATATAAATGATGTTTACTGTTTCGTGGTATTCGTGGGCGTAGTTTTGATGTTATTCCTGGTGTTAAGTATCGTGTTGTTAAGGTTAATGGCATTATTCTTAGAGAGCCTGTGACCGGCCGCGAGAAGAAGGAGAGGCGCTAGGGCTTTTTGGTTTCCTGCTTTCTTAATCCGATTTCATTTTTCTAGAGCTTATTCTAGGGGTGTATGCTTTTATCCTAATGATAGCGGGAGGCCAATAATTTATGTCTCTAGGCGATTTGTATCATAAATTTTAGAGTTTGTGGCTGTTGCTTTTGTGTGGATGTTATCGGTCTTTTCTTTAGGTTTGGTTTGTGGTTTTTCGTGATATTTTGCAGTTTTATTTGGTGGAGTGTCTCATAAATATTATTGGGTAAGGCATTTCATTATCGGTGTTTATCGTAATTGTGTTTTGAAGGGTGAGAGTTATGGAGCGTGTTCAGCTTGAGGAGAAAGAAACAAATCTTGCAATAGCAATCTATCTCTATCTAACCAAAAGAATAAGCTTGGGTAAGGCGGCTGAGCTTGCGGGGATGTCGAAATGGGACTTTATAGAGTTTTTATCGGAGCTTGGTGTACCAGTAGTTAACTATCCGCCAGAGGAGCTTGAAGATGAAATGCGTGATTGATTCTTCTGCGATAATAGGGCTGGCTAAGGTAGGTCTGCTGGAGTTTTTGAGGAATTATGATTTTGTCGTTTCAGAGGCTACCTATAATGAGGTTACGGTACTGGGTAAGCCGTACTCTAGAATCATAGCGGATATCTTAAGGGGCAGAGTTCTATATCCTAGGAATAGGGATCTTGTGGATAGACTCTCACGAAAGTTAGGTCTAGGTGAGAGCGAGACAATAGTATTGGCCCTAGAGCTTAATGCCATAGCCATAATTGATGATTTACTAGCAAGGAAGCTCGCTAGAAGATTGGGCGTTAAGGTTAAGGGTCTCCTATGGATTCTTCTTGACAAGAAAGAGAGAGGACACCTGCACAGGGTGAAGCCAATATTAGATCGGCTTATTAGCGAGAAGTTCAGAATCTCTCAAAAATTGTATAAGAAGGTGCTTGAATTAGCAAAGGAGCATGATTAGAGGAAAGTGTGTAAGGTTATTCAGTCTATTGGTGGTGCTCATTATTATTTTCTGGTGGTATTTCGGGTGTTAAGTATCGTGTTGTTAAGGTTAATGGTATTTCGCTTCGGGAGCTTGTGACCGGCCGCAAGAAGAAGGAGAGAAGGTAGTCAATTCTGTTTTTTGGTTTCTTATTCTTGGGTTTTGTCGTATTAGTGCGTTTTTCGAAGTAGTTCTTTGGTCTGCGTAGATAATTAGCGGACATTTTAATGTAGTCTATAAAATGATGAAAGTTTGAGGGATCTTAGTCCACATAGTCGTAGTAGGGGGTGAATCTAAGCAACTTCTTGGGGACCTCCCGATAGTTCTTGGCCTTGAAGAAGTCTTCTATTTCCTTACCTTCTGGGCGATATATCCAGCATCTTCTTCTGGGATCTATTATGATGTCCGTGGATGCTAAGAACTCGAAGGATAGGAGTATTCTATTTTCCGTAGGTCTAATAAAGATGTAGCACTCTTTACACACAACTACCCTATCCTCTGGATCGTACAGGCAAACGGTATATGTGTCCTCTACCATATAGTATTCCCCTAACTTTGGAAGTTTCTTAAGATTGGTGATACCGATCTCCTCAGCGACTTCCGGCGGCACTATTATGAATGGTATTAGTATTGTATCTCCCGTTGGTAATGGTCTGAGTCCAGCCCCAGTATTTAACAAGGCTAAGTACTCTTTTTCTGTGCCTTCTCTTTTTTTGATCGCGATTTTTGCATAGATAGCCACTTTTTAATCACCTCTTCGGGCAGCTCTATTTCCCTTCTATACCCTATCTCCACTGTGAGTGGGAGCAAAACCTTAAAGCTTTTCTTGCCCAATCCCACCACCCATAAGATAATACTTTAGATAGCAGAATATTGATATTCATGCTTTTTAATGATGTAAGATCCATCGATCAGCGATTCCAAAGAATAGATAATTAGGAGAACTCCCCAAATAGATTCGTTGTGTTTAAATTTTATTATTCCCTCTTGGTTTAATAGTGATCGTCATGGGCGTTACTAGGGCGCATATAAAGATATACGATAAGGAGCTTAAAAAACATCTCGAGATAACTATTATTGTTGATACTGGATCCATCTATACTTGGATTAAAAGAAGGAGACTGGAAAGCCTTGGAATAAGACCAACGAAGAAGAGGAAGTTTAGGTTGATAAATGGAGATATCGTTGAGAGGGAGGTAGGTGAAGCTGTTATAGAGTGTCTGGGCGAAATTGCGACAACAATTGTTGTTTTCGCCGAAGAAAAAGACAATGAAGTCTTAGGGCTTCATGCACTGGAGGGACTGGGGCTAGAGGTAGATCCGATAGAAAACAAAATTAAGAAATCTGAAGCTCTCCTCGCTCTCTAATGATAGCTCAAACCATCTGAATTTGCCGTCATAAAGAAGCAATACTATTCTTGTCACATATAGCCACGAATGTCGATGTTTGTGTGTGATGAAAAACTTCAGACCCTACCTAGGGGGCGAGATATTCTTCCTGGGCCAAAAACCGACAAGAATCACGAAGGGGATGATCTATGTGTCAATTAGACTTTTACCGAATCTAATGTTTGTAAGACTCCAGGATAGAGGACTGATCGATAGCATCCAGATAAAATGAAACTTACGGTATTGAACCCGCGAAGTCAAGTGTTAAGTATTGTGTTGCTGGGCCGATAGTATTTTGCTTTAGGAGCTTGTGACTGGCCGCAAGAAGAAGGAGAGGTGCTAGGGTCTCCGTTTCCTGAATTCTTTGATCCCAAATCTCTTCACTTTAGCTAGGCTTCTTAAAGTATTTTTAAGCTTTATCTATGCTTGCACAGTTTTCAGGATGAGCTCACAATCATTTAGCTCTTTTTTATTTAAATTCTACTTAGTGATGACAAGTATATATCATGAATCTTTAAAGCAAAATAATTCAAAGTAAATTAGTAAGAACCCGCGTAGTGTAGAGGGGATTCTATGCACCGACGAATAATAGCTTGCTTGCTTGCTTGCTTGTTAACTGCTTGATTTTGTCTGGAATCATTCTGTTAAAAGGTAACTACATGCTAAAGAACGGACTAACAACAGCAGAATATGTAACCCTAGACATAAACCCGAATTCTGTAGAAATTGTGGATGTATCATTCCCCGATCCAGGACATCAACTACCCGATGGGAAAGTAGAGAAATACGCATTGGTAATAGGCGTTACAGAGTACTATGAGGGTCCTCTGCGCTATACCGACGATGACGCGAGAAGCTGGGCAAACTATTTAAGTTCGCTTGGATACAATGTCATATTGCTCACGGGATTCGTAGACACTCAAACATTCATAGATAAACTTTATACATTATTGCGAATGGAAGATGGCGATGATTTCGTTGTCTTCGCCTTTAATGGGCATGGAACATATATACCTTCCATAGACGCTTCGGCGATAGTTCTCTCAGATTACAAAGGGATCTCCCAGTACACACTTAGGGATATATTTTCTCACGCGGATTCCTCGCATATATTCTTCTTCTTTGGAGCATGCCATATAGGAGGGATGAGCATACTAGCGTCATCTCCCGGACGATATGTAGCAATGGCGTCCACAAAACATACTAGGACACTTGAATCGCCTTTCTTCAAGCATGAGGCCTTTACATATTACTTCCTTATCCAAGGATTAATGAAACTTGGCTACGAATATATGGAGCGTGCCTTTGCTTATGCATATGAATGTATTATGCGAGAATGGAATGGTTTGCTCCATCCAACTGAGGCTGATGGAGATCCAAATTCCTACTTCGCGCTGAAGGCTCCAATCGATTATACATGGTGAAAAAATCTTCTTGGCCATCTTTCTTTTTATTTAATGGAATTCTGCTAGTTTTTGGGGCTATAAATGCAAAGAGGATTGTATTGTTTTGCTTTAGTAGCACTCATATTGCTATCCTTTATCCCTTTGAAGAATGCTATGATAAATGGAGGTGGCGAACAGCTAATATCTGTTATCTGGAGATTTTATGGAGGGAACGTAAGCAGTAACTATGTGATCGGAGACATAGATGGAGATGGCGGGCTTGAAGTAGTATTTGGGACCTGGGAGGGCTATCTTTATGCATTAGATGTGGAGGATGGGGAAGTTCTTTGGAGTGTTCCAATCCGAGTAACAATGTATCCAGCACTGGGCGATATTGATGGGGATGGCAGACTTGAAGTCCTTGTCTCTGGAACAAAAGGAAATGACTCTGGGATCTACGTATTTAATGGGGAGGACGGTTCTTTATTATGGAAGTTTATTGCTCAGTACCCATTCGCCTTTTTCTCTCCCTCAATTGGGGATCTTGATTTGGACGGAAAGCCCGAAGTTATTTTTAGTAGCACGGAAGGTTCGGTCTACGCATTAAATGGGGAGGATGGCTCATTAGTATGGAAGGTGCTCTTCAACACGGTAGTTGGAGTAAATATTGCTCTTGGAGATATAGACAATGATGGAAAACTGGAATGCGTATTTGGTTCGTTTGATGGTTTTGTCTACGCGTTAAATGGGGAGAGTGGGTCTTTATTGTGGTGTTTTAATACGACAAGAAGGTGGGTGGGCTACTCCGTCTCAATCGGAGATGTTAACGTTGATGGTAGATTAGAGGTTATCGCTGGGACATGGGGCGATTACGACTATTCTTTCGTTTTCGCTTTGAATGGTACTAGTGGTTGCCCATTATGGAAATTTCGGTTTTACTCAGCGGTGTCCATTTCGATTCCTGCTATTGTTGACCTTAATGGTGATAGAATACCAGAGACTGTTTTTGGTGCTCTGGATGGCTATATCTATTGTTTAAGGGGAGTCGATGGTGTGCTTGTCTGGAGAACGTATACGGATCCTCTTCCTTCTGAGGAAGTAACTGTTGGTGATATTAATGGTGATAATCGCCTAGATGTACTTACTACGAGTTTTGTGGGAGAGCTAATAGCATTGGATGGGACGAGTGGTTCTATTTTGTGGAAGTATCCGATAAATAGTACTCTTTGGCCTGCTAATCTTGCTGATCTCGATGGTAATGGCGATTTGGAGATCATTGTTGGAGGTAGAAATGGTCTTTGCGCTCTTGATGTCGCGAATAGTGGTTTCCGAATTTATTGGCAGGGAGGTGGCGGAGATCTTTCTTTCATGCGGAAGAGTAACCAGGTCTTTATTGATCGTGATATGGATTTCCTCTCCGATTATTCTGAGTTGCATCTAGGTACAAACTTAGCAAATAATGATACTGATGGTGATGGTATGGGGGATGGATGGGAGGTCTACTATGGCTTCGATCCGACCAACGCTAGTGATGCTGAGCTGGACGTCGATGGGGATGGACTCTCAAATTTGGGGGAGTACCTATATGGCACAAACCCTACGAGTAATGATACTGATGGTGATGGGACGCCAGATTTGTGGGAGATTAAATATGATTTGAATCCTACGGATCCTAGCGACGCTTCTCTTGATTGCGATTCGGACGGCCTATCCAATCTGGCAGAGTTTAATATGGGTACTGACCCAACGAATCCTGATAGTGATGGCGACTTATTCGGAGACGGTATCGAGGTAGCGATCGGAAGTGACCCTCTGAACCCTGCTATGCCTTGGTTATTCATTGTGAGTTTTACTATTGCTGTAATAGCAACTACGATTTATCTTAGGAAGCGAAGATCATCAACCGAGAAATAATTTTTCTTTTGTTTTCCATATGTTAATTTCTCACTGTTTTCTTTTTCTGGGGAAGAGCTTCCAAGCAGCGAAACTGCGAATGGTCATTGGAAAACTTCTAAAACATCAAAGCATGCTTTGCGAAGAAAAAACACAAATAAAAATAGGAAGCCAAAAATTGACACGTAGATTTAAAACAAAATAAAGCATGTGATGTATTGGCTTGCACAGGAGATCCTCTAGAGGCCTTGCGGGTTAGCCAATGGGGAATGCCTTATTAGCCAAACAATACAGAGATGATGAAGCTTTCCCCAGTGGAAGATGGCCGAACTTCCCGCTGGGAATCTTAGGATTTCCTGCACTTTCGGTGCGGGGAGGAGGTCAAACAAACCAAAGAACTGCTGCAATTAGCGGACTGTTAGGCTGATTATTTGGTGTTTTATAGCGTCTAGCTTCTCTTCAATGAAGCATAAATAAAACAATATTTCTTCTCTATATTCTGACATACTGTATATCGTAGATAGGGCAGCGTATGCGGATTATGGGGGAGATTTGCGTTAGGGTTCCTAGGTGGATGCCCGAGCTGATAGATGTGCTTGTAAAGGGAGGGCTCTTTAAAAAAAGATCAGAGTTTGTAGGGTTCGCTATAGGGCTTACCTTATACGGGTATAGAGCGGTGCTTGAGGATACTTGGGGGGTGAAAGTGCTCATAGGTAGTCTTGATTCCTCCTCTGAAAAGGGAAAAAGGCGATCGGCATTTTGGATTGAGAGGTGAGGTGGCATATTTTTGCTTCCGGCCAGTTTTTTGTTGAAGGTTA
>Ga0190312_1000178_pt1 | contig 23562 bp, 23 predicted proteins | sample 487007910_MG_FD_165046 | JGI IMG/M metagenome (GOLD analysis project Ga0190312, IMG submission 165046) | Hydrothermal vent sediment bacterial communities from Southern Trench, Guaymas Basin, Mexico - 4870-07-9-10_MG | ecosystem: Environmental > Aquatic > Marine > Hydrothermal vents > Sediment ... | reverse complement strand
CTCTCTACGTGTCGACGCTATCGCGAGTGAGGCGACATAGCCAAGCATATAAATGAATTCTGTGATAAGACTAGGGGATAGTAGGAACACCACCACGTGCGCTACTATTAGTGGCGTAATGATGGCCACATCAACTACCTGGTTGCTGTTGCGCGATTGGTTCATTCTTATCTGCCTAGTTCAATAGTTAGCGACTAATTATTAAAAACTGTTTATAGAGGGGCGAAGAAAGGGAAATGTTAGGTGAAGTGCCATGAGGTTCTCCAGGAGTTCCTCGCAATCCTTAAGTGTTCGTCGGTGCTCATCTTAAGGAGTTTTATGATGGTTTCTTTGGATTCTTTGTCGCTTTCATAGGCGTATCCGTTGTATCTGTTCACTATTAGCTTCACTAACCCGGTCTTCTTCGGCACGACGGGTAATGGTTGCTTGAGTCATTGCTCGTCCAGAGCTATGCCTTCGTAGCGTTGACATGCTTTCGGTTGTGATTCCCTTTCTCTATAAAGTATGTCGATGTACGATACAACACCTCAGGGGGTTCCTGACTGTTCTCGGAATATCCAAGGATATAGCAAGGTGGCTGGAGTCATGGGTTGTCGTTCCAAGTGTCGTACTAACGAAGAGGAAGTGGGAAATTGTTAAAGAGTTGGAAAGTGTTTACGAGGAGGTAGTTAGAGAACTCGTCACATATGGTTTTAAGAACGACGTGAAGTCGTTTATCAGATTGAAGAAGTGTATGTATCACGAATTGAGAAGGAAATATCCGCAATTGCCCAGCCATTACATACACACTGCTTGTCAAGACGCTTCGACGAGGATAAAGAGCTTCTTGAAACTTAAGAGGAAAAGCTGGCGAAATCGGACAAGCCGTTGGTTAATAAGACCACTATTTGGTTAGACGACCACTTGTGGAAACCGTTAGGTTATACAGCGATTAAAGTAGCTACTCATAAAGGATGGATTACTATCGAACTCCAGCCACACAAACTGTATTGGAAGTACATAAATGGTGGATGGAAGCTAAGAACTCAGCCCAAGTTAAAGATAAAGCAGAGGAGAGTTTACATGTATTTCACTTTTGAGAAAGAGATTGAGATTGAAACTGACGGTAACGTGATTTCGGTTGACGTTAACGAGGGCAACGTTACAGTTAAAGTGCTGAATAAGGTTTATCTCCTTCAAATAGACATTAAGAGGTTAACACTCGGATACGCTAATTATCGTAAGATAATGCAGAGCATTAAAAGTAATAAACACATTAAGAGGGTTATTCACGGTAGAGAACGCAATAGAAAAAAGGATAGGAGATACAAAGTTGCCAATGTTATCGCAAACATTGCTAAACAGTTGAATGCGGTTGTAGTTCTTGAAGATCTACCTAAACGATGTCCTAGGAACATGATAGGCAACGTAAAGGACAAGAAATTAAGACATAGAATATATCAAGCTGGTTTTAGGAGTTTGATTAAGGTTATTGAAGAGAAATGTTTAGAGAAGGGAGCACACGTAGTTAAGGTTAATCCAAGAGAGACGTCATCCACGTGCCCGTTTTGTAATTCTAAGCTGATGAGGGGCGATGCCCCGAGGCAACTAAAGTGTCCCAAATGCAACGTTGAGATAGGTAGAGATGTGGTAGCAGTTCTCAACCTAGAAAAGAGGTATTTAACTTTGGAGGGGCAGATGCCGTTTGTCCCGATGCCCGATGAGTTTACTCTAGAGGTAGCTGTGCTACCGATGAAGGAGTGGATGAGGAGAAAGTCCCTACCGCTGATGCAACACGCTACAGTTTTAAACAAAGTGAAGCGGTAGGGACAAACGGTAAAGTTATATCGGCTATAAGAAAAATCGATGAATGTTGGCTGGTACGTGAGTAAGATGAAGTAGCGTTACTTGAAAAAGTACTATGGTAGGCTTAGTCTGAGGCGTGAGCTAGTATACGTGTTTAGTATATCTATAGGTAGCTTAGGCTTACTTGGTAGGTGGCTTAGCCTTGATGGTATAGGAATAGTGGTGTACGATGCATGCGGAAAGCTATTCGGAGGAAGTAGTGTTTTCTACAGGATCTGCTAATAATTCTATACCGCTAGAATTAAAGAGGGTGAATAGAACCTCGTGGTTCTCATTGAGGAGCTTGAAGATATAGAAGCTAGAGTGTTTACAGGGAGAAAGCGTTGATAACAAGAAACAGGAGATACTGAATCCAAAAGAGGAAGAGGGCAAGCAAGGATTGAATATAGGTAACGAAGAGGTACGGAGTTTAACTAATAGAGCTAAACAATATTCTATTAGAGCTTCTAATAGGATACTACATGTTGCTCAAAGAAAACGAGAAGTTGAAGAGAAAGAATAGAGGTATCCAGAAATGCTCTAATACCCGACTTTAATACCTATAGCCTTTAGATACCATAACTACACTTGGTGTAGAGGAGTTAGGCTCAGTGCATGGGAGGCTATCCTGATATTCTCTATTTCTGTGTCTATTTCTGTGTTGTTTCTTGGAGTTTGGTTGGCTTACTTGATGGAGTTTCCTGTATTCAGATTTGATGAGTTAGGCGAGAACCTTAGAGCTTATATGATTCTTAAGGGTTATATACCTTTAACGAATAACGCCCCCTTCATAAAAGCCCTCTATAACTACTTGGCGGCAGCTATGTACTGCGCGCTTAGGGATCCTACGGTATTTAGGCTTCCAGTAGCTCCCTTCTAATCTCCCTCATTAAGTTCTCTATACGCTCCCTGTATATCGACCCAATATACTCCCTAGCATCCTAGCTCTCACCAGCAACCACCTCTCTATGGCACCCTTCATTAGAAAACGGCACTCTGTCAGTATTTAAAGGGCATAACATCGGACTTGCACTACTCTGCTCACATGTATTTAGAATGGGTAATCCATGGTGGTTTATGTTCCAGGTCTGTTCATCGTTGATGATCAGCTGAGACAGGTTTAATCATGTGCTCATCTGGGAGCTTTTCATCATCAATTACCTTATGGTTTAGTTAGCTTTATAAGTGTTTTAGTGGTGTTGATCGTGGATGATGTCACGACGGTCTCCTGAACACTGATGAGACTTCTCTTCGCTGACTTACCCTTACTTAAAATAATCTAGTTTCTGCGTTATTGACTTAAACTCCTTAACTTTCCTCCTTAAGTCCTCAGAAATAACTTCCGGATGCTTATCCGCGATGTTTGTGTAAGCGTTCAGTACAGTTATCAACATATCTATCATCTTACCTACCTGAACTTTAGAGCATGTAATAAAGTACTCAATACCCTCAGTAGTAACTTCATATTCATAATTTTCACTAACCCTCTTAACGAGCCCTTTATCGTTCATTTCATCAAGAACGCTATAGAATGCTCTTAGGGAGAACTTCCATAACATGTGGGTAAGCTGGACAACCTTCTTATATAGCGAGAACCTATATGTCCTTCCTTCATTAATCAATATAGCTAAGATTAGCATCTTTAAACATAAGAGGAACCTAGTACACCTCACGATCCATCACTTAAGAATCTATATACATGTTAATCTTGTGGATGATGTTTTAAGTATATCTCCACTTAAAAAATTTATAATTGTTTTACAACATATTAATACTTATTTATGTCATTTTTAAATTAATTAAAAATGGAAAAATTCTATAAAACCTTGTGTAGCGGTTGTTTAATGTGCAATTAATAGTGCTTAAGTTAGGTATTATAGGGTAAAGTTTTTGTATTTGGTTAGTTCTAGTTACTACATTGAGAGGACGTGAGTGTATATGAAGCCAGATTTTGAGGTAATTAAGTCTGAGCTTGCCTTATATAGAGGCTCATGCCCCAACTGTGGTGGTTTGGTAAGTGATTACAGACTTAAGCATGGCTTACCATGCTTTAAATGCCTACCTAAAGACTATGAGGAAGCAAGTATTGGTGAGGTTATTAAGGAGCTTAAGGAAAGGAAAAGATTAAGAGGTATGAGAATTAATCAAGTAGTTAATGAGTTCCTTAGTGAATTCAATGAGTTGTTTAAGAGTCTCGTTGGTAGTGAACCATGGAGCATTCAGGTTCTTTGGGCTAAGAGACTAGCCCTAGATACTTCTTTCGCTATGATAGCACCTACAGGCGTTGGTAAGTCAACATTCGGTATGGTTGCAGCCATATATTACGCACTTAGGGGTAAGAAAACATACATAATAGTACCTACGACTACGTTAGCCATGCAGTATGAGAAAAGGCTTGAGGAGTTTGCTGATAAGTTAGGGATGATTATACCAATATGTGTTATTCATAGTAGGTTGAGGGTTAAGGAGAGGAAGCAAAGGGAGGAGATGATTGCTAAGGGTAGCTACGATATACTAGTAACGACCTCTAAATGGTTAATGAATAACTTTAATAAGTTAAGGGGTCATAGGTTCAAACTAATATTTGTTGATGATGTAGACGCCGTTATGAGGGGTTCTAAAGCAATTAACTATATACTCAACCTAGCAGGCTTCGCAGACTACGATATAGAGAAGGCGTTTAAGGTAATGAAGCTTAAGAAGGAGTTAGCATCACTCTCATCAAGAATTAAGGAGGAAGAGGAAATCACTAAGAAGCTAGAGTACCTTAAGAAGGAGTACAGTAAGCTAAGTGAGGAGTTACTAAGGAAGAGGGAGAGGGTAAGGACCGTAGTTATCATATCGAGCGCTACAGGCAGACCTAGGGGTAGTAGGGTTAAGCTGTTTAGGGAGCTTTTAGGGTTTGAGATTGGTGCTAGGACTGACGTCATTAGGAACGTTATTGACTCATACATACCCATAAGGAGTGAAGAGGAGCTACTGAAGACACTCATAGACTTGATCAAGAAGTTAGGTAAGGGCGGACTAGTATACGTACCTCTAGATAAAGGTATTGAGTACGCTGAGTACTTAGCTAAAGTACTTACGGAGAACGGTATTAACGCTAAAGCGATGCATAGTAAGAACATCACCGTACTTAATGAATTTATTAATGGTTCTCTAGACGTGCTTGTAGGCGTAGCTACTTACTACGGTGTTTTAGTTAGGGGTATAGACCTACCTGAGGTCATTAGGTACGCAATATTTACTGGTGTACCGCGTCATAAAGTATCGCTAACCTTAAGTGAGTTGAAGCCTATGGACATGGTACTGTTACTTACAGTGATTAGGGACTTAATCAGTAAGGAGGAGGCTGCTGAGCTTGACCTTAAGTTAGCACGTGTTAGGAGGTTGATTAGGAGGGTTGGTGCGGGGGTTCTTAAGCAGGTTGAGGAGGTGTTGTCAGGGGGTAAGAAACCTACTACGATACTTGAAAAAGCTTTCTTAGAGCTTCAGGAAATACTTAAGAAGTACTTAGGTAGGGAGGACATCATTGAGAAGTTAGATAAGCACAGTAAGGTAGTTCTACTTAGGGCCGATGATAAGCTATACTTACTAATACCGGATGCGATGACGTACATACAGGCCAGTGGTAGGACATCAAGGCTATACGTAGGTGGGATAACTAAGGGGCTTTCAGTGGTCCTTGTTGATGATAATAGGTTAATCAATGGGTTAGTGGATAAGCTTAAGTGGGTTATTGATGACTTTGAACTAATTAACTTTAATGAGCTAGACCTTGACGAGGTTCTTAAGGAGATCGATGAAGATAGAAAGAGGGTTCAGCTAGTTAGGGCTGGGCTTATTGAGGAAGCTAAGGCACCTATTGAGGTTAAAACATCATTACTCATAGTTGAGTCACCTAATAAGGCTAGGACCATAGCTAGGTTCTTTGGGAGACCAAGTAGTCGTGAGATATTCGGTATTAAGGTGTATGAGGTAAGCTTAGGTAACCACACATTATTAATAACTAGCTCTGGAGGGCACTTATTTGAGCTTATAGAGGATGTTGAGGAGTGCGGTAAGTTCAGAACTAAATACGGTATATTTGACTTTGAGGGAAAGTGCTTAACTAAGTTCATACCCGTTTACGGACCGATAAAGAAGTGCTTAACCTGCGGCCACCAATTTACTGAGGACATTGATAAATGCCCTATATGTGGTTCATCGCTAATTAAGGATAATAGGGAGACCATAAACGCATTAAGGCGCATGGCCCTCGAGGTTGATGAAGTACTCATAGGTACGGATCCTGACGCCGAAGGTGAGAAGATAGCCTACGATATAGCCGTGATTCTGGGTCCCTACGCAAGTAAGATAAGGAGAATTGAGTTCCATGAAGTCACTAGGAAAGCCATACTTAAGGCGCTAAACACGCCTAGAGACATTAATTACGACTTAGTTAAGGCACAGATAGTTAGAAGAGTTGAGGATAGGTGGATAGGCTTCACACTATCACCGAAGCTATGGACAGATATGTGGCCAAGATTCTGTGAGGGGTTGAGGCATGTACCTAAGGAAAAGTTAGAGAAGAGGGAGTGGCATCTTAGGAGGTTAATTAATTTATGTAAGGAGTTTAAGAAGGAGTATAGGAACTTAAGTGCTGGTAGAGTACAAACACCGGTTCTTGGCTGGGTAATATCTAACTTCGAAGAGCATATTAAGGGTCTGTCTAACTACTTAGTCATAAATATTGATGGTCAACTCATAGAGGTTAATTTAGGTAAGGACGTAGGAGCTGATGATATAGAGTCCATCGAGGTTTGGGTAAGACCTAGAGAGGTTAAGGAAGTAATCATGAACCCATTACCACCGTACACAACCGATACGGCGTTAAGCGATATTGTTGGTAGGCTTAAGATATCGCCTGTTGATGCTATGGCTATACTCCAGGACCTATTCGAACTGGGCTTCATAACGTATCACAGAACGGATAGTACTAGGGTTTCTGACGTAGGTATAGGTGTGGCTAAGGAGTACCTAATTAGTAAGTACGGTGATCTAGGTAAGGAGCTATTTCACCCAAGGGGCTGGGGTACCGGCGGCGCCCATGAATGTATAAGACCTACGAGACCTGCTGATGTAGAGACCATACTAAGGCTCATTAATGAAGGCATTATAGAGCCTGTTAAGAGGCTAACTAAAAGACACTTCATAGTCTATAGCATGATATTTAAGAGGTTTATAGCATCACAGATGAGGCCTGCAAAACTACTTAAGCAATTCGCTGACATTAGAGTAACAGTTAGGTTGAAGAATAAGGAGGTACTTAAGTATGACGTAGCAATCGAGAGATATGTTGATATCCTAGATAAAGGATTCCTAGAGATTAACCCGATAGTTAAGGTTCTAAATAAGCTCAAAGAATCCATCAGTACCTATGTACCAGAGAGGGATAAGGATAAGGTAAAGATCATAACAAAGAGTAGTGTCCCGCTATATACGGAGGCTGACTTAGTTAAGTTAATGAAGGAGAGGGGTATAGGTAGGCCAAGTACTTACGCAAAGATAATAGATGTGCTCTTCAGGAGGTATTACGTAATAAGACCTAGGGGTAGGGTACATATAGTACCGACATTACTAGGTGAGGGTGTTTATAAGTATTTAGTTGAGAGGTACGAGAGCTTAGTCTCTGAAGAGAGAACAAAGTTGCTTGAGGAGATCATGGACTCCATAGAGGAGGGTAAGCTAGATTACTTAGCGATACTTAACGTACTTAATGAGGAGTTAAGGAAGTACGACCTACTATAAAAAATAAATTCATTTTAAGACTTAGCAACAGGCCCTATAACTTCCTTACCTACTAACTTATTGATCCACGTTACCCGCTCATCAACTATCTTCTGTATCTTAGCTATCTCCTCATCGGTTAAGTGCCTAAACCTACCCTGCATCATTAGGTAGTCCTTGACAGGTCTCCTCTTAGATACTGGGGTCGTTACTCTAAATACCCCGTTCTCTACCTCGTAATTGACCCATATGCCAGTAAGTACTGCTAGCCTAGCAACCTCAATAGTCTTGTTTGGGTCTATCCTCCATCCAGGCACACAAGGTGAGAACGCATGTATGAGCTTCGGTCCCTTAATGTCTAATGCCTTCTTAAACTTCATGTACATATCCGGTATGTAAGCCGGGTTTACGGTAGCTACGTAAGGTATTCTATGGGCTAGCGCTATACTCACTATGTCCTTCTTAATTCTCCATTCACCTCTCCACTTCTTACCTATTGGGGTAGTAGTTGTCCACGCACCGAATGGTGTTGCACCACTTCTCTGTATGCCTGTATTCATGTATGCCTCATTATCGTATACTAAGTATAGTATGTCATGACCCCTCTCTAACATACCGCTAAGTGCTTGTAGACCTATATCGAATGTACCTCCATCACCACCTATGGCGACTACTTTAATTTCTCTCTCCTTAGGTATGAAGCCCTTACGTTTAAGCGCCTTAAGAGCGGCCTCAACGCCTGATGCTACAGCTGCAGCATTCTCGAACGCTACATGTATCCATGGCCGCTTCCAAGCAGTATATGGGTATAAGGTCGTTGTTACTTCAACACATCCTGTAGCGTGGGCATAGATAACGTCCTTACCTGCGGCCTTAGTTAGATACCTCATTATGATGGCGGCACCACAGCCCTGGCACATTGAGTGTCCGCTAGCAAAGAATTCTTCACGAGGTAATTGCTTCATGCTCATTCTCTCACCCCAATAAAGATCGGTTCCTTAGGTAACTCCCTAAGTTCTTCAGAGTACTTCTTTAGGTGTTTAACCACCTCACTTATATGGTCGAAAGTCACTGCTCTACCACCTAAGCCAGTAATGAACCCTACTAAAGGCACATCAACCTTATTTAGATATATTGCGGTAGCTACTTCAGTGAATAATGGCCCTCCATGAACCGCGCCTGGAGCTAGCGCTCTATCAATGACACCTACTATCTTCTTATTAGATATTAACTTAGCTATCTCCTCCTGGGGGAATGGTCTGAATAGCTTAACCCTTATAGCACCTAACTTAATGCCTTCCTTACGTGCCCTATCGACGTAAGCCCTTACAGTACCTGCTAAGCCACCCATACTTACTAGTACTATGTCAGCATCATCGAGCATGTAGGTCTCTAACTCACTATACTCCCTACCAAACACTTTCTTAAATTCAGTAACAACCTCTCTAAACACCTGCTTAGCTACCTTCATAGCCTCATAGTGCTGTCTCTTAAACTCGAAATACCAGTTAGGTGAGCCTAATGGACCTATAGTGACAGGGTTGTCTGGGTCTAGCCTATATCTTCTCTTAAAGTTCTTTGGTGCAAACTTAAGTACTATGTCCTTATCTTCAAGTACTTCAACAGGCTCTATAGTGTGGGACATTATGTAGCCGTCAATAGCTGTCATAACGGGCAGTAAAACCCTGGGGTCTTCAGCTAACTTATAAGCCATAATCACATCGTCAAAAGCCTCCTGATTTGTTGATGCCATTACCTGTATCCAGCCAGTATCTGCTGCCGCCATGAAATCACTATGGTCACACCAAATGTTAATTGGTGGTGATAGTGCCCTAGTCACCAACGCCATAACTACAGGTAGTCTCAATCCACTAGCTATGAATAAGATTTCGTACATTAAGGCAAGCCCTTGAGATGAGGTAGCTGTGAATACCCTAGCACCAGTAGCTGAGGCACCTACAGCGGCACTTAATGCTGAGTGCTCAGACTCTACATGGAGCATCTCAGCATCTAACTCGCCATTAGCTATGAACTCAGCTATCTTTTCAACAATAGTTGTTTGCGGCGTTATCGGATATGCTGATACCACATCAACATCACACATCTTTACAGCGTAAGCAATAGCTGAATTACCTGAGAGTGGGATTACTTTACCCATATTACCTCACCTCCTCAACCATAGTTATGGCTTTAACGGGGCATTCATTAGCACATATACCGCAACCCTTACAGTACTGGTAATTAACCTCGTAAGAAACCTCATACTTCTTGCCTGATTTAGTTACGTAGGTCTCCTTAACCTCAACAATGGCTGCATCAGGGCAGTACATCCAGCAGAGGCCGCACCTAACGCATTTCTCCTTATCTATTACTGGTCTGAAAGTTCTCCATGTATGGAAACTGAGCTTTGCCGTATTTCCTGGCTCAGTAATTACTGAACCTATAGGTAGTTCCCGCCAACCAGGGAGTTTGGTCTGACTCATGTTACCACCTTAGATACCTCCTCATAAGCTTCTTTAATCGCGTTAATATTTACTTCAGCAACCCTGGTACCAAACTTATCCTTGACTGCCTCAATAACCTTATTTAAAGTTACTTTTAGCGGTCCCTTCTCTAGGACGGCGACTACGGCCCCGATCATCGCGGTATTGACTATGGGTGCTTTGAGGTGCTTTAAAGCTATCTTGGTGGCGTCGAGCGTGTATACCTTAACGTCCTCCCTACCAATGGCTTTTCTGACTTCATTAGGACTTCTGGCTGTATTAGCAACAACTACGCCACCTTCCTTAAGGCCTGAGTATATGGTCTTCGTAAGCACTAGTGATGGATCTAGAATAACTATGTAATCAGGCTCGGTAATAGGTGTTTTCTCATAGATGAACTTCTCATCAATTCTTGTGTAAGCCCTAACTGGGGCACCTCTCCTCTCAGCACCGAACTCAGGGAATGCTTGAGCGTAATAACCCTCTTTTATGGCTGCTGAAGCAAGGAGTTCAGCAGCGGTTACTGCTCCCTGTCCACCCCTACCGTGCCACCTAACCTCAATCCTCACGGGTAAAACACCTACTTCACATATAATTGGAGGTTAAGAATTAAAAGCATTCTATAAGTATGTGTTTAGGAGGGACAACGTTATGGAGGAAAAGAAGGAGGGTGAGAAGAAAATCATTATTAAGGAGTTAATGCCCATTAAAGTTAAGTCATTAAAAGACCTAGCCAGACTTGCCGCTTCAGTAGTCATGATGGGTCAGTCAGCCTACATACTTAAGTATGTAACTGATGACGGTAAGATAATATTCGGTTTCTTAGCTGTATTCAGGGACTTTTACAACCTATACGGTATACCACTACTTTATTACTACGTTGATGACTATAAAGAGAGTTTAGATGGTAACTTTATCTTAGTTAAAACTGAGGAGAGGGGTGAACGCGTTGAGATATCTAAAGGTGGGTCTAGGCCTGGCTGGATATCCATACCCCTAATATCGTTAGCAGAAAAACCTGCTTTCTTTCCTAAAGAGCTTAAGTGATTTAGGCAGCGGTATATATAGCTAATCTCCTACTCTTATCAACTAACTTTATTACCCCCCTATCAGCTAGTACCCTAAGTACTTTCTTAGCTAAGCTCATAGGTATGCCCATCCTTGATGATAGCATGTAAGGTGTTATCGCTTTCTGACCCCTAACCTCATGCTGAGCCCTCCTAATCAACCCCTCATCTATAGCGCCTAGAGCAACCTTCCTTGCTTCCTCCTTCTTCCTAGCCCTTAACTGTTGCTTTAACCTCTGCTCTAAAGTCTTCCTCTGCCTCTTCTCGAGGCTTGAGAGTGGTTTACCTGTCCTACCGCCACCCATGTACCACACCTAGAGAACTATAAAGTAACTAAATTAATAAGGACTAACGCCCTACCCTTAAGTAGGTATTTTAAAGAGTAGTGGTTCATTAGGTATTAAAGACCTTAAGCACGTAATTACTGAGTTATTTAATCATATAGGTAGGGTTGAGGTCGCTTATGCCCCAACATCATGGGTAGCTACACGCATAGCTTTTTAAATAATCCCCATGACCCACATTACTACGGGGTTTTCGATTGAGGATAGTGACCGTTAAGCTTCCTGAAATCTATCTTGAAGGTATAGATGAGTTAGTCAAGATGGGTAAATACACATCAAGGAGTGAGGTGATTAGAGAGGCTATTAGGGACTTACTCAGACGTGAGTTATGGAGCGCACCTAGATTACCCAGAAATACTTACTTAATTAGTGAGTATTAATCATTAGATTAATTACTACATATTAACTCCATAAGTAATTTCTATATTGATGGGGAAGGCTGGTATTGCTGACCCCGTGATGACAGAAACCAGAGCCGACGTGCGTTCTTCTTAAATCCTTAAAAACCGTAGTTTTTATGGGGTCTTAATGAGTGATGAGTACTTAGTGAAGGAGGGTTCTAAAGTACTTATCTACATCGACGGGCGTAGGAAGAGAGTCATTAATGTTAGAAAAGACGGTAAATTCGAAAGCGATAAGGGTGTATTACTCTATAAAGACATTATCGAGAAACCCTATGGTTCTAAAGTAACTTTAAGTACTGGGTATAGAGCTTACTTACTAGACCCACTAATCACTGATTATTTAATGCATGGTTATAAAAGAGCAACGCAGGTCATCTACCCTAAGGACTTAGGCTTCATAGCATTACTCTCAGGTATTTCAAGTGGTTCCATAGTTGTTGAGGGAGGTACAGGTACGGGGTTCTTAACTAGTGTTTTAGCTCATTACGTAAGGCCTAACGGTAAGGTATTTACTTATGAGGTTAGGGAAGAATTCCTTGAGATAGCTAAAAAGAACTTAAGAATGTCTGGACTAGATAAGTTCGTAGTGTATAAGAATAAGGATATCAGGAAAGGGATTGATGAGAAGGAGGTTGATGCTGTTTTCCTAGATATACCAGACCCGTGGAATGCTCTAGACGCTGTATATAAAGCACTTAAACCATCGAAACCCTTCATAGCGTTCTTACCTACGGTGAATCAGATTGAGAAACTTTACATGGCCTTAAGAAATCATGGGGGCTTCATAGATTTCCATGCTTATGAGTTAATGCTTAGGGAGTTACAGGTGGAGCCAGGCAAGGTTAGACCTCAGACCTTGATGATAGCTCATACAGGCTACGTAGTATTTACTAGGAAGGTAATTAAGGAGTGATTTAAGGAGGTAAAACTAATAAATTCTATGTCTTTAATGCTTATGAGGAATTAACCTATTGAGGTTTGAGTATGAGTTTTGAGAGAGGCATCTATAGGGATTTAGGTAAGAACTATGGTGAATGGTTTGACTATGTTCTTGAGAATGCTGAGATATATGACTATGGTAGGTACCCGGTTAAGGGAATGGGTATATGGTTACCTTACGGCTTTAAGTTAAGAAGAAATATTGTTGAGTTAATTAGGGGGTTACTTGATGAGACAGGACATGAGGAGATACTACTACCCCTCCTAATACCTGAACTCATATTTAGGAAGGAATCCGAGCATGTTAAAGGTTTTGAAGGCGAGGTTTATTGGGTTACTCATGGTGGTCTTGAACCGCTAGATATCAGGCTCGCCTTAAGACCTACGAGTGAGACCTCATTAACATACCTAGAGAGCTTCTGGATTAAGAGCTATAGGCAATTACCTAAGAAGTACTACCAAGTGGTTAGTATATTTAGGTATGAGACTAAGGCTACTAGACCGATGATTAGGTTGAGAGAGGTAACGACTTTTAAGGAGGCGCATACAGTTCATGAGAGCTTTGAGGATGCTGAAAGACAGGTTAAGGAGGCTATAAGTATATACGCTAAGTTCTTCGATATTCTTGGCATACCTTACGTAGTCTCTAAGAGGCCTGAGTGGGATAAATTCGCTGGCGCCGTATATACTATAGCCTTTGATACGCTCTTGCCTGACGGTAAGGCGCTCCAGATAGGTACTGTACATCATTTAGGGCAGACATTCACTAAGGTGTTTGAGGTTAGGATACAGAAGAGGGATGAGTCCCTAGACTACGCATGGCAAACAAGTTACGGTATCTCCGATAGAGTTGTTGCTTCAGTGATCTCCATACATGGTGATTCTAGGGGTCTCGTACTGCCATTCATAGTGGCACCAATCAAGGTAGTGATAATACCCATACCAGGCAAGACCCCTAAGGAGAATGAGGAGGTAGGGGAGTTCATTAATGAGGTTAAGAAAATTCTTGAGGTTAATGGATTCATAACTAAAGTTGATGATAGAGAGGACGTTAGGCCTGGTGAGAAGTTCTATTATTGGGAGATGAGGGGTGTACCAATACGTATTGAGATAGGTGTTAGGGAGGTTAAAGAGAGGTCGGTTACCGTGTTTAGGAGGGACATGCTTAAGAGGGAGGTAGTTAAGTTTGATGAACTTATTAATTATCTTAATAAGCTAGCTAAGGATATTGATGAGAACTTAAGGAAGAGAGCTTGGGAGAAGTTTAGGGAGCACGTGAGGAGGGTTAAGGATCTTAGTGAAGCCAGAGAAGTACTTGAGAAGTTTAGAGGTATAGTTGAGGTGCCCTGGTGTGGTAAGAGGTCGTGTGGATTAGTAATGGCTGATGAGGTTAACGCTAGGATGTTAGGGACGCCTATAGAGGGAGTGCCTAAGCCTATGCTCAAAGGCCTTAAATGCCCTGTATGTGGTGAAGACGCTAAAACCATAGCTAGGTTAGCTAAGACTTACTAAGCACTAACTGCAACAATTAAGCTTATTTAGGTTAGTAACTCCCTTTTACTAGGGTTGGGTGTTCATAAATGCCTAAGAAGAGGGAGAGTAGGGGTCGTAAGAAGGGTGCTAAAGGCTCAGTCACGAGAATTCAGTGTGACCAATGTGGTGCTTTGGTCCCTGCCGATAAAGCAGTATGTGTTACTAAGTGGTACTCACCTGTCGACCCACAATTAGCTGCTGAGTTAGAGAAGAAAGGCGCAATAATAGCTAAGTACCCAGTAACTAAGTGCTACTGTATTAGCTGTGCTATATTCTTAGGTATAATTAAGGTAAGACCAGAGTCTGAAAGGAAGAAGAGGGTGCCTTTACGCTAGGTTGTTCCTAATAATATCACCATATACGCATATACCCCCTAAAATAGATTTTAAGAAAATACATACCTATGGTAGGCTAGATACGATACTAAGGACCATAATTTCAGCTTTAATGCCGTGTGACCTAGCTAAGGAGTTAAACTTAAAGCTACACATAATACTCTCGAGCCTTAATGGTAAACCCTTACTATTAACCATAACTCATGACCTATGTTCAGTAACTAATGTAATCAATGAGGAAGTACTCATTAACTTACTAAATAAGGCTTTAAGCGGCACTAAACGCGTTGGCGGTATTGAGATATCCACCTTCAGTAGTAATGAAGATTTACTTTCCAGGGTCATAAGCATGTATAGTTACGTAGTGGTTCTTGATGAGGGATGTCCACCATTAAGTAATGACATACTACGTAAGTTAAGGGATGCTAAGGCACTATTAGTTATTGGTGGTTATAAAGGGTATCCAGAAGGATTTACTGAACTCCTTAAAAGGAACGTAGGTAATTACGCATGCACTTCAATATCTAGAGTTCCTTATCAAGTACATCAGGTCATAGAAATAATTAAGTTTATGATCCTAACCCCCTAATCATGAAAACTATGGCTAAGAGTCTATGGACTAACGTTATTATTATCAAAACTATCGTGATTATCAACAAGTATGTAGCTAATACATACATATCTAATTCATACATCAATATTATGACTGATAACGCTAAGATCCTTTCGGCTCTCTCCATAATTCCTACGCCCTCAACTTTCATACCTAATGACTCAGCCTTAGCTCTCTCATAGCTGACAACTAATGAAGTACCTAGGAAAATAGCCATAAGTAATGGGTTAAGCCCTAATATTATGGCTGAGCATGTGAATAGTACCTCATTTAACTTATCGATTGTTGAGTCAAGGAATGATCCTACCTTAGATACCTTACCTAACTTCCTAGCTACGTAACCATCAATAACGTCTAGGTAACCTGATACGAGTATTAGCAATACAACAACATAACCATTTCTTAAGTATATGGCCGCAAGTAAAGCCAGTAGTGCGGTGATTAGGGATAACATAGTTATAGCGCTTGGCTCGGCGTTAATTATTAAGAAGGGTTTAGCCGTTAAGTCGATCAACCCACTCAATTTGTTTCTCAACTTAGTCAGCATAAGACTCCCTAATCATTTTTAATTTTTGCAGGGGAGTATAAATGTGGTGTGAAGAGGAATCCGGGAACTGATTTGTGATGAACGCATACTAGACTGACCATAAGCGCTTCTTCTTCATAAATGCTTAAAAGTACTAGAATAAAGCCCTACTAGGTAGTACCTATGCCTAAAGCAGTGAAACTAATATTAGTAACGGCTAAGCACCACCCAATGCACCAACATTTTGTTAGAGTAATGAACAGAATTGCCTACGAGCTTAAGCTAAACAAAGAGGTTAGGTACGAGGATTACGTATTCCTGATAGAACATGGAGAGACAGATGACTTAGGTATGGCTTGGATACCTCAACTCCTTGTTCAGCTAGATAATGGTGAAATAAAACCAATACTAACCCAAATGCCTTTTGATGAAAGATTAAAACCCAGTGCGGAGAGAGGTTTTAATGAGGCTATGAAGAAACTTAAGGAGCTAGCTGAGGTTTAAGTGCATGTTTAGCTATAGGTATGCGTTTGGGAGGAAACCAATAATATCGGTTCCCTACGTACCCACCCCCGAACCCGTAGTTATTGAGATGCTTAAGCTAGCTAAGGTAAGTAGTGATGATGTTGTTTATGATCTAGGATCAGGGGATGGTAGGATACCAATAATAGCCGTGACAAAATTCAATGCTAAGAAAGCCGTAGGTATTGAGATTAGGAAGGATTTAGCTGATGAGTCTATAAGGAAGATTAGGAAATTAGGTCTCGGTAATAGGGTAAAAATAATTAATGCTGATATGATTGATGTAGATATAGGTGAGGCTACCGTAGTAACTCTCTTCTTACTAACATCAGCTAATGAGAAACTTAAGCCTAAATTAGAGAGTGAGTTAAGGCCAGGAACCCGCATAGTTTCACATGAGTTTGAAATACCTGGATGGAAACCTACTCAAGTGCTTGAGGTTTGGGATAACAACATTAGGCATAAGCTTTACCTCTACATAATAGGTGAGCATAAATGACTGAGGAAGTATTAATACTTAATTCAGATAGAGGTAAGTTAGTACGTTCAGAAATAATTAGGGGGAGGCTTGAGGAGGTTCTTAAGAAATTACTACTTGACGTTATTGATGAGTGGTCACCTAATAACTCGGACTTGATAGTTATGAGGCAAGTCCATGAGGTTAGGATAAAACTACCACTTACTAAGGAGCTTTATGATAAGTTAGTCAGGTATAACTTAAGGAAGGCTAATCCTAATGAGGCGGTGGCTGAGATACCCATATACATAATCAGCTACGACAACATGTGGGTGGGTGAAGACGTCTATGACAACAAGGTATATGTGGTTGCTCCATACATAAACGATGAGTTAAAGAAAGAGCTTGAGGAGTTAGCTATAGAAACAACGGCCGAGAATTCCTCAAGGTAATTTTTCTCTTCTTAACTTAAGCATTAACCACTTAAGTATTTCTCAAGCATTGATAGTCCGGCAATCTCTTCCCACTGGATGTTGAATGGTGCTAGAACCTGCTCAAAAACTGACTTAACATAGTCTAGGTACTCATCTATGTGTACGTCACTTAACTTAGCTAGCTGTACTGCCTTAACCTTATCCCTACTCTTAACTTTAACATAGAGTATTATGTCTCCTTTATTGACTAGTATGTTATGACGCATTAACTGCTTAGCAGCCCTTACATGCGGTGGTGTAGTCTTCCTATACTCCCTCGGTGACTTACTTAACGCTACCTTGAAGGCTATCTCATCAAGTGTGAAGTCCTTGGACTTCAATCTCTGATATAGCTCCCTAATAATGCTTCTTAGGTTAGCCTTAACTCTCTCAACATCATCAACTGAGTTAAGTGATGCTAACTCCTTAGTAACCCTAATGAAGTACTGCTTGAATAGGTCTGGAGTATTTCTCTTCTTACCCATTAACCCCTTAATATCTATGGACCCATCAGTAAACACACCTACGTAGTTCTTCTTTTGTGCGAATGCTACATACTTATATACCTTATCCACCTCAAGCTCAAGACTGAAATTCTCATGAACCCACTTCTTAAGCTCTTCAAGCTTATCCTCAAGTGGGGACCATATGAAGAGTGAGTCTGTATCTCCGTAAATGACCTTTAAGTTAAGTTCACGTGCTTTCTTAATACTGCTAGTAATTACGTATCTACCCATAGCTGTAACGCTCTCAGCTACTGGGGGTGCGTATAGCGGGAATGTTGAGTGCCCAAAAACACCATAGCTAGCGTTTATGAATACCTTCATAGCTTGCTGAACAACGTCGTACCAACTCCTCTCCTCATCACTTAATGATTTATCCTTAGCTTTTTTCTTATATATCTTAACCCTAAAGTCCCTAAGCAACCCAGTTATCTGCGATGTTATTCCGGGCCTATCGAAGCATACAGTATGTATTGTCTTACCCTTCTCATCCTTGATCTCAACAACCTTCTTGCACGTACCTGGCTCTGGGTCTATAGTCTCGTAACTTAAGTTCCATCTCTTAATTATGCTTGGGTATAGTGATGCGTAATCAAGAACTACTACGTTAAAGTAAACACCAGGTATTGGGTTAATGACTATGGCCCCAGCATATTTCTTACCCTTAATTATTGCTTCAGTAACTACCTTACTCTTCTTCTCCATAATGTCTTCCTGATTAGGTATTAGGCAGTTCCTCTTCCTATGTTCCCAATACATTAAGTTCCTTATCCATATGCTTATACCTCTCCTACATACGTCCTCAAGACTCATCTTGCTAATACGCATTAATAGTACTATGAGCTTCCAAACTAAGTCGCCATTAAACGTCGTTAAGTTAAGTGTTAGCCAAGCGTCCCTAAAGTTATAAGTGGCTAACTCAGCTAGTGTTAAGTCACTTACGGTCTCCTTAATAACTACCTTCTTAACACCCAATAAAGCCTCAGCAATAGCATCTAGAGTCTTCTCCTTATACTTACCGCCAAACGCGTAGTTCTGGATTGCGTTATTATCGAAGAACCTATATAGGTCTATGGTAAATCCATAGGTATATAGTGGGTACTCCCTAGTCCACTTAAACGGTAGTAAGTCCTTAGGTATACCTAACTTAAGTGCCCTCTTATAAAGGTAGGGAATGTCGAAAGCATCACCATTAAATGTAAGTATTAGTGAGTACTTAATTAACTGGCTTAAGGCATCTAGGATAAGCCCCCTCTCATCGCCGTAGATCTCTACCTCAGCCTCGAAGGGGTAGTCAGGTAGTAATTCACCGAACTCAACACCCTCCCTAAATAGTACGTTAACTTTATTGAACCCGTCATTACTGACTAACGATATAGATATTATCGGGTATTCAGCAACATCGGGGTCAGGTACCCTACCCTTAAATGGTGTGTAGACCTCTATATCGAAAGCGATCCTCTTTATCTTAGGTGGCTTTAACTCGAAGATAGGTATCCACTCACGTATTAACTTAAGTGTTTCTTCATCCTCGCCCTTGAACTTCTCTTGGATCATTTGGAGGGTTTCTTTACTTACTTCTACCTTAACCTCCTTAATCTCACCGTTATGTATCTCATACATCATCCCAGGTATTAACTGAAAGTCGTAAATGTAGTTATTGTGGTACTTTATCTTAGCCTCCCAAGCCTTAGGTACGTAATTTCTTAGAGTAGCTACTGCGAGTGGGTCCTTGGTTATTATCTTGGTAAGTACTTTCTTACCCCCATTAAGTAGGTCGGTCTTCTCAACTACCTCTATACCTTCGAATGACTCGTGATTAACTATTTTCTTTATATTATTGATCTTCTCTGGAGGTAGGTCAGTTAGGAAGTATGGTTTATGGCCTAACTTATCATACCATATGTATACCTCATCACGCACGTCGTCATATAGCTTAAGACATGCCTTACCAACAGTACCGTCATAAATAACGCTAATTAAGTATGATGGAGGTACTTCCTTCCTATCCCTTAACTCTTTAACTACTTGATGCTCCCTCTCATAAATTCTTAAAGGTATCGTGAACGTTACGTTACCAAGAACTAGGGTCTTATGAGTGGCTGCCTCCATTAAGGACTTAACACGCTTACCACTAGGTACCTTACTAAGGCCTTTACCACCTAATGACTTATTTACCGACTTACCTCTCGCCTTACTAGCACCCTCATTAGGAACCCTTTTATCAGCCTTGATAAAGCTAAGTAGGTTAACCTTATTATTGTTAATTACTCTCCTCGAACCTCTCCTAGACCCTTTAGAACCCATAAGGCTTCACTAGGGCCTGCTTCTGCTCTCTAAGTAAGTTTATGTGTCGGTGATACCTTATTTACTTTAGGGATTAATCAGTAGCTTAACGCGTACATTAATGCCGAAGAAAGCTGTTTTCATACGCAGTAATTAAGGAAGTGTAAAATATTACGGTTCTTATGGGTAAAGCCTCTCCCTAAACCTTGGGAATGGTATTGCATCCCTTATGTGGTCTAACCCAGCAACCCACATGACTAACCTCTCGATACCTAACCCGAAGCCTGAGTGCGGTACAGTCCCGTATTTCCTGAGATCCAGGTACCATTCATACTCCTTAGGGTTAAGACCTACCTCAATGATTCTGTTATATAGTGTTTTATAGTCATCCTCCCTAACACTACCACCAACTATCTCACCATAACCCTCAGGCGCTAGTAGGTCGAAACCCAACACCACCCTTGGGTCTTTAGGGTCTAGCTTCATGTAAAATGCCTTAATCTCCTTAGGGAAGTGGGTTATAAAGAACGGCTTATCGAACTCGTAAGTAAGTACCCTTTCCTCATCGGCACCTAAGTCATCACCCCACTTAATATTAATGCCCTTCTTCTGCAGTATCTCTATAGCCTCATCATACTTTATCCTTGGGTAAGGAGGCTCAGCCCTCTCTAAAGGCTTTACGTCCCTACTAAGGAACTTAAGCTCAGACTCCCTCTCTTCAAGTACCTTCATAACTATATAGCTGACTAACTCCTCAACAACTCTCATCATGTCCTCCATACCGTACCAAGCAGCTTCAGCCTCAAGATGCCAGTACTCAGCTAGGTGCCTCCTAGTCCTTGATTTCTCAGCCCTAAATGAGGGTGTTAAGCTCCACACCTTTCCTAAAGCATATATTAATGCCTCAAGATATAGCTGAGCACTTTGGCTTAGGTAGGCTTTCTGGTCGAAGTACTTAACCTCAAACTGAGTAGCGCCACTCTCACAAGCAGACCCAGTAAGTATTGGCGGTGTAACCTCCCACCAACCATTCTTAAGGAAGTACTCACGCCCAGCCTTAAGTACGGTATGCTTCACCTTCAGTATAGCCTGCATCTTCCTAGCTCTAATCCATAGGTGCCTATGGTCAAGTAGATAGTCAACACCCTCCCTACCCCTAATAGGGAACCACTCAGATAGCCCAACAATACTTAACCTACTCACCTTAACCTCATAACCTCCAGGGGCTCTAGGTTCCTTACTAATAACACCCTCAACAACGCAACTACTCTCTCTAGTGATCTTTTCTGCTTTAGCCCACGTATCAGGGTTTACTACTGACCTATCGATAACGCATTGAATAATGTCTGTTGAGTCCCTAAGCACTATGAATACCTTACCACCAACGAACATCTTCCTATGTACCCAACCCCTAAGAACAACAGGCTTACTAACCCACTCATCACACTTAACATCAGCTATGAACACCAAACCACACCACCAAACACCAACTCTTACTCAAGTATAAAGCGGTAAAACACTTAAAAACAGTTTTAGCCGTGAGTAGCGCACAGTTGAGAGGCGCCTCTATAGGTAGGTGACCAGGGACTTAAGTAACATACGTAATAAGGTTTATATCCTCTCATCCAACATGTTTTAAATGGACAGCCGGGGTGGCCGAGCGGTCGAAGGCGGCGGGCTGCAGTGGTTAAACAGTCACCGCCCAAACCCGTTAAATCGCGGGTTCGAATCCCGCCCCCGGCTCCAATTACTCAATACCCCCACATTATCTTGGTTGCATGCTATATTCATAAACGTAATATAACCATGTAAAGGTTTTTACTCATCTCTATAAAATGTGAGGAACATAGAATAAACATTAAGTTTTAAGTGGGGTAATTCATTTTACCATACATTACTGTTGAATATCGATGCTATGTAAAAATAATGTATTGGTTTAAAACCTTAACTACTTATGTTATAAGGTTAAGGAGTGCATGTTTGGATAGTATCATTCCCTTTATACTTTGTACATACTTTAACAGGCTCTAAACCAGTCATTCCTATTAGCTCATCTATTATCATCGTATTCGGCAGTAGCCTCATGTAAGGTTTAGGTATTTTACCACCATGTTTCGCAAATAGTCTTTTATACTCAGGTACATGCATCTTAAGGACTTCCTCAACTTCACCTATCGTAACTTCCTTCCTTCTTATAAGGCCTTTAGTTATAGCATACTCCTTTAGTAACTCTCTTATATACCATATGTTCAAATACTCAGGTCTTGAAAACGTACCTACCAGTATAGGTCTTATTCTACATACTCTACCTACTAATGCGACTACATGACTATTAGCCCTATCTAGATGTTGTTTCCAGAAGCCAATATAGACATCTAACTTGTTTCTCCTTAGGAAACTTAGAAACTCCTTCGTAGTAACATTTACCTTTACTGAAGTTATCCATCCGATATAGGTTAGTAGCTCTTCCTCAACGAAAACTACCCTATCATTGACTGTTATATACTGGGCGTAATCATAGCCTTTACGGAATTCCTGTAAATCATAATGATCTTTAATAGGTAAGACTATGGGTATATAACCAAGTCTGTCAATAACGCTCTCAATAATTATGTGATCCCCTCTACTTATGAAGACTAGGTAATCAGGCATCTGATCCCACCCCCATATAATAACTAATATTCACTACAGTACATACTACGGTGGTTGTAGTATTATCATATACATTGCGATGAGGAGGTTAAGGGAATTTGTAATTGCATGTATGATGGATTAATAAACGAAACCACATGGCATTGATGACGTATCCATTATAATTATGCATACAAGGTTAGTCTCTCGAATGAAGTTTCTAATGCGTGAATATGAGGAGGTAAGTGATTTAGTGCCTTACATAATTGTTTATCAAAGACACTCACTTTCCCTAACTTAGGAGTCTTCATGATTGTAATAAGGTTAAATAATTATTTATCTACATAATTATTTATCTACCTAGGATACGTCCTCAAGGTACTTTCCAACAAGCTAAAGTACCCATTCATCCAATTCGGAACTCCCTATAGATGTGGACTTAATTCCTTTCTATCTTAAGTTACTTTCTGATTTTGATGGAGGTTCTGTGTACTCGCACCATAGAGTTCTTGGGTTTGGTCATTTGGTGCTAATCTCGGTAGCTTTAATTAATTTTCTTGAGTTACTTTATGTGGGTGTTGTTATGGGTTACGGGTTTAGGGAGTTGGGTAGGGCTTTACAGATGCTTAAGGATGTGGGTGTTGAGGGTGTTATTATTGGTGATACAGTACTTAATTACTTCCTTGGTGTTAAGGAGTTGAGTGGTGATGTTGATTTATTTGTTACTTCGTTAAGTCCTTTCTCTGATGCTGACTTAATTAGTGCTAGGGTTGAGAGGCTTGGTTGGGATGTAGGCATGACGGAGTTAGGTACACCATCAGTAATAGCTCTTGTTGAGGGTAAAGAAATAGTT
>Ga0190312_1000177_pt1 | contig 23591 bp, 20 predicted proteins | sample 487007910_MG_FD_165046 | JGI IMG/M metagenome (GOLD analysis project Ga0190312, IMG submission 165046) | Hydrothermal vent sediment bacterial communities from Southern Trench, Guaymas Basin, Mexico - 4870-07-9-10_MG | ecosystem: Environmental > Aquatic > Marine > Hydrothermal vents > Sediment ... | reverse complement strand
GCTAGATACTATTTGCTGACGGGGGATATCAAAAAAGCTAGGTCTTTTGGGCTTAATAGAGCAATTTTCTATGCATGGGCTAAGCATCATAGAAAGTATGTCCCAAAAAAGAGAAGAATAGCTACTGCTGGTGTTGAGGAAATTGAAGAGGAGGGAAAGAAGATGATATATGTTGGGGATGAAGGAGCATTTATCTCTAATAGAGGCTGGTTCATAATTGGGGACAAGGAGCAGCTCCCCGAGGATTTCGATAAGAACGTCGCTGAGAAAATTGAGGGGGTCATCGAATTCGAGAAGGCATGGAAAGCCGCATTAGAATACCTCAAGCAATTCCCAAAGAATGTACTTCTTGACCAGCGACGCTTCTACGAGGAGGTCTATAAGCCCGTTAGGGATGCCTTCATTAAGCTTATTAAAGAGGGAAAAATACCCCGAAAGCCTAGACTTGATCTATGGTGATGATAATGGTAGTTATGAACGTCTATGTAACGTATAGGGGAAGAAGATATATGGTTAAGGCCCTTCTGACTAAGAGGATATGGTTCAACGCCATCTCGCAGTCCCTATTCCAAAGGCTATTTGGCTCGACATGGCTCCGAGTGAAGAAGCCACTCGTATTCTACAGAGGAGACGAGAAAATCGAAGTGGACAAATATGCTGATGTAACAGTTGAAATAGGCAAACTCATGATCAAAGCTCATCTTCTCATCGACGATAGGCTTATGGGATACACAATGGAAGAATGCGACATGATTATCGGCAGAGAAACGCTAGAAAAGAATAAGATACAGGTATTCGAATAGCATTATGCACAAAGAAATCACAATCATCTAATAAAGCATATGATACTTAGAAAAGCTCAACGCAGTGCGTTGAGCTAAGCTTCTATAGTTCTCTTATAATTTCTCTTGGTGTTTTGACTAGAATGATTAGACTGAGCCCTCCAGATTCTATGTGATAAACGCGTCTACAAGCTCTCAGCGTAGGCTACAATCATAAAATCTGGGAGTATCCTCTTTCTTGTTCCACCGCGTTTTTATATATATTCAGCATGTAATTTTCCTGCTCTCTTAATTATTTTCTTTGGGATACACATCACAATGTGTATTTGAGCAGACTCCAAGAAACCATTAAGATCACGTTCCCGCTTCCTTGGATTTGGATCCAAGTAGACCCATGTGTAGAGTTCTGAGAGAACAATAGAAGACCTTTTTTATCATCTAAAAAAGCAAAATAAGTGGAGGTTCTCTGGCATCCAATGTATTAAGCTTTTCTCGTTAATAACACAGAATCGAAGTGTTTTCCACTAACAAAAGCGAATATAGCTGAAACAATACTATACATTGCTCCCCCTAGGATAGCTGTAAGATCCATAGAGTTCGGAAGAGAGATTAAAAGCCAGTAGATAAGATAGCCGAGTAGACCAGCAAAGAATCCAGGGGCAGCCCTACTAGCAATGTAGCCTATCAGGATACCTGCAAGAATTACAGGTATCCACCAGAAGACAAGGAAAGCAGCGATGAAGAATCCGTTTGTTGTGCCTTCCATAAGCCGTAGAAATATCTCATAGGATATACCTCCAATTATAAACATTATTGGTATAGACATCGCTAAGGAAAATAGAAATGCTTTTCTGTCGTCTGATCTGATAGATGCTAGCCACCTAGTGTGCCTCTTGATGGTCCTTTCAAGCACCTTATTAAGTGCCTTTATGGTTTTTTCTGATATTACCACAAAGCCCTCTTCTGAAACAGATACTATCTCCGAAAGAAGCTTCTCAGCCTCTCTCTTGAAGTCTTCAACAAAGAGGTTTATTGCGCTCGCGTCATCGTCAGAGTCGGCGAGGACAAAGGCCAGTAGTGATGCATCCTTCACCTTAAGATTCACAATAGAAGCTCCAGCGAACCCCATATCTATATACCTTGGCGCGTCGAGAATCTCAGAACCAAAATTGACAATCGCTGATATAAAACCACTAATCAGCTCTGGAGCTAGCCTTCTTATGGATTCTCTTGGGGCTTGATCACATATCCACGAATATATTGGGCTCCCAGCCTTATCCAAGATTACCAGGGCGTAGATCATGTGGATCCCTCTATGAGTAGAATTCTCGCAATAGATGCCATATAAATTAGGTTTTTCTCAATAGTATCTCAGCCAACGATTGGTAGATTCTGTCTTTTATCTCCGGTATTAACTCGGCATTCTTTACCTTGAATATTGCTTTGTATTTTACTTCGAGCCTTGTCAGATTAACTATTTTTAGTTTAAGATCTACTACTTTGTCCGCTAGCTCGCCTCTTATCTTCTCTATGGCTGATTCCACTTCTTCTAGTGGGACATCTACGCTTGTGGAGAATTCCAGTGGATAGATATAGTATGTTTCTCCGTTTTCTTCTACGCGATAATTTACTATCCTCCTACTAGCTATGTCCTTGTTTGAGATTATTATTGTGCTTCCATCCGCCTTCCTAATCTTCGTGAAGTTCACTGACATATCCAACACGAAGCCTTCGTCCCCATCGAACCTCACATAGTCACCAACACTGATGACCCTAGAAAACAACACAAATGCCCCCGAGAAGAAGTTCGATACTGTCGTTGCTAGGGCTATTCCTATGATTGCCCCTATTATTGCTCCGCCTCCAGCCAGATATTCCGTTGGGAACCACTTAACCGACGATAGAAATACCAATGCTACCGCTAGGATAAGAAATCTTATTATCAACTTTATTCCTCCGAGAGCCTCAACACTGATGTTCACTAGGCGAGCAAAAGATTTGAGATATCTTGAGACGAGCCTATCAGCAATAAAAGCTCCGAGAACTATCAGAACAATCTTCAATATCTCAATTATGTCTTCCATCATCGTCTGTGGTATCTCTATGAAAAGAGGTATCATCGACATCACCAGCGTCTAGAGCATTTACCAATATTAGAAGATATAGAAACACACAATATAAAAGTGGCTCCAAAACTGTGTAGGAGACGCATAATTTCAGATGCGATAAGGGTTATTTCGTATCTATGCACATGTCTATACCTGATGAAATTAGTACGTGTTTAATCAGAAATATCTGAACATCAATCGGATCGCATGGTGAGAGTGGATGCGTAAGCCTGTTATTATTGTTCACGGAGGTGCAGGAAAGGTAAGCGAGGAACTTGCGAAGCGTGGTCTTGAGGGATGCATAAAAGCTTTGGATAGCGCATGGAAAATTCTTTCTAGTGGAGGTTCAGCTCTAGATGCTGTTGAGGAAGCCGTCAGGATAATGGAAGATTTTCCATGGCTTAACGCGGGGTTAGGCTCTAACCTGAACATGGAGGGATTCGTCGAGATGGATGCCTTTATAATGGATGGATCAAGATTAAGAGCAGGTGCTGTCGCCGCCGTGAGGAGAATTAAGAACCCAGTGAAATTGGCTAGACTAGTGATGGAGAAAACAAAACACATACTCCTCGTAGGGGAGGGGGCGGAGAGGTTTGCGACGAGTATGGGCATAGAGTTGATAGACCCGAAGAGCTTGATCACAGAATATCAGCTGAACCGATGGAAAAGAGAGAAAGAGAAAATCAAAGCGAACTCTTTAGGAGACACTGTGGGTGCTGTTGCTTTAGATATTCATGGGAATCTAGCTGTAGCTGTTTCTACTGGTGGAATATTTATGAAGCTACCAGGCCGTGTGGGAGATACCCCACTTATAGGAGCTGGAGGCTACGCTGATAATGAATATGGTGCTGCATCCGCGACTGGCTTGGGTGAAGCGGCAATGCGTGTTCTATTATCGAAAACAGTGGTGGATCTCATAGCGAATGGATTTGACGCCCAATCCGCCGCGAAGGAAGCAATAAGAATACTTGAGAGGAGAACCGGTGGTTGGTGTGGAGTAATCGTTGTGGATAAAGAGGGCAACATAGGAATCTACCACAATACGCCTATCATGAGATTCGCATATAGAACGCCAGATGAGTTTGGTAGCGGCATCAACTATATGAAACTCAAATCCAAATGATCAACTTATTTTTCTCCAATCGCGGATCTCACCCCTCCTATTTCTGATGACTATGTGTAGCAACTCACCACATTTGGGACATATAGGCTCCTCCACCAAAACCCTTGTTCTCAATCCTATCCGCTCGATTATTAGCTCCCCACAGTTCGGACAATAGGTATTCTCATATGGATGTGGAGGCCAAACATTCCCAACATAGACATAGAGTAGACCTTCCTCCTTTCCAATCTCATAGGCTCTCTCCACAGTTTCTACAGGTGTTTCTGGTGGAAGACCTTTTTCTAGAGCTTTATACATCGCGAAGTATCTCGTTACATGCCATGGCGTTTCCGGCCCTAATTCTCTCTTTATTCTCCTAGCTATGCTTCTCAGACATTCCTCATCATCATTGACTTTGGGTATTACGAGAGTTGTTATTTCTACGTGGACGCCTCTCTGTTTAAGCAGTTTTGCATTTCTCCAGACTATGTTAACATCAGCTCCTATCCATCGCTCAATTGTTCCTGGACAGCCCTTTATGTCTATGTTTGCTGCGTCTAAACCGTGCTTTACCAGAATTTCAATCGCTTCCGAAGTCATGTACCCATTTGTCACATATGTATTGAACCAACCATTTTTTCTTGCTAGTGGCATAACATCCAACGAATATTCAAGCAATGTTACTGAGGGCTCATTAAATGAGAAGCTCATACCCATGCTACCAACTCTCCTCATGGTATCTATGAATCTCCCTGGAGACAAATAATAGCAACTTTTCGCCCAAGTCTTCGAGATTTCATAGTTTTGGCACCAAGGACATACAAAGTTACACCCCCAGCTACCTACAGTAAGGGCGTATTCGTCTGGAAAATAGTTGAAGAATGGTTTTTTGCTCATGGGATTATTCGATATTGAGGATATGTTGCCATATGTGATAACATAGAGCTCCCCTTCGAAGTTTAAGCGAGCCCCACACATACCCCTCTTCATAGGAGGAATAACACATCTTCTCTCACAGACATTACATCTCACATATCCATCGCCAAGAGGCTCCCAAAGCTCAGCTTTTCTTGAACATGGGCTTCTAAGAAGAGCCAGAGTCTGTTTATCTGCGGACATGATGCTTCACGAAGTGACCATCGATTTCGAGGCTTAGAGGACTTAGCTTTTGCTGAAGCAGAATTTGTTTATTAGGTTTCTTAGTGATTCTTTAGGCCCCACTATGACTATCACATCTCCTTCTTTTATTGCTGTATCTTTTGTGAACTTCATCCATAGACCCTCCCTCTTCACTGCAACAACACTTACACCTAGAGTTTCTATTTCTCTAATTCTTCTACCTGCAAGTTCAGACCTAACCCTTATTGCGAGGAGATCTTCCTCAACAGCAACATCAAATAGAGCACCAAATACAAAGAGACTCCTTGATATGCCCGTTGTGCTAAGTATTTCATCAAAACTTGGGTTTTTTGATAGAACTGAGGCTAATTCGTCGTTGAATATCCTAACGACTGTTCTTATCCTAGGATTGATCCTCTTCGCTTTCTCTGCGATAACAGTATTCGTGGTGTCATCATTTATAGCAATTATTATAGCTTTTGCCTTGTCGACGCTAGCCTTCAAGAGAACATCTGTCACTGTCGCATCCCCAAAAACTATGGGCCTACCCCTCTTCAGAAGTCTGATCACAGTTTCGTTTCTAAGCTTGTCTTCTGGGAGCACAATGAGAACATAGGGTATGGAGAGATCCTCTAATAGGCTGACCACTTTCTCTCCTAGATGCCCACAACCAACAACCACGATATGGTCTTCCATAAGACTCGCCTTCAGCTCAGCTCTCTCCTCACGAGAAAAGGATTTTGTCTCAACAAACGCCATTATCGGAGTAAGCTCAGCGAAGAGTATTACTATTTGGGCGAAAGCCTCGAGCACATTTTTTGGCTCATAGTTAAGAGTGAGGAGAAGAGTGACATTCCTAACCGAAAGCTCTATGCCAGATAAAACTGTAAGAAGGAGAGACAAAACTACCAAGAAAATTATAATCCTAAGTGTTTCCCCCACAAGCAAAAAATAATATTTCAGTTTTTGCAGCCCCCTAAGCATTATCACCACGATCTGAGCAAATACATATCAGACCGTAGAGCCCTCCTCACCACTCAGCACTTCTCCTTCTCATCATCTAATCGGGGAAAATATAAAATAGGCATTATATTAGAATTCCAAAGTCAATAGAATATATCCGTTTTTTTCTTTAAGATTTTTCTACGAGAGATGTTTGTTTAATTCCTCATTAGCTGTCTGCACATCATCTATGATGTCCCTCAAATATCCTGGAACATATAGCCTATGCTTTGACGAAATCCATAGAACCACCACACTTAGCATTACACACCAATACTCTCGCTTTCTACGAGGTAGCAGGATGTGTCAAACAACATTCTTGATTCAATTCTCCTCTTTCCTCGATATAACCTACCTAAAATAGGTAGAAGACTTCTACTTCTTTTTTCCTCCGAATATTCTTGATACTACTTCTCTCATCGCTATGTTGGCTATTTCTCTGACGGCCATCGTCCCTAGGGCTACTGCTACTTCCTGTAGGATAGTTTTCCAAGTAAACCTATTTCTCCTCACATAGTAAGCCACTTTTCTTGCCGCGTAGAGATAGGCCGTAGCTATCATTGGGGCAAAGATCACAGCTAGTATTGAGAGAATCCATATCTCCCTTATCGATATCGCAGCTGTATACTCTGGTGTTATGAGTAGATGAAGAATTAGCAGAATTAGTCCTAAGAATGTCACGAAACCAAACTTCATGCCGACTCTCTTTTCTTTTACTAGGGTTCTTGTGTGTTTCTGGATCGCAAATAGTAATGAAAACACAGTTATTATTATCCACATCGTCGCATTGCCAGTCGCACCGAAACCCATTATGAAGCCTATTGTTGATGAGATAGCAACGAAGACGAACATTCCGAATGCGCTTCGGAGGATCCTTCCTTTCCCCCTAAACACAAGATATGCGAATACAAGAGCGATTATTGTCGGTGCTATTGAGAGAGCAAACTCGTAGGGTGTGGCGAGTAGTCTCCAAGCAGCTATTCCTACAAGAGCTACTGCTGAGAGAAGTATGAGTGGCGAGAGAAATACTCTGTCTTTGTCACTTCCATAGAGTATGATTATCCCAGCAGTTGATGCGAAGAAGTCCGTCATCTGCACTATGAACAGAGAGGAGTTAAAGAGGTACCATGCTAAGAGTGTAGCAACCAGCATAAGTTTGGGATCTACAATCCCTAGGTCTATATCAAAACCGAAGTAAAGAAGCGACAGCCATATCCCTCCAAGAATAATAGCTAGCGTCGCAGAAACCTTCACTTGGATGGGCTTCCTCCAAAGTATAAGACCTAATGAGATCATCGATACTGCTATCAGTATCGTTATCTGAGGCCTTACCTTAAAGGCATACTCATATGCTAGGAGCACCGATACAAGAAACGTCAATGCCACAGTATTCCTATCTACGAACCCTCTAAATCCCCCAAATACATTCTCCTTAAGATACTTCCAGATCAGCCTCTCTATATATGATGCCGGCATAGATAACACCATTCCTGCGAGGATACCAAAAAATCAATATGACGACATAGTAGCATTCCTAAACATAGCTCAGCCATACGCGTAGCTAAATTACTATCAATAGGCTTTCTAGTCATTAAAACCTATTCCCATAAACATTATAATATGCGATTTTAGGTATGGGCTTCCTCTCTCTAGCAGGAGGCTTCTCATCAGGATAACCAACAGCCAATGCTCCCACCAAGACCTTATCTTGAGGAATCCCCAATGCTTTTTTAACCTCCTCAAACTCGTAGATACCTATCCAGCAGGAGCCCAATCCAAGCTTTAAAGCGGCCAACGATATGTTGTGAAGAGCCATCGCCGTATCGGACATGTGATAAATCGGGCTTATCTTAGGGTCTGAGATCGCTACTATAATTAGTGGTGCCTCAGCTATCCAGCTCTGCCCCTTAGCTCTTGCTATGAGCTCTATTTTTTCTTTGTCATCTATCACAATGAATTCCCATGGTTGCCTATTCTTGCTACTGGGTGCCCATCTAGCAGCCTCTAGGAGCTTCATTATTACTTCTTTGCCTATTTTATCATCTCTATACTTTCTAATTGATCTTCTCTCAAATATTGCTTGAAGAACATCCAAGCATTCCAATCTAACTCCCCCAGAAGGAATTTGAACATAGAACATTAAAACTTTTTAAATGGATGCAGGATCATCTCTATGAGAACTTTATTTTTTGGCTATGAGTATTTGTTTATGAATTGTGGGTGTGATAGTAGCAATAGAAGTTCTGGTAGTGGGACTACCAATATGTTTTCTCGTTTTTCTAGTTCGTCCTCCGTGCTCATTAGTATATGGGTTTTCCTGTTCGATGAGAGGCCCGAGGGAATGTATAGCTCGCTCTTTCTTTTGAGTTTTGATTCGATGAGGAAAGTCTCTCTCCCTATAGCTATGAAGTCTATCTCCCTGCCATTTTTCTTTGCGTAGAAAATTCTGGTTAGGGGCTCCTCACTGAACTTTTTTCCTCTTATAAATTCTATCAGATGCCTTAGGATAGCGCCCTCAACGAGTTTGCCTCTGAGCTCTCTTTCTCCAAGCCACCTATTAGTAATGTTTGGAGGGAATTGAGCACCAGTTGTCCACATATCGAATGCATATAGGATAAATGTGTCGGTGAAATATATTTTCTTATCTTTCTTAAAATCTGGAAGTATCGCTCCTCTCAAAATCTTTGGTTGATATAATATCTCAACTGTGAATGCAGCCCTCAGAAACTCAGTGACCTTTTGTATGGTCTCATAATTGTAGTCGGTACCATGAGATAGACTCCTCCAGCTAACCGACGATGATAGTACCTCTATGATTCGCCTCGCTGTCTGAATCATTGCTGTTACCGATATTTTCTCCTTATGAGCATCACCCTTAACATATGCTATGAAATCATCGTAGAACCTTTTCTTAACTAAGCCATAAGATAATAAGCAGTTCTGGGCATGTGGGAAGCCGCCTCCTAAGAGGTATTTTTCGAGTAGTCCTCGAAGTTCGGTATGGAATGCATATAATGTTTCGAATGCCACTTCGACAGATGAAAAATCTGTTTCTATTTCCACTTCAGAGATTATCTTCGGCTCTACTGTTTTCACATATTCGTAGAAACTCATTGGCATGAGAACATAATCTGGTGTTTTCTCATACCTACCCCGTCTACCTGGCAATAGTTCTATGCCTCTCACAATATCCATAGCGTGAGAACCGCAGACTAATACAAAATTATTTTTAAGGAAACCTATATCATGGAGGTACTTAAGCGCTCTTGGCCAGCCCTCAACGGCCGATATCTCATCAATGAAGATATACGCTCTTCCTTGTCGTATGTTTTTGAGATAGTAGCTGAGCGATTCTAAGAGTTCCTTCCAATTTGCAAATATTTCGCTGTGAAGATATAGTATGTCCCTCGAATCAACTCCACCACGCAGAAGGTCTCTTATGAGAACTTTGATATATGTTGTCTTGCCTATCTGCCTTGGCCCTCTCAAGGAATAAATGATGTTCCTCCCAGTATCAATATCCAGAAGCGGAACCCACTTACACTTAGAACTCTCGAACACTCTGACATGATCATCAGATTCTATAAGCGATGAATCACTCCACCATGGATTCTGAAGTCTTAGGTGGCTGATCACCATTCTTCCTCACACCTTTTATAGATATGACGATTATTGCCGTCAATATTTTATAAATATTGACTAAATAAATCGTCAAAGAGATAATTCAAAAATCGAAAAATAAGAGACACCTAAAGCAGCCCAGCCCACTCAGACCGCACATTGGATTTTGGAGACCTAACATTCTTCAACATTGCTAATAGAAATATTGGAATCAATCGGGTAGCCCACCGACAAAAACAATTCATCTCCTAAGACATTATTTCTCCTATTACGATTCCAATTTATTATGTAACACGACAAGGAGAAATGAAAATGAAACCCATAAAAAAACTAGGTAGAGAAGTAAAACCATTTTTGGGCTATCTGTATTTGACATCGCCACGGTAGTCAGGGAGTATTATCGGTGCTTTTCTCTTTGTTCTTATTTTTGCCGCTTTGAGCATATTCTCCCAGCGCACCACATGGTCTAAGGTAAGCCTACCTAATGATACCTTCTTTATATGCTTAGAAGCAAAGATGCCCGCGCGGCGACCAAACACTGTGATTTCCAGCAAGCTGTTGCCCATAAGCCTATTCTTACCGTGGACGCCACCCGTGCATTCGCCAGCTGCAAAGAGATTTGGTATTGGTTTTCTCTCGGCATTTAGGACTTGTGTATATTTGTTTATTAGGATTCCTCCATTCTGATAGTGGAGAGTTGGGAATACAAGTATCGGCTCCTTCCTAATGTCTATCCCATATCTCTTAAATTGGCGAAGCATCGCTGGGAGATACCTTTCGATAGTTCCCTCTCCACGGATTATCTCTATCATTGGGCTATCCAGCCAGACCCCCCAACCTGTAATCGTTCGAATACCCCTCCTCCTATCGTAGCACTCACGAATTATTGCTGATGCTACAACATCTCTAGGCTCCAACTGATAAACAAACTGTTCGCCCTCAACATTAACTAGTTGCGCCCCTAATGAACGAACTTTTTCTGTGACAAGTTGGCCCGCTAGTTGAGGAGGCCACGCAGCGCCAGTTGGGTGATACTGTACAGAGTCCATATCCCTCAGCTGTGCTCCCACTCTGTAGGCTAGTACAACGCCATCCATTGTGGCACCATAGTGGTTTGTTGTCTGGAATCCTTGTATGTGGAGTCGACCGAAACCGCCCGTAGCAATTATCGTTGCTTTTGCTCTGATCACATGGTATTTTCCAGTTTCTAAGTTCATCACAACTGCGCCGGCTACTTGACCCCTATCATCGGTTATTAGTTCTACTGCGGGAGAGAATTCTAGAATGGGTATTTCCCTGTTGAGGACTTCGTCCATTAACACGCGCATTATCTCCAATCCAGTGTAGTCCCCGCAGGAGTGCATTCTGTATCGGCTGCATCCTCCTCCCGAGACCTCAATCATCGTTCCATCAGGCTCCTTGTCGAACATTACTCCTAGGTCTTCTAAAAACTTTATGATAAGAGGCGCCTCCGTGACTAGAATCTTAACTAGTTCGGGGTCGTTGGTATAGTGTCCGCCCCTCAGAACATCTAAGAAGTGATATATAGGAGAATCATACTCTCTATCCGCTGCTTGTATACCACCCTGAGCCATCTTCGTGTTTGCATCCCCAAACCTAAGCTTAGTCACCATTAACATCCTATCCGCTGGTACCCCACTTATGTTAGCCCATAAAGCCGCTGAGGCTGCTGCTCCACCACCACCTATAACCAAAATATCTACATCGTATTCTACGTCATTAAGATCGACATCATTTGGGTCTATGAGTGCGTGTGCTTCCAGCAAATCTACTACTTCGTGTGGTGCAAGCTGACCTTTATAAGCTCCAACTTTCACAGGTCTCTTTGTTCCTTCCTTATAGTCTGGGTGGTACTTATGTACGAGCTCTTCTCTCTCCGCCTCAGGCATTCTGGGGAAGGTTTCTTTTAGCCTTCTATCTCGGGTCTTTTCGACCATTTCTATTGAATCCCAAAATTCGGGTGGGTAACCTGAGTACTCCACCATCTGTCCTCACCTCACAAAACTATATCTTCACCTTTCTGAAGCTTTTCAGCGAGCTCCCTCCAATCATCAACACTCATAGAGAGTAGCTTTTCGAATTGTTTCTCGTATTTACCCTCTTCGATCTCTTTAACTCTTTGCTCTAGGTGTCTAGCTTTAGGAGCAATGTACTTGCCATAGAGCCTCCTAACCAATTGGAAAACGTTGTAGTGCACAATCTCGGCGGGGCATCTCATACTACAAGCTCCACAGGCAATACAGTCGAACACCATCCTCGCAGCTTTAGCTAAATCCCCTCTAAGTATGGCTTGTATCGCATCCATAACTTGAATTTCCTGGGGACATACCTTCGTGCATGCATTACATCCAACACATCTAGCTATCTCGGGGTATAGGGACAATATGGTGTTCACATCGGGATTTACCTTATTAATATCGTATTTTCTCCTCTCAGCGGGCACGAAGGGCAACTGAGTGAGATACATTCCATCCTCAACGGGTGTTTGGCATGCAAGACCTGAGTACAGACGATAATCGTTTTTCTTCCGATAGAACGTGGTGCATGCCCCGCAGAACCCTCCTCTGCACCCAACGCCACGTATGAGTTTATAGCCTATGTATTCAAGGGCCTTCAATATAGTGATCCCTTCAGGGACCTGATATGCCTTCCCCATGAAATATATTGTCACCATACGGGGCTTTACTTCTTTCGGCTTTTCATGAGTCCCTTTTTCCAAAAGGATCACCGCCAAATACTACATATTATAGCTGGTAAGTAATTATATTCTTTATATCCGATATAGCTTCTTGTTTATACACAGAAAATTGGATATATAACAACTCATATATACAGCGATAGAAACCGTCCTTATCTACCGAATATAATATAAGTTTTTGGACAGTTAATGTGCTAAAATGATGCGCGATGCTTCCAGGTGCTTCGATATGGCCAATGTTCTTCCATGGCAGATCTGGGGTGAGGCTCAGCCTAGAACATATCCATATGGTCTTTGGGGATTCGTCGTCTTAACTATAGTTGGTTTCATATATCTGTTCGCAATGTGGATAATCGGGATTCTATTCTACAGAACCTACAGACTATATCCTCAGAGGAAAGAGTATAAGTACTTTAGCATTGGTATAACAGCAGTAGCTTTGTTTGACACCATCCATGTTATTGGTGATGTACTCTTCTTTATTATGGACGATTCTAGAGTCCCAATATCGTTAGGTGCTGATACAGTATTTTACTTTTATCCATTTGCCACAAGCCTTTCGGTGATGGGAATCTTCATATTCTATATCCTCGTATACACATATGGTGTCTACAAGCTAGGAGAAAGAAAAACCTTTGACTATGTCTTTTACCTGCTTGGCATTCTTGGAATAGCCTTTGGCCTCAACCCATATAACTTCTGGCATATGATAAAGCCTGAGGGGGTATTTGATACGAAGCCAGTAACTGGCACATTATTGCTGATTGTGGGGATTCTAGCAGTGATAAAGTTCTATGCTGCGCTAAAAACAAAGATTATAGCCGACCTAGAAAAGGCACCAGTAGGACTAAAGAGGATAAAGCTTGTCACTTGGGGTTTGACGCTTATGCTTATTCTCGTAATTCTGATGGTGCCACATGGTATTCTTGCAACAATTAGGGAGCCTTGGGCACTTGCATCAATGGTAATTATAACAATACTGAAGCTTGCGTCTCTTGGGTCATCAGCTGTGCTTATATATTCTGGTTTTGTGTGGCCTAGCTGGGCGGAGCGTTTATTTGGCAGATAAATTTTTCTTTTTACCCTATCCTCATGGAGACAGGCTTCTCGGAGGATGTATTCTTGGATATAAAAATAAGACCAGCCGAACCTACCGATCTAGAGAAAATATACGTTGTCGAGAAACTAAGTTTTAAGTACCCATATTCTCGCCACCTGCTTAGCTATCTGATACTTCATGCTTCGGTTTTTCTTGTAGCTGAGTTTCGAGGGGAGATTATAGGCTATGTATGCGGAGCAATTGAGAAAAGAGACTGCATCTATGGTCATATCTATAGCATAGCTGTTCATCCCAACCATCGACGAAAGGGAGTGGGGAAAGCCTTGATGATGAGGGCCATAGAAATCTTCAAGACGCATGGCGCGAGAAAGATAATTTTGGAGTGCAGAGTTTCGAATATGGCTGCTATCAGATTCTACAGGAAACTAGGCTTTAGAATGGCTGGTATCATAAGGAGATACTATCGCGATGGGGAAGACGCATTAGTAATGGAACTAACAATCAATGAAAACTCAGGAAGGAAGATGGTAGCCTAAACCCAAATGTAAACCTTAATGTCTCCGACCCAAACCCTATAAGGAAACATCGAGGATAAACATCGCTAGGAAACCCGTAAGTATCGCTATGGTAGACACGTCGAAATACTCACCATGTTGTGCCTCGGGAATCATCTCGTTTAGAACAACAAACATCATCGCTCCTGCGCAGAAGCTGAAGAAATAGGGTAGAAGACCACGAATTATGGATGCCAATATATAGGCGAATAAGGCGTTTAGAGGCTCTACCAATCCACTTATAACGGAAAAGTAGAAAGCCTTTCTTCGCGGATACCTACCTATGGCAACTAGTGGTGCTGCTACAGCAAATCCTTCTGGAATATTCTGAATACCTATAGCTAGGGCAACCTCAAAACCCAGTTTCAAATTTCCTGACGCAAACGCCACACCGACCGCCATACCTTCCGGGAAATTATGCAGAGTTATTGCTATGAATACTAGAAGCGCTCTGTGCATACCGAACTGTGAATTCTCACCACGTAGCTTGTAGTAGAAGACGTGTACTCTGTCTTTCAAAAGAAGGATGAAGAGCATTCCGAGTAGAAAACCAAAAGTTATGGGCATGAGACCCCCAATCTCGAAGCCAGGTAGCAACAAGCTGAAGATGGAGGCTGAAAGCATTAAGCCCGCTGCGAGGCCATTAGCAACATCGAAGGATCTCCTATGAACATCTTTTCCTATGATTAGGATTGGGATTCCACCAATAGATGTAGCAACGAGACCAGCAAGTATGGCGGAGTATACGAAGTAGCATAGCAATATTCACACCCACAGTTTCGGATGCTGAGTCTAAGAGCATAATTAACGTATCGAGGAATTTAAACTTTTTGTTCATTTTTCGAACCTTAAAGTATATATTTTGCAATTTAAGATGCGATTTACGTTATCATAATATTGGTGATCAAAATGGATGAAGAAATAGGAAGAGTATCAATCCCCGCTCTTGGGGAAAAATTTCCTAGTTTTGAGGCCCAAACAACACATGGTAAAATAAAATTCCCAGACGACTATAAGGGTAAATGGGTAGTTCTCTTCAGCCATCCAGCAGACTTCACGCCTGTCTGTACTACAGAATTTGTGGCGTTTCAGAGGAGATACGATGAGTTTAAGAAGCTTGGAGTTGAGTTGATCGGACTTTCGATTGATCAAGTGTTCTCTCATATTAAGTGGGTGGAGTGGATCAAGGAGAAGCTAGGCATCGAGATAAAGTTCCCAATAATTGCCGACGACTTAGGGAAAATAGCACAGCTATTAGGGATGATTCATCCTGGGAAAGGAACAAATACTGTCCGCGCTGTGTTTATAATCGATCCAAACGGTGTGCTAAGAGCAGTTTTATACTATCCTCAGGAAGTTGGTAGGAATATCGATGAGATTTTAAGGCTTGTCAAAGCTCTACAAACCTCAGATGAACATGGTGTTGCCATACCAGCAAACTGGCCCAACAACGAACTCATCGGAGACAAAGTTATTGTTCCACCAGCATCAGACGAGAAAACAGCGAATGAACGCCTTGAAAAGGCAAAGAAGAAGGAATTAGAATGCTATGATTGGTGGTTCTGCTATAAAAGCATATAATCCAACTTCTTTTTTTATAGTTAACCATACTCGCTGGTGGTATGTATGTCTTCTATCTTCAAAACTGCTGACTGGAAAACTGAAAAACATGTCCCCGTAATTGAGATCATCGGTGAAGCAAAGAGGGGAGAACCAATAACAGTCCGCGTGTCAGTCGGCAAAGAGATGCCTCATCCGAATACTACCGAGCACCATATAAGGTGGATAAGACTGATATTCTGGCCAGAAGGATCAGCATTTCCATGTGACATAGGTTTTGTTGAATTCAATGCTCACGGGGAATCAACACAGGGACCGAATACAAGCGGGATCTATACGGAGCCCATCGCAACATTTACATTTCGTACCGAGAAGCCTGGAAAACTAATTGCTTTCTCCTACTGCAACATACATGGTTTATGGTCATCAGAAAAAGAACTTAGACTATAAGATATGCTGCCTCTTACTCTTTTTATGTCTAGATTTCTTTATCGTATGATAATTATCTAACAATGGCCTTTCATCATTGTTTTTGAACACTTATAAAGTAAATATTGTTGCATTTTCTTTAATATCTTCCCATATATTTCGCTGAACAGGCTAATATAAGAGCTCATACTAGAAAGGATGGTGATAAAGCTGATCAAACTAAGCTCCACAGTTATTCTACTCATACTGGCTACTTCGGTGCTTATCTCCTTGTATCCATATAATTTTGCGGCAAATCCTCGTCTAGATAATGGGAGAATGAGAGATGCTGGGATTAGCGGTCGATATCACGTAGCTTCGATCAATAGAATCACTAGAACTTTTGATAATAAAAATACTCCAGTACGGGTTCTTCAGTTGGGAACCGATAATGTCTGGATAATAAATAAAACGGTTCTAATAGAGAACCAAGAGTTAGTTGTGAACTCAAGCATAATCATAACTGTAAATGGTACTCTAATTCTCAGGAATTCGACGCTTAGCCTCAACGTAACTACGAACGGTGAGTATAATATAACGATTCAGAATGGTGGAAACCTCACAGCAATAAACTCAACAATAAGATCCTATGATGGGTCAACCAAATTCGGAATCTTCGCGACTAACAACTCCTTCGTGGCTCTGATATGCTCAAAAGTGCAGAATGTTGGGTTTAGCCTAGATACCCCTGGAATACTAATTGACAATAGCACATTAGAATTCGTAGGTTCCGAAATAACTTCTAGTTATATCGGATTATATCTTAATAATACCAAGTCAATAACAATCAGATCTGGATACCTTAGTTGCTCCTATGCTGGCATATACATGAGTAATGTCTCAGAGATTCATATACTTGATACGGAGCTATATGTTACAACCAGTACATCTGGGATTGTGATATCTAATAGCTCGGGAATAACCATAAGAAACTCTACATTCCAAAACAAGGGCTCAAGCGGCATCGACATAGGTTACTCAAAGAGCATTGTTATAGACCAATGCGCATTTACTGGGAGTGGCTTCTCCAAGCACATATATGTACATGACTCTTCAAATATAAACATCACGACAAATGAATTCACAGTGAAAGGAACTGCAACTCACTATGCCATATACATAAGTATGTCGGATTCTGTGCTAATTCTGAATAATAGTTTTCTGCTATATATAAAATTTGAAAGTAGTATATCAAGCGATAAGAGCATAAAGCACTACGGCATTTATATTATAGACTCATTTAACATTGTTATAGCTTCAAATAACGCACATACGTATGCTTATCTTAGTGTCAATGCATTTTTCTATGACTTCTATTTGACACAGATTTTATATTACCTATCGTCCTCCAGTCGGATTAATCTTAGCGATAATTTCTTTAAGAGCTACGTTCGCTTTAGTGCTACTGTGTCACCAACTTTTACGCCTATAGTAAGGTACAATTTTTATGCGATAAAAGCTGATGGGCTAAATGATTCTGTTATTAGCTATAATTCATATGCTTATAACAGCTCATATTTTGGAGTCAATGTTAAATACACATATAGGTACTTTCATATGTCATCTTCTAGGAACATTACTGTGGTCGGGGAGAGATATCTTAATGCATCTACAAAATATATGTCAAACAGTCAATTGTATCTATGCTCAGATATAATTATAGAAGATCTAGTTGCAAGAGAAATAGGATTCCGGATAAGGAGTTCTGACGATACTGTTCTGACTAATTTCGCAATAACAAAAGCCCAAAAAGCAGTATATGTAGATGGAAGCCAAAATGTGACCATAATAAGTGGGACGATAATGGATGTCGATGATGCCATTTATATCAGTAGTTCGGATATGACGCGAATTTGCAATGTGTCAATAAGCGACAGTGAGTATGCTTTGCATATAAAATCTTCCAATAGTACCATCATAGAAAATGTAGCAATAACAACATCGGACTTTCTAATAGAGGACCCTCAATCATACAACGAAACTATAATAAAGGATAGTACATATAAAGGCGCACCCATAGTGATTTTAAATTCATCTAGCAATATCTATTTCTCTGGCGGCTCATTTGGAGCCATATTGATTGGCTTCTCTGGTGGCAAAATTGAGAATTTTGAGACAAAATATCTACAGGTCTACAAATGTGAGAATCTAACCATAGCGAATATTCGCGTTGATGAGTCAATGCATGGGATAAGAGTGTTATATTCATTCAATATAACCATTAAGGATACTACGATTAGTAGTGCCTACAAAGGCCTAGAGGTTGTATCGAGCTATGAAATTCTAATTTGCAATGTTAACTTCAAAAACGATTATGTTGGTATAAGCCTATTTGATGTAAACCGAACATCAATTATCAACATATATGTGGAAGACTCATACTATAGTGTACTTCTGAATCAGACTATGAGCCATGTGTTGGTTGAAAGCAGTGAGATTAGATCATGTGGATATGGAATCTATATTGTAAATGGTGGCAACATATCAATAGTTGGTAATGAAATCTTGGACTGCTCGGCGGGAGTAGAGATAGAAAGTGTTATGGCAGATAGTATCATAATGATCAGAAACAACTTGCTGAACCGCAATGATATTGGTGTCTACATAGGCTACGACCTAACTTCATATATCGAAATATGCTACAACAATATAACTGATAACAAGAATGCGTTAGTAGTACATAGCTCGGGTGTCTATGTTTACGGGAATCTGTTTGTCTCAAATGCGTTTTCGAACAAGATGATGATAGATTCTAGGTTGGATTGCTCATTCAATAATAGTTATTTTGGGAATTATTGGAGTTGTATCAATAATATTGACGTTAACAAGGATGGAATTGTTGATGAGCCCTATAATATCATAGGGAGCTACTATGATTATCTTCCAATAGCCTTCGTTCCGACAATAATACTAAACGATACATTGCTGTCAATCCTTGCCAACAATACGTGTACAAATACTGGTCAGTGGATGGCTGTATATAAAGGTAACAACGCGACAGTAACCTTCTATATGAACACCACAATTATTACTAGTAGCGATGGTTATATCCACATAGCGCATATAGATGTTATGACCGTGATCGAGGGAACCTATATTGTCCGAATAGAAATAGGAGATATCTATGACGTAAAGATAATCCTAACAGTCGATATAACTGATCCACAGATAGCTTTCAGTGTTCAGAATGGATCCTTGATCAATGGTGAGTCCGTATTAACAGTCTATGTGACAGATAACCTTCTCCAGACAAGAACAGTGGTATACATTAATGGAGAAGTAATAGGCGTCTACAACGTGTCAACAATAACCATAGCTGCTTATGATCTCCCAGAAGGTTTGTGCAACATAACAGTTATTGCGAGTGATGAAGCAGAGAACAAGGCGATATCCAGTATAATTGTTACTATTGATAAAGGTAAGCCAATCTTGCTGGCAGAATTGGAGAACTACACGTATATTAATTCCTCCCAGATAGTCCTCAACATCACTGATAATAGAATGCTGGCGAAGCTGATGGTATTCATTAATAATACTGAACTTGTCAACATATCGCTGGCAACAAACGAGTCAAGCTATATCCTTGATTTGTCAGAGCTAGAAGATAGCATATACGAACTCACAGTAGAAATAGTTGATGAAGCTGGGAACAGAAATACCTACAAATATATTATCAAGCTTGACAGAACCCCACCAAGTATAGCCACTATTGAGTATCCGCAAAATGTTACTGTGGACGAGCAGTATGCCGTGATTAATATTGAGGTAATAGACAACTTTGAGGTTGATTCCGTGATACTAGATGTCAAATATGAGAGTACACAAAAATTGGTGACAGCATTTAAGCGAGATATAAACATCTATGTCGCTGTAATAGATATTTTGGATTCAGGAGAAATAACATTCAAAGTAATAGTCATCGACAAAGCACATAACAGGTTTGTCTCAAATGAATACACTATACGCGTATTGGAGACAACTACGATAGCCCCGCCTCCACAAGTGGAATGGCCTACATACGTTCTCGTAGCAGTAACCGTAGTATTGACTTTAGCTCTAGCATATGTACTTGCTAGGCAGAAGAGGACTATGATAGCCAAGGAAGCCTAGTCGCTCGGCGCTTACTATCGGCTTTGAAATGTCTCTTTTATGCTTTTATGTTCTAAAAATTTCTATTTCTTTTGTCGGATATTCTTGCTCCTAGATCAGACTTACGAATCCTGTGTTGCTTCTGACATGTATCTACCGTATCCAGCAAAAGATAGATAAAACAAAATTGAAGCAGCCGAGCTTCCATAAGGGAAAATAGTATGAGGAAGCTATTATATACATAAACTTAATATAGCCTTGTACAACAACATACATTATATGGCAATATACATAGTTTAGCTAGGTATTTTAAATGCAGATTGATATAAGCGGTGATATAAAAAGGTGGCAGAGGGAGATAAGGAGGGGTGTTCTGAAAATGTGTGTCCTTCTACTCCTAAGTAAAAACGAGATGTATGGATATGAGATATCTAAGGTTCTCGAAAAACTTGGTAACGGCGTTTTAAAGATTAAGGAGGGAACACTCTATCCTCTGCTTAGACGGCTTGAGAATGAGGGCTATGTTAGTGCTAAGTGGATGTTTCATGAAGGTAAGGCTCGTAGATACTATAAGATTACAATGAAGGGCCTCGCATTTCTAAACGCCGTGAAGCCCTTCTGGCAGAAACTAGTTGTTGCTGTTGAGAGCATTATGAGGTGGTGAGGATGTCCAGCGAGGATGCGATGAGTATCATAGAGGAATACTTAGGAGAAGTCAGAAGGTATTTACCGGAGGATATAGCGGATGACGTAATCGCAGAGCTTAGGACACATATCATAGACAAAGCTGAGGACATGGGAGGTCTCACACCAGAGAATGTTCTAACGATTCTTCATAACTTGGGCCCTCCAAGAAAACTCGCCAGCAAATACGTGGTAGGGAGGGGTAGGAGAAAGTTCCGAATGGAACTTGGGATACCAGAGGATCTCTACCCATATTTCACGATAACTCTGGCTGTTTTAGTAATTGCCATAATTATTGGTGCGATATCTTCGATTATCCAGAGTGTCGCTTCTGGGGGCGAGGTAGCCATATCGATTCTGGTCTCCGAAGTAGCATATACGGCCGTGTCAATAGTAATTGTTGCTATCTTCCTATACATAGCATTTTCATTAATCGGGAGTTCTCCCGAGCTAGCGGAGAAGGTTAAGGCTGTTTTTAGGGATATCATGGAATCATTTGGGCTAAGAAAAACGAAGAAGAAGGTTGAACCTAAACCTAAAAGGATAAAGTATAAGAGGGCTTCTCCATGGCCCGATGCATTCTCAGCGACGCTATCCGTTATCATCGCATATATTGCCTATAGGATCAATACGCTCTTTGACTTCAATTGGCTGATGAGTCTTCTAATATACACTATTATCATCTACTTTGCCGCCAATACTGTTTTGAGGGTATCATCGTTCTTCTATGTTCTTTACAGCGGTGCAAGGAACTACATAATTGACTTCGTGAGATCGCTTATGGGGATAATATTTATCCCGTGGCTATTCGTAGCTAACATGTATCCAGAGGAACTGCAGATACTAGTTCCGCAGATGCAATACGTAACGCAGGATGATAGTCAAACGGTAATAATTAAAAGCTGGGAGTTAATGACGATCCCTAATGACTATCTGTTGCTTGCGAAGCTAGTGTTGCTAATATGGCTAATAATGGCTGTTGTGGGAATAATTATAGTCATACTAAGATATGTGAGAACAAGGCCTAAGGACTAACCTACATCATGAGAATTTCCATGCAAATGCTTTCTTCTCTTTTTTTATCATTCTACCGAGAAAAGCTAAAGCTGGAGGAACCTATACTAGGAATAGCATATCAATATTGAGGGATCGGAGAGAGCAGTATGTTTTTATCTAAAAATTCTAGGAGAGCTCAGATGAATACGTGGGGACTATCAAATGTACAGCTAAGCACTGAGGCATGTACTACGATAATTAGCAAACTGTAATAGAAGTATAAAGCCTCCATGCGATCACAGAGGAATCTATTTTAGTCTCTCTATTAGTATTGCTGGGCAGACACGAGTTACACCCTCCATGTCGTTTAATTTTTTGACAAACTCGGACATCTCCTCCGAATCCCTAAACCAGACTTCTATTAGGATCATATGGTCACCACTCGAAGAATACATCTTTACGATCCTATCGTCCTTTCTGAGCGCATCGATCACCCTTATGTAGGACTCAGGGGCTGTGTCTAACCCTATGAGTGCGATAATATTGAAGCCAAGTTTCCGTGGATCGACTTCAACAGTATACCTCCTAATCACTCCGAGCTCCTCAAGTTTCTGTAGTTTCTTCCTTACAGCCGTCTCGCTTACCCCTAACCTCTTAGCAATTTCAACAAAGGACATTCTAGCATTTTCCATAAGCAGTTTTATTAGCTCAATATCCGAGATCTTACCTTTCTGTGGAATCTTCCATCACCCAATACTAAAAATGGAATTATTAGTTTAAGAAGAAAGCACTAATATTCGAATTTGCAACAAAATAATTCACATTATATACCCATTTGTTCTACTTTGAGTTGCTTACCGCGTTTTAAGGTGTTCTTCACAAGCTGAAAGTGTGCTTATAAAAATGAATACTGCAGAGGCAAAAACTATTGCTGATCCAGCAGGCTGAATGCCGATAAGGCCTTCCTCTGCCATGTATCCCCCCGTAGTGGCTATTACCGATCCAAGAACCCTAGCAACATTCACCCCGGATCCGAAGCTTCCTGAACCAACAGCTCTAGCTTCGCTCCCCTCCTCTATCGATTTTGTTAGTTGCGGTGTAAATAGCAGGCTTGAGGCAAAGCTATACATAATGAAAAGTGGTATTGTTAGTAGTAGGAAGTCTAAAATCGCTGAGAGAGCGAAGAGTATCATTGAGAAGTTAGCCAAGATGTTTATTATTATCCTGTATCTTATTATTGGTCTGTACAAATATCCTCCCAAAATCTGTGTGATAGCTGAGAAAATTGGGAATGCTGTTAAGATTATGCCTGCGATGCTAGGTGAGACCCCAGCATCTATCAGAAGTATGGGGGCATACGTGTTTACTATGGGCACAAGAGAAACGGCGTTCGCATTCAGAAATAGATCGCGAATATTTCCACTCGTTATCCGCAACACTTTTCCAAGGTCTATCTCGTGAGTTTCCATTTTTGGGAGAAGAAAAATAAAGAAGATTGCTAAGACCGCAACTATTGTTGCAAACACAAACGTTCCGTGGAATCCATAGTACTCAAACACAAAACCGCTAAGAATAGTTCCAACAAACGCACCAACAAAGGAAATTGATAGAGCCTTAGCTAGTCCTTGTGATGCGCTTTTCTCATCAATATAGCTCGAGTAGGCGAGAAAAGCAGACCAAAACGATGCTATACCCAAACCTAGAACTATACTGGATATGTACACATG
>Ga0190312_1000176_pt1 | contig 23598 bp, 26 predicted proteins | sample 487007910_MG_FD_165046 | JGI IMG/M metagenome (GOLD analysis project Ga0190312, IMG submission 165046) | Hydrothermal vent sediment bacterial communities from Southern Trench, Guaymas Basin, Mexico - 4870-07-9-10_MG | ecosystem: Environmental > Aquatic > Marine > Hydrothermal vents > Sediment ... | reverse complement strand
ACTATAATATATCCATTTAGAGCCAAGAACATAACTATATACCATAGATAAACCAATAATATTTACAACTATGGTTAATATACTAGCAAAGTATATTGAGTATAGGTAAATGCTATGTAGTTTCTTAGATAGAACTACTAAACCATTATGAAGATCATTTTTAGACATAATGTATGGAATGCTTACAACCTGTTGGAGATAGATCAGTGGTAGTATAGCTAACACTATTAATATAAAACTATAAACTCCATATAGTAAGCCAAGTCTAGAAAATACAATAATATTGGTTAATTCAATACCTGCTATAGAAGCTATAAAACCTATGCCAAAAAACTTCTTAAACCACTCCAAAACTATACACCTTAGAAGTATTTGTTAAAAATTCATGGAGAATCTGTATTCTTTAAAAACTCTATTACCTTCTCTAAGTCGTCTTCACTTAGGTTACCTAGAAGAACTATTACATTTCTACTATAACTATTGTTTAAATGACTTTGTCTACCAGTTCCATTCTTATCCTTTAACTTACCTCTATTAGTTGTTTTTGTAGCAACTACTCTATGATTGTATAGTAATGGTATAACCATTAATGTCAAATATATAGTTATGATCACTAGTACGTCTATATCCATCTTCATTACACCAAACTGTTACTCTATAGAAGAAATGGTTATCAATTGGTTTATAAGGTAGATAGAGTGGTATTAGCTAGGTATAACCATAGTTTATGATACAAGATAGTATTAATGAATTAATACTGTTACCTTACTTACTAACTACTATACTCCTGTACTTTTATTCTAGTATTATCCTAATTTCTCTAATATTTGTCCAACAAATCTTTTTAACACCACGTTGCCCGGGCTTGTAGGAGGTCTTAATTAATCCAACGTCTTCAAGTCTTTTAATTTGTGCACTAGCATTTGCTTTACTCTGTTTAATATATCTAGCTATATCTCCTATATCTAACTCTTTCTCTGACACAAGCTTTAGTATTTCAAGTCTTGTTTTTGATGCTAGTGCTGAGGCTAGTCTATTAATATAGTCTACTCCTTTTACATAGAGTACTCCATTGTTTTCAAAAATACCTTCTCTACCACTTGTCTTCCGCATACCCATCACCTTAATGATCTGGGTATGTTGGTCTTTTTAAGTCATTATAACTATCTCCCACTTAGTTTATTAGTTTTACCTATATAGAACAGCTAGTATATTTATGAAAAACTTTAAAAACCTCGCGAAACAAGTAATAGGTTACTTTTCTATCTCAAATACCCTATAATTAGTTAAAAACATTCTGTTCACATTTAAGTAGGTTTAAAATAATATGGTCCACAGCTTTAAACAACTGCTACTATAGAATATGCTAGAGAGTTATATACATGGTTAATATAATACTACTGTAATAGGGCTGTAGCTTGGTAAAGATTGGTGAAATATATAGAAGACTGATAGATAGGGATTTCCGTATACTTAATGCTATAGAGAAGGGTATGTCTAGATATGAGTATGTTCCGTTAGAATTTATTGAGAAATATACACGTATACCAGAGACACAGCTTGATATATCTCTATCTAAACTACATCGTTTAAAGCTTGTTAAAAGACAGTATATAGTGTATAAAGGGTATAGGCTAACGTATCTAGGACTAGACATGCTTGCATTAAGAAACTTTGTTAACCGAAACATTGTTGAAGCTATAGGTGACCGTATGGCTGTTGGTAAGGAGAGTGAGATATATAGAGCACTAGCACCTGGAGGCACACTTGTTGCTGTAAAGTTTCTACGTATAGGCCGTCCAAGTTTTCGTTCAACAAGGAGAGTTAGAGTGTTTGCTGATAATCCTCGTTATGACTGGTATAGACAGTCTAGAATAGCTGCTGAGAGAGAGTATAGAGCATTACATGAACTATACTATGCTAGAGCATCAGTACCCGGTCCACTCGCATATAATAGACATGCTATCGTGATCAAGTATGTTGATGGTGTAGAACTATATACTAGACCCTCTCTAAACAATCCATACTATACTCTAGAAGTAATACTTGATACACTTAGGAAGGCATATGTTGATGTAGGTATTGTACATGGGGATCTTAGTGAATACAATGTACTCGTTGATCTAGAGACTAGTAAGCCATACATAATTGATTGGCCACAGTATATTGAGAAAGAGCATCCAAGTAGCATGGATCTATTGTGTAGAGACATAGAGTATATAGCTAGGTTTTTTAGAAAGAATTATCGTGTAGAAGTTAGTCTAGATAGGGCTTTAAAGTATGTCATTGGTGAAACAGAGAGCTTCTAGTAGTAAAGAAGTAGTTGTTATAGGTATTGACATACTCCCTGGTAGGAGTGTCTCATCAAGAAGACAGCCTCACTATGCTCTAGTTGTTCTACGTAATGGAGAGGTTATAGGAGAGTATGAAGACGCCTCACTATCTAGATTTATAAGACTTGTATGGGAGTATAGGCCGACAATAATAGCTATTGATAACGTTTATGAACTAGCACCAGACTATAACGGTCTTGTAAAGATACTGTCTATGCTACCACCAGATATACAGATTGTACAAGTGACTGGCTGGGGCCCACATACACTAAACATTAGATCACTTGCTAAAAGCCTTGGAGTAAGTGTTCATGGAAACCTCTCTCCATTAAAAACAGCTTATGTAGCAGCATTAGCTGCTTACAAAGGGTATGGCTATCAAGTTAGGTTATTAGAGGAGAAGACAAAGATCATTGTATCACGTGGTAGAAGCGTTAGCCATGGAGGTATGAGCTATAATCGTTATGTAAGAAGTGTACGTGCAAGCATACTTAACATGACTAAGGAGATTAAGAAGATACTTGATAGAAACAAGCTAGACTACGATCTGGTTTTCCGTAAATCACGTGGAGGGCTTGAGGGTAGTGTATTCATAGTATATGCTCCACGTTCAAGACTTAAGGGGTTGATAAAACAAGTTGATACAAAAACTGTACGTGTAGAGATAAAGCCTGTTTATTCAAAAAAGGTATCTAGAGAGCCTATTAGAGCCTCATATAAGCCAGTAATACTTGGTATAGACCCTGGTATTAGTACTGGAATAGCAGTAATAGATCTAGATGGTACTCCACTGCTCCTATATAGTTCTAAAAATATTGATAGAAGTGACATAATAAACATGGTTTCATCAATTGGCTCTCCAGTACTAGTAGCAACAGATGTTTCAACACCACCCGACTCTATAAGGAAGCTTGCAGCAACACTTAATGTACAAGTATATACTCCTCCTAGAGACTTATCTAATGATGAAAAGAACAATATTATATACAGTGTCTTAAAGAAGTATCCATGGATAGATATAGAGGATACTCATGAGAGAGATGCTTTAGCAGCAGCTTATAAAGCATACGTGTCTTATGAGAGCAAGTTTAGACAGTTAGAAGCTCATCTATCAAATATAGGTATAGAGCTGGATGTAGAGCAGATTAAAGCTGACATTATAAGGGGTAAGACTTTAGCTGAAGCTATTGAGAAAGAAGTTGAGAAGAGACTTGAGGAAGCTAGGATAGAGTATGGTGTTAAGAAGGAGGTTAAGAAGGAGGCTGTAGGGGCTGTTTATAAGAGAGATGAGAAGCTTATAGAAACACTTAGAGAGAGGATTAGGGTTTTAGAAGCTGAGAAGAAGAGGCTAGTTAATACCGTTAAGGAGTTGAGAGATAAGGTAGTGGGGCTAGAGATCGAGCTTAAGTCTATAAAGAGTATTGTTAGTCCAGATGAGAACCTCTTAAGAGAATTGAATAGACTTAGAATTGAGAATGAAAGACTTGTCGAAGAGCTTAGGAGTCTACGTAAGAAAATAGAGTCTTTAAAGAAGGAGAATATCGAGTTAGTTAATGCTTTAGAGGAAATTGTTAGAGAAGGCTATGTTATAGCTCCAATATACTCTCATCTCAGTATAGTTAACGTAGAACGGCTTATTAAGAAAGGTGTTAAAGCTATATATGTTAGAGACCCCTCTATCTATGAACTAGATACCTTAAAGAAGCTTAAAAATAACCGTATAGCATTACTTGTTGATAATGATATAGAGTATCCTATAAGAATACCAGTAGTTAATATAAAACACTATAAACACTATATCATTAATGAGAAAGTATATGTAGAACCAGCTATACTGAAGAGAATTAATGATTTATGGAAAGTTGTTGATGAAGAAGATAGGGAGGAGAGGTTTAAGAGAATAGTAGATATGATTAGAGAGTATAAGGAAGAGCGTAAAAAGGAGCTTGGTGTAGAGAAGCTATCCTCTAGAACAATATAACTTCATCTCTAAGCACAAGATCTGTTACTTTAGTAATCCTACCAAGTTCTTCATCAACAATACCCTCGATCTCTGATACAATATGTTGTGGTAAAGAGTTTTCTTCATGAACAATCTTTACATTAGCTATAAGAGGTTCATCAATAGGTTTACCGATCTGGCTTAAAAGCTTTACATAAACCTCCTTAACACCCTTAACCTCATTATAGACTCTATTAGCTATAATGCAGGCTAGTACATTATAGATCTTTCCAACATGGTTTACAGGGTTCTTACCAGCAGTTGCTTCCAGACTCATAGGCCTCATAGGTGTTATAAGCCCGTTAGCACGGTTTCCACGACCAGTAGCTCCATCATCACCGTGTTCAGCTGATGTACCAGTCACAGTTAGATATACAATGCCTTTCTCAACCATATCAGCTGTGTTAACGTGTACATATACATCATATTCTGGAGCAATCTTTGAAGCAAGATCTAGTACTCTCTCTCTAACCTCCTCCTTAACACTAACGTATTCACTAACGTCTCTTAAAAGACTAGAGATCATTGCTACAGCTATTGTTAAATCAATCCTCCTATTCTTACGTAAGCCCATAACCTTAACATCCTCTCCAACAGCTGGAAGGCGGCTCTTAAAATCACGTGAGTTAAGCATTCTCTCAGTACGGTAGACAAGCTGTTCTAGTGTACTAAGTGGTGCAAAACCAACACCAATACTGGTATCGTTAGCTAATGGTGTTTTAGCCTTTGCTTCAAAAACTTTAACAAGATCAACGCTTCCCTTACCAATACGGTAGTCTACAATAACGTGGGTCTCTGGATCTAGGAAGCGGAAGCTCTTCCTAATCCAGTCTCTAACAGCTTTAACAATAAGTGCTCCAACAGGTATAGGCTCTACTTTACCATTACGTATAACTTCTGTAGTAGCACGGCCGGATACAAGTATGAATATAGGGTGGAGTACTTCACCACCGCCGAAGACGGGGTAAGCTTGACCACCAACAAGAAGTACTTTGTCAAGGTTATGGTGTAGGATCATACCATACTCTCTAATATAATATTCACATAATGCTCTACTAGATACTTCAGCAGCAGAATCAGCTATATAGTCTGGATGTCCGAGGCCCTTTCTCTCAACAAGTTCTACAACCATGTCTTCAACAGACTGTATTCTTATTGGTTCTATAACTATATTCCTTTTAGTCACTATTGTTCACCACTTTTACCTTACTATAACTCTCTTGTATCCTAAAGATATGTGGTAGGATAGTTTAAATTTTACCGTTCAATAAGAGATAGAAAGCTATTTAATCTCTCTAGCACCTCTACAAACCTTCAATACTCTAGAAGAACCTGGTATACGATACATTACCTCGTCAACAGTTATAGCTAGTGTTCCAACAAGCTCGCTCATCCTCTTAAACAACTCTCTAGAAACCTCCTTAACACCTCTACCATTAGGAACTATTAAACCATATACAAGAGCTCTCTCTCTAACAAGATCCTCTGGACCAACAATAACACGTTGATAAACACCATAGACTTCATCATATACTTCTTCAACACCAACAGCTAGCCTTAGCTCTACACCACGAATATAGTTCCTCCTACCATAGACCATGAAAGCGCCTTTACCAAGATATTCTCCAGAAGGAGGGGTTTTAGAAACCTGCTCACCCCAAACCCAGTATACATCAACATAGCCAAAAACCTCCCTCCAACCACGTGAATAACAGGCAGCTAGAACAGCTGCTTCCCATAAACTCCTATCTGACGGCTTAAGACCACGTGTCTTAATAACAGTCACTGGAGCTCCATGGATTTCAGCATGCATGAATATGTCTTTATCCTCTAGATACTTTCTAACAATAGCTTCATTCTGATCAGCATCACGTCCAGCTATAACTAGGAATCCATCACTTGTTACTAGCCAGTGGTATCTCTCAAACCATAGCCTAGGCTTTACAGCTTTTAAACCACTCTCTCTAGCAACTTCTACAGCTTGTTCAAGCTCTCTCTTTCTCTCTAAAAGCTTGGCTAAGGCCTTCTTAGCTCTCTCAGCTTTACCAAGGTATTCTCCGGATAGCCTATAGAGTCTATTAATATAGTCTCTAGGCCTAAGCCTTATATCATAATCTATAACTCTACCTCCAATAGAGATCTCTACAACCCCTCTATCTTTAACAAAACCTTGTACACCACTACACTCAGTAACACTCTCCCATCCAAACCTAGTCCTACGATCACTTATACATTCTACAATACTCTCTAGAGAGACTATGTTTAAAGCTAGATAGTCTGCAAGTTCTCTAAACTCTCTAGACTTACTAACATATTCTTCAATAACCCTCTCTTGCTCACTAATAGCTTTATCAATCTTATCAAGTTCCTCCTTAACAACCCTCTCCCTCCTAAAACTCTCTTCAACTCTTTCAAGAAATGTAAAGTATGCATCAACAGCTTCATTAAAATCACTAGTAACAACTACATCAAATCCATAGACTTCTCTATAAAGACATGGATTATATGGTGTAAAACCAACATATCTACCACTAGCATCTCTAACAACATATCCTCTTCCCTCCACAGACTCCTTATACAAATCATGTAAACTATTATAGATACTCTCTAGATCACGGTCTGCTATAGCTGAGGGCTTAGCATTCTTAACTTCATAAAGACCACATCTATAAAGTACTTCTTCAGCAACCTCTCCAGGAATATTCCATCCAATAACAATACCTCTAACAAGATCCTTTCCTTTAGATAAAAGCTTCTTAAGAACACCAAGATCTTGTTTAAACGGATCAGTAGGTGGTGGAGGCTGTCTATACAGTTCTCCAGGTCTTATAACACGATCTCTTGTCCTTAAATAACTTGTAGCATATAGTATCCTGTCATCATGTAGAAGCAGTGCTACACCACGTGGTAGAAGTTCAACAACTAATCTATACTTCTTACCATAACAGCCTATATCAATATAGACTATTCTCTCAAAACTAGGTGTAGACAGTTTTTCTATAAAACAATTCCGAATATGCTTACGTAGGAAAGCTGTAAAGTTATCAATAGACTTAACACTAGGTTCTACAAGACTTAAATGAACCCTCCTACTAGGATCAATTTTTAAAACTCTCTTACCACTCCTACCAGAGATCTTTAGAAACCAGTAACTACTAGAACGATACACATTGTTTATTCTAACACCTTTCAATAAATCCTTAGACAAACTAACCCATGCCATAACATCTATAACATTCATAGACTTCTTAACCTTCACTAAAAACCACCTATCTCCTAGGAATAGATAATCTTTAGAAATACTAATAACGATATTCTAGTTTAGAGTATCTAGTAGTAGGGGAATCCAGAGTTGTTTAGAGGTTTTTGGGAGAGAGCTAGTTTAGAAGATAGAATAGTGTTTGTAAGATTCATTACTGGGGTAGTTTATGGTTTTATAGCATACCTGTTATATAAGATATCGTTTACATTATTCTTTGATACAAGTACTACAATATGGTTTATTGCTGGTGTAGCCTATATTATTACAATGATCTTTGTTGAAAAGAAGTTTAAGGCTCATGGATGGTTCCTAGTACTTATAAGAGGATTGCTTACATACTATCTAACATGGATTATAGTTATACTAGTACTACACGATCTATTTGGATAAGAACTCTTTTAACAACCAGTTAGGAAGCCTCCTATATAATAGATACTCTCTTAAACCAGGTGCTATAAGAGGCATTCCTTTAACCAATGGGTATCTAAAGGGTAGTTCTATAATACACTTAACGCCATTCTCTATAGACTCTATTCTAACGCCATCAACATATTCTATGCAGTCTATACAGCCTCTTTTAAGAAATTCTCTAACAACATATACTGTCCCATCAATACTATACTGTCCTTCACCAATATTCCTCTTCAATGAATCTGGGGCTCTACTAGATAGATACTTATAAGTTCTCCTACGTGGAGGGTGATCACCTAATATGCCTCCAATAACTATAGCATCCACGTTGTCAAGATCTTTTGTAGAAAGCCTAACTCTAGCTACTGGATCGAGTATTAATAACCTACTATGATCAATTAAGTCCAGGACACTTTCTTCAAAAACACAGCCGTATCTAGCTAAAATACTATGGTATCTTCTAGGAACATTTGTAAACCATAGCCTATCTCTACCAATAATTATTGATGAGTGGCGGTACTCAAGAAGTATCCATGGAGAAAGACCTTCCTCTAAATGCTCTATAGCTATTACTGGTCTTTCCTCCATAACTCCTTCCTCAAAGCCTCTAATTGCTCAACTTCTCTACCCATATACTCTGCAGCAGTAACTACTCTCTTATCAACCACTCTAGCATGTTCATATACCCTACTAAGCTTCTCTCTATAACCAAGATCCCTTAATAAATGGTGATCAAGTATTATTGTCTCCAACTCATCAACACTATCCATAATAGCTAATAGGTTATCTATAGCATTCTCTAAATCCCTACTACTAAGTCTATATCCTTCAAAATACGTTGGAGGACCAGAAATGATCAATAAGTGTGGTCTACAACCAACTATATAGTCTTTAACACGTTTAGCTATAGGCCCTTGTACATCACTAGCGTGCATAATCCTAAACCCACCTATATCCAGTAATGTCATAACAACATACCCTAATGGTGTACCATCTACACCATGGGGTTGTGGTGGTGAGAAGCTAATCTCTAGACCCTTGTCTAATACGTGTCTAGTTGAATCAGCATACACAACCTTCTTAGCCTTTTCTCTAACACCCATTTTCTTCAACAACTTATGTGCACGTATCCTCTGGCTAACGTTAATGTCTTCTAAGGGATGTTTTATAAACAGTGTTTTCCCTTGATAATAGTTTTCTTCACCATCTCTATATAGGTAATGGTCTCTATGGTAATGTGATATAACTACTACATCACACTCATTAACTACACTATGTATCCTATCCAAGTGCTGTTGTAAACGCTCAAGTTCTAGCGGGTGTGGTGGTAGACCATATCTTTTTGGAGCAAAGCTCACACCAGGGTCTATGAATACAGCTATGCTATCAGTATAGACAACAGTAGCCATACCACGTGAACCCATACTGTCAAAACCTATAAGTTCTAAACTAACACCCAAGACTAGTGTTTCTCCATATCATATACTCTATATAATATTAGCTTAATAAGAGGATATAAAACTATAATTATAGATTGGTGGAGGAAACTGAATTATCTACATAAACCAAGTCCTAAGGAAGCTGTTGATTTTCTGAAAAAGGCTATAGCTGATCGTAAGCTAGTCATTATTATTGGTAAGTGTAGTGTTGATTATGAGGGTAGGAGTGAGTCAAGATTGACAAGTGGTGAGAGAATAGTTGTTATTAAACAAGATGGTGCGTTCCTAGTACACCGTCCAACAGGTCATTCACCAGTTAATTGGCAGCCAGATACTAGTTCTATAGAAGTTAGAGCTACTGATAGTGGTGTTGATATTACTGCTATTCGTAGGAGTCCTAGAGAGATTGTTTGTGTTCATTTAGAGAATATAGAGTTTATAATGGCTAGTAAACTAGTTGATCATGGAGAGTTCATTATGTATCTTGATGAGGGGGAGATAAGGGATCTACTGTATATGAAACCCGGGATCATAGAGGATGGTTTAAGATTTGTTGAGAAAGAGAAGAAGCTTCCAGTTGGTAGTATAGACTTGTTTGGCTATGATAGAGATGGTAGACCAGTAGTTGTTGAGATTAAGAGAGTTACTGCATCACGTGAAGCTGTACACCAGCTATACCGTTATGTTGAATCCTATAGTAAAGTCTATGGTGTGTCTCCAAGAGGAGTACTTGTAGCACCAGGGTTTACTGGTAAGGCTATAGAGGCTCTTGAAAAACTAGGTCTTGAGTATAGACAAGTTAGTATACAGAAGCTTTGGAGGTTGAAGAAGAGGCTTAGCCTAGAGAAGGTTGAGAAGAGTAAAAGCTTACTTGATTATATAATGAAGTAGGCATAGGTGTTATAGATAGTTTTTGTAAAGTATTAAGGTAAATACTTAAATATGCCTTAGAGAGAAAACGAATTAAACAAGTATAGAGTATCTAGAGATCGCGTCTAGACCGACAGTATCTCTACAGTATTGGGTGGATGATATGTCTTCAATAAATACTGGTAGTCAACCGAAAATTGTGACTCCACTAAAATACCTACGTGGAGCTATTAACCAAGTTGTTCTCGTTAAGCTAAAGGATGGTACAGAGTACGTTGGTGTGCTAGAACTAGTTGATCATACTATGAATGTTGTACTAGCTGATTGTGAAGAAATAGATCCTGATGGAAAACCTGCTGCTAAGTATGGGCGTGTACTTATACGTGGTAGTCAGATATTATTTGTAAGTATAAACTATGGGCATGTAGCTCCAGAGATAGCTGCTAGATAGGTTTTAGGTGAAATACGTTGTTTAAAGCTAGAGATGTAATGGTTCCTAGAGAGAAGTTGGAGATTGTAGAAGTAGACGAGCCTATTGTTAAGGTTGCTATAAAGATAATTAATGAGGGTATAGGATCTGTTATAGTTGTTAATAAGGATGGCGAGTTAGCTGGTATTGTTACTAAGAGAGATATTATTAGAGCAATAATGTTTGAAAAACTCGATCCAGAGAAGACTAGTGTTGAAAGGATTATGAGTAGACCACTTATAACAATAGATGCTGATACACCTTTAGACATAGTTATTGATACTATGTACAAGTATAGTGTTAGCCATCTACCAGTTATTGAAGATAATAGTTTAGTAGGGCTAGTATCAGACTATGATATAGTCCAAGTGGTTAGAGATCTATTAGACATACTAGCTAATAAACAGGGTATGTAGGAATAGGATTGTGAAGAATGGAGTGTATAAGATACCAAGTAGTTTATCACCTATAAGAGACTATATTCTATATCGGGTACTAGGTTATGAGTGTAAGAGCACACCGTATAAGCTATCATAGAAGACCTGAAAAACACCGTTGGCTACGTAGTAATGGAACACCTAATTTCTCAAACCGTATATACCATAGGACAGAGGATATGGAGGTTTTAGCTAAGAGACCAGTAGAGACCGTATCTTCTTCAACACCTCTGCTAGAAGCTCTTGAGAAAATGGCTCGTGGATACCGTAGCCTAGTCGTTGTTAAAGGCGCTGGTTTCCTAGAAGGACTGCTTGTCCAAACAGATCTTGTAGACTACCTTGGAGGCGGCGAACGCTACAAGGTTGTTGTTAATAGACATAAGTCTAACCTATATGCAGCACTTAAGCATGAACCAGTAGCATCTCTTATGAACAAATCACCTATTGTAGCATATGTTGATGAGAAGTTTCCTAGTGTTTTAGAGAAAATGGTTCTCCACGAGATCGGAGTACTACCCGTTGTTACACGTGACAACCGTGTCTATGGTATTATAACTGAGAGAGACATACTTGACTACTTGTCAGCAGCATCATTTGTTGGTGTAAAAGCCCGTGAGGTCATGTCATCTCCTGTTATAACAGTTTCAACTAGTGATACATTGAAGAAGGCTATGGAGACTATGATAAAGTATGGTTTTCGTAGAATACCTGTTGTTAGAGAAAATGTTGTTGAAGGAATAGTTGCTGCTATGGATGTAATAAGGTTCTTTGGTTCACACAAGGTTTTTAAGTATACAACAACTGGTTTGATCGAAGAGGTTTTAAGAGTACCTGTATCAAATGTTATGGTTAAGAAAGTTGTTAGTGTGTCACTAGATACTGATGTTGGTGAGATAGCACGTGTTATGGAGGAGAAGGGTGTTGGTTCAGTACTTGTTGTTAGTGAGTCTAATGAGTTGCTAGGTATTGTTAGTGAGAGAGATATACTGTATGCAGTAGCTGCTAAACGGTAGAGAGATACTTCTTTTATACCACGCGTTTAATCAGTCTAGATAAAGGGTGTAGACTAGTGTATGCTAGAGATTATATGGTTAGAGAATACCCATTTATAGATAAGAATGAGACATTATACCATGCATTCAAGATTATGGAGAAACATGGTTTTGATAAAGCAGTTATATATGAACACCGTGTTGATGAGAGTGGTAGAGAGTATAAGGCTTTAGCTGGTATACTTACATGCCGTGATATAGTATCTAAACTAGCTACTCAAAGACTAAGGCTTACAACTCCTGGACGCCTACATGTATCTAGTTTTATGAGTCTCAACCCTGTTACAGTCAATCCTGATACACCATATAGTGAACTTGTTAAGATAATGTATTCTAGAGGTGTAGGGATACTACCAGTTGTTGAAGACCATGATGTAGTAGGTGTTGTTCTTAGAGAGAAGCTGATTGAAATACTTAGAGATGATGATAGAGAAGTAAGGTTTGTTATGGATACAGAGCCTGTAATAGCGCATACAACAGATCGTGTTTTAAGAGTTAAACAGGAAATGCTTACAAAAGACTTGTCATTTATACCAGTTCTTGATGAGAGGGAGGAGGTTGTAGGGTATATAACTATTGTAGAACTAGCTTATGCATTCTTCAAGTTCCAGGACATAGTGCCTGCTAAATATAAGAAGGAGAGGATTATGCACCTACTCGTAGACGATGTTATGAGGTTTAGGCCTCCAAGACTAAGAATTACAGACACTATAGCTACAGCTCTCTCAAGTATTTTTGAAAAGAATTGCCGTGGAGCAGTTGTTTTAGACGAGATCGGGGGGTTAGCTGGTATTGTAACAATACATAGCCTTCTCGAATACATTGTTAGAGAGAAAATTGTTTCTAGATAGAACACATAGTTTTTAATACATCTTCTAATAGTATCTATCCTGGTCTAATCAGTATGGTTGAACCAAAGTTTATTGTTGATACAATGCTTGGCAATATAGCTAGATGGCTACGTATGCTAGGCTATGACACTCTATACTACAGGAGTATTGAAGATTGGAGGATAATTCATATAGCTAAACGTGATAGTAGGGTAATAGTTACAAGAGATCATGGACTATGTAGTAGAGCTAGGAAGAAGGGTCTAGTATGTCTAATTCTTGAACAAGATAGTGTAGAGGAGAGACTAGCATATATATCTCTTAAGACTGGTATAAGGCTATACATTGATCTTGAGAGAAGTCTCTGCCCAATATGTAATGGAGAGCTTATACATGTTTCTAAAGAACTTGTTAAAGACAAGGTTCCCCAGCGTGTGTATATGAAGCATGGTGACTTCTGGATATGCCGTAGATGTGGTAAGGTATACTGGATTGGTAGTCATTGGAGGGGTATTGAGGAGACTCTTAAGAAGGCTCGTGAGATACTAGATAAGTGGAGAAAAGCTAGAGGTACTGGGTTATGAGTAAACCAGTTCACCCCCAAGAAATAAGTCTTGAAGATGCTGTTTTCCTTCTTAGACTAGCTCGTAAAACTGTAGAAGAATATCTACATACTGGTGAGAAGATTAAGCCTCCAGAAGATACACCAAAACATCTATTTAGACCAGGAATGGTATTCACTACTATAGAGACCTATCACGACTATCACCACCGTAGTCTACGTGGATGTATAGGCTTCTTACAACCAGTTTATCCACTTGTAGAAGCAGTCATTAGATCAGCTATAGAAGCTGCATTCCATGACCCAAGGTTTAACCCACTAGAGAAACACGAACTTGATAGAGTAACCTTTGAGATATCAATACTATCCATTCCAGAGAAAATAGAAGTTGATGATCCATGGGAGATCCCTAAAAAGATAGTTATCGGTAGACATGGACTAGTTATGAAGCGTGGATGGTTCCAAGGAACATTACTTCCACAAGTACCAATAGAGTACTGCTGGGACCCAGAGACATTCCTTGCAGAAACATGTATGAAAGCTGGTATGGAGCCAGATTGTTGGCTTGATAGAAATACTGAAGTATTAATCTATGAAGGTAGAGTATTTCATGAAAAAGAGCCAAAAGGGGAAATTGAGGAAAGAGATCTTAATATAGAATATATGAAATTATGTAAGGTCTTAAAATGAGATAACAAGCTAATATAACATGCCCTCACAATCATAATAACAAAATTTAGATAACTTATTTCTCTACGAGTACTTTTATGATACTGTTCAGTAAGAGAGATTAAAATTCTCAATTAGATAATGGATACATTGTTACCCACTATGGTATTACTTTCTTGGGTAATCTCACTTAATACGTTTAACTTCAGCAAATTCCTCCATACTGGGTCTAAAGATGCACTCATATAGAAACTCGTAGCGGTAACCTGGGAATCTTTTACCAACAACTATTCCTACAACAACTCTTACAATAGGTCCTTCAAGTGTTTCTAGAAGTTCTGCATTAGCATATCTCCCTCTCTCATAAATTAGATATCCATGCTTTTCCATAGGGAAATCCCTTTTAGCCCGCTCTATAGCCATTTCAAAACACTTATCTATATACCACGTACGGGGTTTTAGAGGATATTCAGAATACATTTCTCAGCACCTGTTTATTTTATTGAGCAATGTAGTATAAAAAAATTCGGTGTAACAAAAGATACAGTAGTTGATACTTTTGATACTTTGATTTAAGCATTAGTGTTATGTCATTAATGCTAGATATTATATTCCATATAAAAGAGCTGTATTCTTATAATTAGGCTGTATATACACCAAAACTCTTATATACTTGAGGAAGCCTCTTAAGTTCTAATATTTTATTCATGTTCTATGATCTATAGATAGCATCTAATAACTAATTACTTAGTCTATTTTAATAGTTCTATAAGGGATAGGAGATGTTATAGAGTGTGGATTATACTTAGTCTCTTTTATTCATGTATCAATCAGAGGGGGACTGAACTTATTTATACCAGAATCCATATTAGTTATGCTGGTGGTTTGTATATGGTCTTAGTTCTTAAGTCAAGAGTTGGAAAGAAGAACGTGTTGTATATACCAAAAGCTATAGTTGAAGCACTTAATTTAAGAGAAGGAACTATTGTAAGGTTAATAGTCAGAGATGGTGTGTTAATTGTAGAACCTATACCAGATCCCTTTGATCTAGCTCTTAATGCTCCAAAATATACTAAGATAAAGTTTGAGGAATTTGAAAAAGAGTCTGAGGAAATGCAGAATGAATTATTCAGAGAAGTACAAAGTACTGCTTGACACAACCTATCTTTTACCCATAGTTGGTATAGAAGTAGAGAATTTATCAAAAACACTAGCTTTACTTAAGAAACTACATGATTCTAATATGGCGATATACTACTATACTCCATTCAATATATTTGAAATACTAGGTAAACTCTCCAAAATAGAGTATGATAGAAGACTAGTAGAGATAGGATTAAGAGCTATTGAAGAGAAATTTAAACTAGCTTACCCAACTCTTGAAGGATACATAAAGGCTTTAGAGTTGCGTAGAAAAGGCTTTAGAGACTTAATAGATTTGCTGTTATATACAACCTCTTTAGATCATGGATTATTATTCTTAACAAGAGATCAAGACTTAATAGACTTCCTTAAGGACAATAATGAAGTACTAGACAACATACTAACTGAAGGATTATTGTTTGAAATAGTGTCAAAGTTAAACATTGGATAAGTTTATACTCAGTATTCAAAGTAGACGTTACGAGAAACTATGATAGAGTCTAAGCCATAGCATTTAAGTTATTTGATCAGTATGTGTCTAAGATACCGTCTATTTTCTAAAGTCTCTATAAACTATCTGTCCATAGACGACTCATATTCGGTCTATATGATAGATACTTTGTATATTATGTTAGATCACCGCATGTACAGAATACTTCATGTATAAGGTAATAGAGTTCATTCATTCCATAGCCTTCTTTAGCACTTACTTCCACTGGTCTTAAAGCTTGTTTAGTTTTAAGAGCTAGTGATAGTAGTTCTGGAGCTAGATCACTTAATATACCTTGTTCTCTCTCTATACGAGCTATCTCTATAAGCTTCTCTGGAGCTTCAATCAATAACCTTGCATACTCCTTGTTAACAGCTATATCGATCTTGTTTACAACAGGTACTATCTGTATACCAGTCTTAACTTGTGCAAGTAGCCCTAGAAACCATAGTGTTATAGCATCTGCTAATCCAGCAATAGCCGATGCATCAATTATGTAGATACCAGCTATACTTGCTAATCTAGATAATTTACTGAAGAATATATTGCTTGCAGGACGAAATATAAAAGCCTCCATTTGACCAGGTGTATCAACTAATATATAATCCCATTCACTCAAGTTACTAAATGGGTTCATAGATAGTATCTTATCAGAGTATTCTGCAACTAGTTCACTAGCTTTTATAAATGCTCCATTAGGTCCTAGTCCATATTTTACCATGACATCACGCATAGTAAAGAAGTTACGTATGTCAAGAACTGGTTTATAGGGTAAAACCTCAGCACCAGGATCAAGGTTAACACATGCAACATTTAAACCAAGCTCTTTCTCTATCCAAGAACCAAATGCATAGATAAGACTAGTTTTACCACTACCAGCAGGACCTATAAACACGATAATCTCAACCACACTATATACCCCATTACCTCCTCTACTAAAGCCTACTTGTATATAGTACTAAATATATTGTCGATAGCTCGTGGTTAAAATTGATAAACTAGTCTCTAATACACATAAATTCTACTATAGAGGTGGAGGATATGGGTGCTATAAAAGCACGAGTAATAAGCTATAGACGTGGACCTAGAAGCCAGAATCCTAACCAAGTTATACTATCTATAGAAGGTGTTGCTGACTGGAGAAAGGCATCTAGATATATAGGGTGTAGAGTAGTCTATAGAGACCGTTATGGCAATGTATATAAGGGGAGAATAGTCAAGGTTCATGGAAGAAATGATCTAGTAAGAGCTGTATTTAAACCAAATCTACCAGGTCAAGCTATTGGCTGTTATGTAGATGTTTTTGTTTAACTAGATACACGCTTAAGTTGTCTCTTATACATCTCTACAAGTTCATCTGATGTAGTAGCATCCTCCGGCCCTTTATCTGGTCTCCATCTTATGAATCTTGGGAATCTAATAGATACTCCAACACCAGGCTTGATCCTGTCCATAGCACATGTATGTATTGGTGATAGTGTTATCTCTGCACCAATAATCTCTGCTACAAGTGTTGGTGTAACCCATACATCAGGCTCCATTTTAGCAACTACACGTGGGTGTTTATGATCTATAGTGTATGGTTTAAGCATTTCCGGGAGCTTACCTAGATCCTCGTCAGTAAACCCGCTGCCAACCTTACATACTGTTTCAAAAACGTCTTTCTCAGGATTATAGGCAGCCATCAATAGTGCTCCATAAGTGCCTCCACGTCTTCCACGTCCATGGAACGCACCTACTACAACAAGGTCAACTGTATCGATCATCTCACTCTTATAGTCACGTTTATACTTTATCCAAAGCCATCCACGTGCACCTGCCTGGTAGATAGCTTGTCCATGGACAGCTTTAGCCATAACACCTTCTGCTCCATCTTCAATAGCTTTAAGGAAGAATTTCTCAAGCTCATCTGGTTCACTAGCCATTATATGTTCTGCTATACGGAATACATCGCTTTCTTCAACAATCTCTTTAAGAACCCTCCTTCTCTCACTAATGGGTTTATCAGTATAGTCCTTTCCATCAGCATATAGTAGATCGAATAGGAATACCTTAACAGGATACTCCTTCATAGCACGGTGTATGTCATGCTTCCTCTTCCTATGCATAAGCTCTTGGAAAGGCTTAAGCTCACCAGTATCTGGGTCATAAGCAACAATCTCTCCCTCAACAATAGCTTCACGGCTCTTAAGATACTTGAGAGCATAGTCTACAACATCAGGGTATTGACGTGTAATATTCTCTAAACGACGAGAGAATATCCATATGCGGTTCTCCCTCCTATGGATCTGTGCACGTTCACCATCATACTTGTACTCAACAAGTGCTCTACCGCCAGCCTTCTTGAGAATCTCATCTGGACTGCTCAAACGTTCAGCAAGCATTGGACGTACAGGTATGCCTACTTCAGGCTTAATACCTTTAAGAGCTTCAATACCTTTAGAAGCAAGTACTTTAGCTACATTACCGAGATCAGCACGTAGGTTATAGGCTCTCTCAATAATTGGGCGTGCATGGGTGCCACCACCATAGACTATAGCTAGTGCATCAAGAACAGTAGCATCACCAATACCTAGTCTCAGCCTACCTTCAACAAATCTTACAATATACTTAGCCTCTTTAGGAGTAGCATCTGTAAGTAGTCCAGCCAGTAGTTTAAGCTTAATATCACGGCTACCCTCACCAGTAACAAGTGCTATACGAGACAAAGTGTTATAGACTTTCAAAATAGTTAGCTTAACACGTTTCTCACTAGGCATAAAAGCTAGAAGACCCATACCACCAGCCTTCTCCCTCTCAGACTTTATCCTCTCAGCAGCCTTACCCAAGTCACCAAGCTTCTTATACAAAGCTTCAACACTAGACTCTGGAGTATTTGTAGCAAGAGCAACAGCTTTAACCAGCATCTTCTCAGCAACACCAAGTTCTGGAAGACCAGTCCATTCAGGCCATAGCTTACCCTGTATCAAGTAGACAATCTTATCAATTATATCTGGAGGAGTCTTTCTAAGCAAATCAACTAGATACATAGTCATTTGTGTTCTAGATGTAATAGCCTCAATCTTTTCAAAAGTTTCTACAAGTTCTGAGAAATCTAGATCATTCTTAGACACACTCATATATAAACACCATATATTAGACTACTATGTTCTACTATATGTGTATAAGGTTTAATAGCAGTTTTTAGAAACTACACCTTTTAACCTGTTATTAAAAGATCTCCCTACTAATATAGTCTTGATATAGAGTATCTAGTGTCTAAACACTATATTAAGGTATAGACAATTATGTCTTAGACCATTGACGATAAAGTTATACTGGTTTAGTCTAGCTATATAGAATACGGTGCTACACCGATGAATGCTGCCCGGCAAGTAGGAATGCTATATAGTGTCTTATCAGTGTTACAATGAGGTGTAGCACCACTACCTACTGGCTATTGTCTTTAGAATAGACTTTACCTCAATAATAGACTTCTCATCAACATCTCCATGAATAAGCACTCCTTTTACACGTCCAGCGTTATCTCTTATAAGACTATACCTATCTCCAACCAGTTCATTAAGTCTTGAAACAAGATATTCCTCCCTAACTTCATCTAAAACAACTGTTTTTGGAAGAGTTATTCTTACACCACCAAGATCTGTTGAAACAACTACATCATCTACAATAGCCTCCTCTCTCTCAAGAACACTTATCAAGTACTCTAAAACCTCGATCTCTCTACGTAGCTCTTCAACTCTTCTACGAAGCCAATAGAGAACGTCTTCTCTAGACAAGTATTTTACACCTAAACATATAATCTCATATCTAGAGTAAATAATGTTTAAGCTTGGAGGGGGATTAGTTGGGGATGAGCATGTATCTAAAGGCTTCAGCAACACTACTACTAGCTCTAATACTGTTAGCTCAAGCATCGTCCATAGCATACTCTCAACTAACTTATAGACATAGGTATGGAGTAGAGATTGCTACACTAGCTGTTTCAAAAGAAGAACATAGTGGAGTATTTATACCAGTATATACTGAGATCATATGGCCCGGTAGCGGCGATATCAGTATAGAGTATAGTGGTATAAGTGTTTCAGAAGATACTAAAGAGTCTATTAGATATTCTATATACCTTGCAGCAAGATTCTCTGGTGTAAGAGTAAAGGATTATGACTATAGAGTAGTCTTCAAAACAGACTATAGCATATCAGGTCTTAGTGCAACACTAGACTTTACACTAGCATTCACACTACTACTGAGGAAAGCTAGATGGAATGGTGGTGTAGCAGCAACTGGGTTGTTAGCACCAAACGGTGTTGTAGGAAACATATCTGGTCTTGAACTAAAGTATCGTGCAGCAATAGAACATGGATACAAGTTTGTCATAGCTCCATACCATCCACTACTATACGGTAATAGAGGCTATATACCTGTATCATCTTTTATAGATGCCTATGAATACTTCTCCAACGATACAATGTATCCAAAATACTCTAGAGGACTAGAAGAACTAGTTATAAACAATTCTAAACCTCTACTAGAAGCCTACTATAGTGCTTGGAGTGAACTATATAATGAGTCTAATAGACTACTTAACTCAACACTATTATCTAGTCTACATATTGAGCAACTACCAGCTAGTCTGAAGAGAAACTTAGATACTGGTATTAAATCAATTAATGAGTCTATAGAATATATTAGACTAAGAAAATACTATACAGCAGCTAGTAGAGCATTCTATGGATATTGGAATATACTGTCAGCATACTTGTACATACTATATAGAATTTATGGTGTTGAAGAATTTAATAGTCTTGTAAAACAATGGTTTGAAGGAAACAATACATTAACAACAAATGTTCTTAATAAGTATATTAATAGAAAGGAGTATAGTTTAGCAGAAATAGATGTTATTGTAAATTCTTATGAGAGACTTCTCGACTCTAGAGAGATATATAATGAGTCAATGGAATTAATGGAGAAAGGTAATATGAGTGAAGCAGCTACTTACTTAGCAATTTCTCTTGCTAGACAATATACTGTACGTCAATGGCTGTCTGTAATAAATAGCTTAGATCATGGAGGCTACATAGTCTCCATAGATACAGTTAAAGAAGTTGTTGTTGAAGAAGCCAGTCTATCAAAACACCTAGTTGATTACTTGAAGTACTTGTTTAAGGGAGTAGGGGTTGAAGAGATAGATCGTAGGGCTGAGATGATAGATTATGCTGAATCCATTATTGATAAGGACGTGTTAGAAGCACTAGCGTGTGTTATTAGAGTAGAGAGGGATCTTGGAAATATGTTGCTTGGCTCACCAGCTTTTACGTATTTTAACAAGTTTGTTGTAGAGGGTATTAGAGAGTCTATTATAAGGCTTATGTCCTGGTATCTACTCTACTATAACACGGTAATGCCTTCTGGTTTTACAGCTGTAGAGTTTATGGAGACAAGTCCTCGACAGAGCCTATATGCTGTATCAACAGCTCTACTACACTTACTGGTTCTCACAAGAATACCTGTTATTCATGAGAGGGCTTTAGCTAAAGAGTTTAGTGTACAACAAGAGCTCTATTTAGCAAGTACTAGTTTTGAAGGAATACTCCTTGCTATCCTATCTCTAGCTTTTGTAGCAATAGCTTCCTCTATGATAGGATACTTTATTGGTAAAAAGCATAGTGAGTACGTCTATACTGTAAGGAGGTTTAGAGAGGAGGATTTACTTAAAGAAATCTACTAGAGTAGTCTGTTTCCTAGAAACACTCTCTCTAGACTCCCTGATAGCCTTGAGTATAGAGTTCTTGAAGTCACCCACGAGGCTGTCTCTAAGCCTTGGGTTATAGAGAGCAGCAGCTGGATGATAAGTAGCTACAAGCTTTACTCTAACACCCTCGACAACAACATCATATACTCTACCATGGAGAACACTCATATTAGCCCAGCGTAGACCAGCTAGAGAGTAGAGTACACGGCCAGCATGGCGTCCAAGAGCAACTATAACCTTTGGCTCAATAAGTCTAATCTGCCTTAAGAGATATGGTAGGCATGTATCTATCTCTTCATCCCTTGGATCACGGTTGCCGGGTGGACGGCATTTAACAATATTAGTTATATATACATCTCCTCTCTTCAAGCCAATAGACTCTATAAGCTCTGTCAATAACTTACCAGCAGCACCTACAAATGGTCTCCCAGTTTCATCCTCACGGACGCCAGGTGCTTCACCAATAAACATTATATCAGCATCAACTCTCCCCTCACCAGGTACGGGGTTTCTCCTAGATCTATGCAGTGGGCATTTACTACAGCTCATGATCTCTTCAATAAGCTTTTTCCATTCAACATTCTTGTCCATGTTTTTTGACCTCACTGTATACACGTGTAATCTTATATATGTCCTTGTAGAATTATAGTTTTATTGAAGTTACTGTATCTTAAAGGGTAGTCAGTATGGGGTATAGTGAGGAGTCTAGTATACTAAGGATTGTTGTTAAAACAGGTCTTGCCGAGAAACTTGGTATACGTGTTGAAGATAAGAGTGTTGATATTAGTGAAGTGTATCGTATAGCAAGGAATACTAAAGCTGAATACCTAGCACTTATACCAGATATAGGTCTCCCTATAGCAGATATTATTCTTGGTGAACTAAAGGATCGTGTGCGGCAGGCTGATGCAGTAATAGTTATTGCTCGCCCTAGAAGTGTTTTCCAGAGACTATGGTCTAAAATGGGCGTACTGGAGGTTCTTAAGAAGATAACTGGTCATCCAAGAGGCTATCTAATGGTTTTTAAGAAACAGCTTCTACTAGAGAATAACCGTGGTTTTGAGGGTGCTGATAAGAATATACTACCATATGCTAGTAAGATACTAAACTTTATTTATGAAATACCTTTATCAGACTATCTTCTAACAATATATGGTCGTCTACCATACCCTGTACTACTACTGATACGTGAGCCATGGAGGGTTATTAAATTCGGTCTAGTAGGTCTTATGGGTGCTTTTGTAAACGTATTTGTCTTAACAACAATAGCTTCTATGCTAGGTGTTGTTCGTGGAAACTTTCTCTCACTAGTACTCCCTGTAACAGCTGGTTTTGAAGCAAGTATTGTCTTCAACTTTACAATGCATGAGCTATGGACATTCCGTGACATGGGTCTTGAGAGGAGGTTTTTGAAACGTGTTGAAAGGTTCTTTAAATACCATGTAGCTAGTATAGCAAGTTTTCTAATACAGTATCTTACAGTAGCTATACTGTATGGTGTATTCGAGTTCCATCTACCACTAGCATCATTTACTGGTATACTGCTAGGCTTTATTGTAAACTATATTATTGGTAGAGCATATACATGGTATAGTAGAGTACAAGAAGAATAGTCTAAGGTGCTGTCCCCCGCCTTGGAAAACTGTTTCTCAATAATAATACCAACGTATAATGAAGCAGAGAATATAAAGGTAATAATACCGCTTATATCTAAATCCATAGCCTCTATAACAACTTGTTACGAGATAATAGTGGTTGACGATAATAGCCCGGATAAGACAGCAGAAATAGCTCGTTCATACATAGATAGATACCCAGTAAAAGTTTATGTGAGATACCGTGAGAGAGGCTTGTCATCAGCAATAATATATGGT
>Ga0190312_1000174_pt1 | contig 23764 bp, 34 predicted proteins | sample 487007910_MG_FD_165046 | JGI IMG/M metagenome (GOLD analysis project Ga0190312, IMG submission 165046) | Hydrothermal vent sediment bacterial communities from Southern Trench, Guaymas Basin, Mexico - 4870-07-9-10_MG | ecosystem: Environmental > Aquatic > Marine > Hydrothermal vents > Sediment ... | reverse complement strand
AGCGCTCAGGGAGAAGGAGATCCTGGTGCTGGAGGAAAAGAAATTCGAGGAGCACGGCGGTCAGCTCCTCGCAAAGAAGTCACACTATTACATCGTCCAGCTTATCCCTGCCAACGAAACTCAGTTCATCGTGTATAACTGCATCTATGTCACCGTCGCAGATGAAGTCCCTCTCGACCTCGTGAACAAGCTGAACCTCGAACTACCTCTGATAAAGGTATGGAGGCATGGAGAGGAGGTGGATACGATCATGTTCACATTCTACGTGCCCATAACCTCGCCGGAGGAGGGAGCGGAAGGCCTCCTCAGGTTTGAGGAGCTTCTGAAACCGGCGATTGAAACGGTGGAGAAATGGGAATTGGAGTGGTGTGAGAAAAATCGCAGGGGAGGGAGGTGAGGTCGCGATGGTGAGCAGGTTTGATTTCCCGGTTCCCCTCCTTGAGGACGGAAAGCTCACCGAGGAGGGGGTCGAGCAGGTAAAGAAGCTTCTCGTGATCGCAGGAGTGGAGCCCGACGAATACCATTGGACTGGGCTCCGCTTCGAGAAATCCGTCGGGTATCCGCTGAAGGACAGGATGATCTTCGTCTACGAGGATAGGATTCTGTGCATTGAAACCTGAGCGCAGGGGGAGGAGGGGGCGCATTCCCTCTCCTCCTGCGCATGAAAACAAAAAGGAGGTGGAGCAATGAAGGAGATAAAGATCGAGCGCCTGATCAATCTGACTCCTCACCCCCTCAACCTCATGGGGGATGAGGGGGAGCTGGTGATCCCTCCCAGCGGGCGAATTGCAAGAGCCCGCGAGGAGAGGGAGCTGATCGAATACCTCATCCTGGAGGGGAGGAAAATCCCCGTTTACAAGGTGAGGTATGGGGAGGTGATTGACCTCCCGCCGCCTGAGCCGGGCGTGATCTATGTCGTGAGTTCAATAACGGCTCAGGCGGTAGCCCGCACCGATCCGGGGAGGGATGATGTTGTGATCCCTGGAGATCCGGTGCGGGATCAAGAAGGAAGGATCATCGGGATGCGAGGAGTGTGCAGGATTTGAGCTTCGGCAAAAGAGCGCAGGGGGAGGGAGGTGGGTCGAAGCCCGCCTCTCTCCCTTTGAGAAAAAGAAGGGAGGTGTGAAGATGGAGAAGGCAAGGACGATAGTCATCAAAGAGGGAGTAACCGCAAGGATAGAAGTCTGGAAGCATCCGGGCTTTGAGGAAATCAGAGGCTCGGTGAGAATGTGCGGCTTGGATGATGAGGACAGGCCGTTCAGATTGTACCTCGATCATCAGCAACTTGAGGAACTCACGAAGGCGATTGAGGATCTCGTGGTGGAGCTCATGAAGGCTGAGGAAGCCGAGAAGGAAAGGAGGTGAACACGATGGAGAAAACGAAACTTGTGTCCATCTGCGATGGAGTGACCGCAAGGGTAGTGTTCATTGAGAGGGAAGCTGGTGGAGAGATTGAAGGAATTGTAAAGCTACGTGGTGTTGATGATGGTGGAAAGCCCTTCAGCCTGATCATTCGTCCTGGGAAAGTCAGGGAATTATGGGATGCGATTGAAGGGTTGGCCGAGGAGATAGTCGAAAATAGAAAAGCTGACCAAGAAGGGAGGTGAGGGGATGATGTGCTGGAAAGCGAAGAAACTGCTGAGCTTGTGCGAGGAGATTGAGAAGCTGGTTACGGAAGCCAAGATGAAAGCCGTATACTCTCATGCCTATACCCTCGCCGCCAAGTGGAACCCCCAGATATGTGAGGAATGGGCGGCGGATGACATGAAGTATGTGAAGAGGATCCTAAAGGAGATCTACGCAAAGATCGTGAGCTACCTGATAGAGGAGGGGGAGAGTGTTGAGCTCGTCCCCGGTGAGGAGAAATAAATTGGCAGAGGAGGTGTGAGAATGGACAAGGAGGAGCGCAAGGAGATCGTACAGGTGGAGGAGGTGAGCGTTCCTTCCCTGAGGTTCGACGAAAGGCTCATGGAGGGGGCGCTCGATAATGCCCAGAAAATCGCACAGCTCTTCAAAGAGAGGATGATTGATGGCGTCCACTACGCTTCGAATCTGTTCCCCGGCCAGCAGAAGCCTACCCTCCTGGATCCCGGAGCCCAGCTCATAATGGCGGCTTTCTCGGTCTACCCCGATCACCAGATCCTCGAACACAGGGTCGAGAGGGTGGCGGGGCAGGAATACGTTGAATACGTGGTCAAATGCGAGCTGAAGCTCCGGGGGTTTAATGTGAAAGTAGCCGAGGGGCTGGGCTCCGCCGGCTCGGATGAGGTCAAATACCGATACCGGTGGCTCCCGGAGGATGAGCTGATCGAAACCTACGGGTTTAGCCCTGAGGAGCTCGAAAAACTCCCCAAGCGTGAGGTCAAAGATAAAGTGCTCCGCAGGGTGAGGAACCCGGAGATCCTGGATCTCTCGAATACCTTGCTCAAGATGGCGGCCAAAAGGAGCGAGATAGATGCCGTGTTACAATTGCCGGGGGTATCGGAGATCTTTACCCAAGATATCGGAGAGAGGATCATCCAGCGCAGGGGGAGCAGGAGGCCTCCTTCTGCGTTCGAGGGGAAATTGAAAGAGGAGGCCGAGTAAGGGAAAAAGAAGTCCCCTCTCGCATGGGAGTTGACCCGCTCTCATGCGGGAGGGGATTCTTGTAATTCCGGGGGGCGCAGGAGGAGAAGGCCATGAGGAATGTAAGCTATCACGTTTGGGTTTTGCCGAGGCCGAGGCAAGATAGATATGTGGGGGGCTTCCCCAGATATTTTGAGAAAAAGCTTATCAGGTTTTTGAACCTTGATCCCTCGCGGGCAAGGATTCTTCATCAGTTCGGAGGCATGGGCGAATACGGGATTAGGCTCGATTTGAAGAAGGACCTCAGGCCGCAGGTGGTGGGAGATGCACATCATCTGCCCTTTGCGGACAATGTTTTCGACCTCGTGATCTCCGATCCCCCCTATTCCGACGAGCTGGCCGAAAAGCTTTACGACACCCCGCCTCTGAGGTTTCGGGAATGGAGCTCGGAGGCGGTGAGGGTTTGCAAGATCTACGGTATCATCTGCCTCTATCACGTGCTCGTCATGCCGAGACTGAAAGGAACCAGATTGGTAAGCAGGGTAGTAATCCTCGGCCGGACTTATTCGAGGCCGAGGGTTGCAACCATTCTACAAAAACTGCCTGAGGGTTGGGGATGAAAAGAAAACCCCTTCCCTGCGAGGGAGGAGGGAATCTCGCACGGGAAGGGCACTCTCTACGGGGAGGGATGCTTATGGAGAGGATAGAGATTCTCAAGCGGTTTTTCAAGGGGCGGAAATCGGCTTATGTAGTAATGAAGCCCGCAAAGAACTCCGTATTCAAGAAGACCGTCAAAGAGGAGCTCACGGATAAGGTTCTTGAGAAACACCTCAGGGGTGAAATCCGGGTCTCCGTTTACCTCATAGACGAGGAAGGCCGGGTTTGGTGGGGTGGATACGATATAGACTCGCTGGATGAGGATCACAAAAGGGCAGGGCTCATCCTCTACCAGCGGATTTGGGATCTACAGGGTGAGGCTCTGATCTACACCACAGGAGGAAGAGGCTTCAGGGTTGTTACGTTCTTCGACGGCGTTCCCTCAGAGCTTGCCTATGCCTTCCTGCGCCACGTTTACGAGATCTCGCAGAAGGAATTCCCGCCCGGAGTGAAAGTCGAGATTTTCCCGAAGCAACCCAGGCTCACGAAGGGAACTCAGTTCGGCTCCGCATTATCGTTGCCTTTTGGACTCCACCCCGACACCCTGAGGCCTTCGGAGTTCGTGGATGATAAGTTCGAGGTGATTGAAGATGCCGAATCGATATTCGATGCCCTGAACCCCATGACCGAAGCGCATCTCAAAGCTCTCGATATCCCTCCCCCGATGCCCAAGCCCGTATCTCCTCTCCCGGCCTTCGACCTCAAGGGGAAGGGGACTCCGTGCCTTGAGGTTCTGGTGAAGAAGGGAATCCCCAAAGATCACCGAAACACCTGCCTTTTCATCTTCGGCTGTCATCTCATCGTGTTAGGGCTTCCGCTTAATCTCGCGATTGAGTTAGTGCACTACATGAACTTCTCAAAGTGCAAACCACCTCTCCCTGAATCCGAGGTGAAGAACATCACAAAGCAGATAGCGAAGAAGAAATACCGCAAGAGAGGATGCGACGACCCCCTCTGGTCTGAGCTTTACTGCTCCGAGGAGGCCAGAAAGAGCTGTCCCTTTTACCGTGCGATCTCATTCCCCCTGAGGATCGTGGAATGGCAGAGATCCCGACCTTCACGCTATAAGCTGGAGGTGAGGCTTCCCGACGGAACGGAATACACGCTCAGGAGGAGGTTCACGGTTTCGGCTCTGCTCAACAAGGCGGAGATGGAGCGAGCTGTTCTCGATGAGACCGGCTTTTGCTTCGCCGATCTCGGCCTTGAGGCGAAGGGCGAGGAATACAAACAGCTCATCGCCTCAAGGATCAGAGAGGCGGAAAAGGTCGAAATGGGAGAGGAGGCGGAGGAGGAGGCGAGAATCCGGGACATTATCCTTCGCCACCTCCGGGATCAGCTCAGCGCCGAGGCCTTTGCGACCAACATCGAGACCTTCCGATCCGGACTGATTGTGGCGAAAGACGACATCATCCTCTTCCATCTCCCGCCCCTCCACGAATACCTCCGCCGCTTCAAAGCCATCACCCGCCCGGATCTTGTGTCCCTCCTGCGCGAGGTGGGGGCATACCCCACGAGGGAATACCTCTGGGGGAAGTTGATGAGGTGCTGGGCGATCCCGAAGGCGAAAATCGGGAAAATCTCTTGAAGCTCGCGATCAAAAAAATTTTGAAAAGAAGTGTCACAAGTGTCATGTAAAATCGAATCTATCTCAAAATTCACAAATTTTGAGATGAATTGATCTTAAAATATGACACTACATGACACTACCCCCTCAAAAAAGTAGTGTCATATTTCGAGACCGGGTTTGAATTCGAAGCTTTTTGAGACAAATTCGGCCGCCGTCTCAAAATATGACACTACTTTTTGCTCTCAGTTAAAGAGAAAAAAGAAGTGTCATATTTTGAGACCGATGGAGGTGGGAAAATGCGCAGGTTAAGAATCATAGGGCCGCCGGGAACGGGGAAGACCACCACCCTGATAAACCTCATCGCCGACCTCATCAAAGAGGGCTACGAGCCCTCCTCCGTCCTTGCGATCTCCTTCACCCGCGCGGGACGGAGAGCGATCAGGGAAAAAGTGTCCCGCATCCTCCGCCCCCAGCGGCTCATAAAGCGAAGATCCGAACTCCATTACCTCGGCAGGACGATCCATTCTGTGGCCAAGGAGCTCCTCGGAATTCCCTCAAGAAGTGTCCTGGACGCAAGGAAGCTCCGGAGGTTCTGCGAGGCCTACGGATATCAGATCACGCTGGGGGAGACCTCCGGGGATGAAAGCGAGGTTGAATATCGGGACACTATGCTCGTAACCCCTGAGGATTACTACCTCCATTTCCTTGATTGGGCTCGCCACCGGAGATACCCCACCTTCGAATCTGCCATCGCCTACTTCATGCACCAATACCAGGAGGATCTCCCGTTCGGCTTCTCCCTCAGCGGGTTGAGGCTTTTCATCCAGCGGTATGAGGAGTTCAAGAAGGAGGAGGAGCTCTGGGACTTCACCGATTTCCTCCTCGGCGTGATCAAGGAGAGATTGGCGCCTCAGGGGGTGAAGGTCTTGGCCGTTGATGAGTGCCAGGATCTCTCGCCGTTGCTGTGGGAGATCGTGAACTGGTGGTCTATCGGAACCCGGTGCGAGGTTTTCATCATCGCCGGAGACCCCTTGCAGGCGATCTACGAGTTCTCAGGAGCCGACAGCTCGATCATGATGAACTGGCCTGCCACCGAGGAGATCTTCATCGAAGAGTCCCACCGGGTTCCGGCGAAAGTCTTTGAGCTGGATCGCAGGGTGATGACCTCCCTGAGGTGCTGGTATAAGCAGGACTACAAGCCCCGAGATGAGGAGGGGTTTGTTCAGAGCGCCTACCCTGAGCTTCTCGGGGAGATCGTTGAGAGGCACAGAGGAGAGAGGATCTATATCATCGCAAGAACGAGGATGCTGTGCACGAAGATCAACGAGATCCTCATGGGCTTCGGAGTTCCGTTCAAAGCCCTGAGGGGGGTTAAATCTCCGGCTCAGGGGAAGGCGCTTGAGCTCGCCCAGCTCCTCCTGAAGCTCCACAGAGGCGAGAAGGTCCCCATCGAGAGCTTTGCGGATCTCGTCGGGGAGACCTCCCTCATCCCCTCCGCCGATTTCCTCAAGCACGGAGCCAAGAAGGAATTGGTGGAGTTCGCAGAGAGGAACCCCGGATACGAGATCGGGAAGGAGAACCTCCCTGCGTTCGGCTTCAACATGGAGTTCATCAAGCGCATAGAGGAGGGGAGGATACTTGAGGTGATGAAGCTCTCGGATGAGGAGCGAAAGGTTCTTGAGAGGGCGCTAAAGGAGGATCTCCCCGACGTTACGGTCGGAACAATTCACGCGTTCAAAGGCGAGGAGGCGGATATCGTGATCCTCGCCGATGCCCTGACCAAGAGGACTTACAGCAACTACCTCAAAAACCCGCAGGAGGAAGGTAAGTGCTTCCATGTCGGGATCACAAGGGCGAGGAAGGGGCTCTATATCCTCAGGGGCATAAGCTCCCTGAGGTTCGAATTGCTCTGATTTTGAGCCCAGTATGGTGCGATGAGTGTTCGGGGGTGTAAGCTCCCTGAGGTTCGAACTTATGTACTTTCCATCCCATCGTAGTGCGATGAAAACTGTCGTCTGAGTCGAAGCATAGCGAAAAGAGGGCAAAAGCATCAAGGCGAAAAATAAAGGAGGTGAGACGATGAGGATTCGAGAGGACGAGGAGCTCAAAAGGGCGCTGATCGAGGATCTCAAGGGGCGCTTCACCCACCGGGAAGGGATTCATCTCACCGACCTCATCTTCTGCCTGCGCAAGGCCTTCTTCTCCAAGACCACTCAGGAAGCGTTCACCGAAGAGCGTATCCTCCTCTACACCATCGGCCTGGGGTGGCAGGACAAATTGCCCCTCCCCAACCCCGGCCAGGTGTTCGAGGAGGAGGGCATCAAATTCTCGCCGGACGGGTGGGTGGAGAAGGACGATGGGAGGATCTTCATCGAGGTCAAATCCACGAGAGCCAAGACCAGAGACCCGCAGGAGATGAAGCATTGGGTTGATCAGCTCAAAGGCTATTGTGCGCTCGGCCGCGCCCGCGAGGGGGTTCTCGTTGCCCTCCACCTCATGGGCGACTACCGCAACAGGAAAGCCGAGCTCAAAGTCCACAGGTTCGAGTTCGAGGAAGAAGAGCTTGAGGAGATGAGGGAATACCTCAGGGGGAGGAAGGAGGCGCTCGAAAAAGCTCTGGAGAGCAGAGAGGCTCCTCCTCCTGAGCCCTCATACCAATGGGAGTGCAATGATTGTCCATACAAAGATCTATGTAAGGAGGCGAGAAGCCATGAGGAGGAAGGAAAGGAGGAGGAAGAGAAGCATGAGGGATGAGCTTTACGATCAGATCGCCACGATCAGCTACCGAAAGCTCCTTGAAGATACGGTCGATTTCGCCGCCGCCGCCTTCAGGTATATGTATTGCAGAGGTTGCCCCCACTTCCGAACCTGCGAGAGGCCATGCCCCAGCGCCGAGGAGAGGTTCAAGCACTTTCACTTCAGGCTCGTTGCGGAGAAAATAGCGCTGAATTGAAGGGAAAGGAGGAGGTGAGAGCGATGAGGTTCCTAATTCCGGTCGAGCCATACCCGCAGAGGAGGCCGAGGGTCTTCAAGACGAAAACCGGGAAGTATCTCACGATCTATCCCGGCGCAGGGGCAAAGCAACAGGCCATGATCCGGGAGTTCGTGCTCAAAAACGGCGCCAAGAAGTTCCCGAAGCCCACGCCCCTGCGCCTTGAGGTCAAGTTCGTTCTCAAAAAGCCCACAAGCGCGAGGAGGAAGTATCCCTCCGTGCGCCCCGACTTGGATAACTACGTGAAGCTCCTGAAAGATGCTCTGAGCAACTACCTCTGGGACGACGACGGGCAGATCGTGGAGCTTGTGGCGAAAAAGGTCTACGGTGAGATGCCCTGCATTGAACTGGAGGTGGAGCAGGTGGCATAATGATAAACGGAAGGGCTTCAGCCTCCCTTCTGCCACCATCGCTCCACCTCCCGCTCCCGGTGTCCTCCCCGCCGGGAGCGTTTTCTTTTATTCGAACCTCGACTTCTTCTCCTCGAAGATCTGATCCACCAAGTCCTTCACCTTCACCCCCCACTTGAAGTAATGCCTTGCAAGCTTCAATGCCACCGCCGTGAGAAAGCCCCCGTAGAGCTTCCCCTTGTTCATCTTCATTGCATACCCAAGCCCCTGCTTGATCTGGATGTAGTAGAAGGATTGAAGGCCGCGCAGGTAGGCCGGTCTCTGGAGGGCTTTGTAGCGCTTTGTGTATTCTGCTAATCTATCTGTGAAGGCCATGAGCTTCGAAGAAGAATACAACGCCGCAAGGGAGAAGCTCAACCAGGTTCGCTCCAAATTGATTCAGACCGTCCTCCGCACCCCCCTGCGGGATGCGGACGCCATGAGGAAGTATTTCGACGCCTACGCCGGCCTCGTAGATCAGATCACATTGAGCCCCGGATACGCCGAGATAGGCTTTGAGAAGTTCCCCTACATCGGAGGCTCTCTCCCCACGCGCAGAGTTGAGGTCAGAGCGAAATATGACGGGCCGGAGCGCTCCTATGTGGACTACGGAGATCCGAATCAGCCCAGCTACGATCTCCCCAGCGTTCCAGTTATCGTGTGGGAGGAGAAACATCCGTTTGACATAATGGATCTCACCTGCTGGGAGAACCTCAAGGACAACCTCCTGGTGTTCTCCGACCAGCCAATAGATAACGTGACCCCCGATTTCGAGAACGCGAGCTACAAGTATTACTACGCAGATGAAGTCAAAGGGGAGGTAGGGGAGGCTACATACGAGGTCTTCTTCAAGGGCGACGATATTCAGGAGCTCGGCGAGTATATGTTCCTCTTGGTTCCCCAATACATCAAGGGGAACCGGATCTTCGCCCAATGGACTCGCTTTGAGAAATGGCTTTATGTGTTCATCATGCCCAACCCCCTGATCGTATGCAAGGTCACTCCCAACCCCCAGTATTACGACTCAAGTTGGGTGAGGGATGAGCGCATCGTAAAGGTTCAGGGATATCTTGCCATCATGGTGAGCACCGGCGGAAGGAAATGGAATTTCATGTTCTACAATCACAAATTTGAGACAGATTTCGTCGAGGAGACCGTTGACACCACGACCTACCGCTACGACCCAATTTACTTCTTCAAAGTCGAAGCCCAGACCCTCCATCCCCCTGTGTTCGGAGGAAGGTGGAAGATAGCGGTAGGTTAGCGCAGGAGGAGAGATCATGGGCACGCCTGCGGCGGCAATAGCGGGAGCAATAGGAGGAGCGATAGCAAGCGACTTCATCCGGGGCTTCTACCAACCCTTCACGGAGGGCACGGGAAACATTGCACGGTGGGAGATCGGCAAGAAGCTCGGAATAAAGAACTGGTTCGCCCAGGCATACGACTCCTTTACGGACGCAGAGGCCAACCCCGTCATCGGATATTCCGCCGCAGGGATGATGCACGTCGTTTATGAGCTTTTCGAAGCATCAATCCGTATGAGTATGGTGGTGGAAGGGGAGATGATCGAAGAGCTCTTCCTTGAGATGCTCCAAGAAGGGCTCTCCAACGCCATTCAATACTCCTACGGCGGCGCGTGGCAGTCGCAGTTGAATGTTTATCGAGGCGCATCTCCCCCCTATGCGGATGATGTGGATGACGTGATGAGGCTCGGAAAGCGCATGGACGAGAAGCTCCGCTCCTTCCTCGTTGCGAGCACCGGTGCCTCGATCCCCAACTTCGGGCGCCAGGCTCTCTCCGCGTTCCAGAGGCATATATCGGATGAACTCACCCACTTAAGACCTTGGTTCACGGATAAGCTCAGAGACCGGGACGACGCCTACTACCGCCCGCTCGTGCAACTTCACACCATCGCCATGAGCTACGCCGAGGCTCAGGCGGAGAAGGCGTGGATGATGTGGCGGCGGGCGTATGACATGATCAACGACGCCGCGAGGAGGTATCTGGCGAGGGTCAACGAGTTGCTTGACGAGCTTGAGAGCGTTAAGGTCTGGCATGACGCGGAGCTCATTTCGGAGGACGACGCCACCTTAATCGCCCGCGAGATCAAGGAAGAGGGGAATGTGATCGAGAGCTACTTCGACGAGCTTGAGAATACGATCATTTCAGAGGCTCAGGCTGTCGAGCAGGAGATAACCTGCGACTTCGATCCGGTGTTCAACGTGATTTCGAGGTTCGATAATCTTGCCTACAACCTCTCCACCTGGTATGGAGAGATCAGCAAGAGCCTCACCGAGGATTACATCGCGCTCATAGAGGAAACGCTCAAAAGGCTCAGAGCCTACAGATATTACTCCGAGATCACGACTCCGCCGGATGCCAAGGTTATTGTATTTGAGATCGAATACATTGCGCCGGTCGGAGGAGCTTTGGGCGCCTTCGAGCTCGGCTATAATGCTCTGGGGGGTGAGGTGTAATGCCTCTCGCTTTTCAAATCGAGCCTGAGGGGGTGAGAGTATCAGGTTCCGGGATGGCGAGATAGTATTTGACACTCACTTAGAGGCGTTCTGGAGGGCTCATCAGCAATCCGGCGTTGTTTCAGGCCTTGAGGTGGTGGCCACCGATCCTCCGAGCATGGATGTGATCGTAAAGGCCGGAAGCGCAAAGGTCTTCGGAACCTCCGTATCCAAAACCTCCGACACCACGATCTCCATCCCTGCGGCCGATCCATCCTACCCCCGCAAGGACTTTGTGATCCTCAAGAGCGACGGGAGCCTTCAGGTCATAAGCGGCTCTCCTGCGTCCCCGGAGCCCTCCGGGAGGACGGGGATTTACACGAGAAGACCCGCTCCCCCCGATATTCCCGACGACTGCATTATCTTGGCCGAGATCTGGGTTCCCGCAGGAGCATCGGCCATAAGCTCCGACGATATAACCGACCGTCGAATCCTCCTCAAGATCCCGTCGCCCAAGCTCCATATAAACGCCGTCGCATCCCAGACCGTCACCGAGACCTCCAAAACCCTCAAGGGCGAGATCTCCCCCGATTCCGGCTACACCTCCCTCGTCCCCTTCGTCACCTCCCTTGAGCTTTCGAACCCCGCCGACTCCAACGTTTACCTCTCCGCCCAGGCGTGCCTCTACTTCCACTCCGACCTCGAATCCGTGATTGAGGAGTTCGGAATAGGCTCCGGCTCCGTAATCGCAGAGGATATCCCCGGAATGAGGATCGCCCAGGCGTTCAGATCGGGAGACGAGATCAAGTCCGTGCGGCTATACGCCTGGTGCACCTCCGCTCCCCCTTCGGGCTACGAGCCTTCCGTCCGGCTCAAGCTGGTCGCAGGCCTTCAATACTGAGGAGGATAGCGATGCCCAGGAGACTTCACGGCCGGATTCGATTCGATTTAGAGAGGCGCAGGGCCTTCAGGAAGCTTGAGAAGCTCAGGTGGTGGGAGAGGTTCAAGGAAAAGTTCAAGGAGAAGGTCGAGGAGGAGCTCACGGAGGATCTCCGGGTTTGGAGCGATATCGCAAGGAGAGCGTGGATTTCGGTGCGGGCATATTGGGCGTCAAGAGACGTGTGGCTCAGAGCTTTCACCCGCGCCTTCTGGATGTCAATCGAGCACTTCTTCCGCCGGAGAGCCTTCTTCGCCCTTGCGACCTACGCTCTTCTCGTGTGGGGAATTGATTACCTCAGGAGGAGAGCGGCTTTTGTTTATATGACAAAGGACGAACATGGGAAATGGAAGCTGGTCTCCGAGATGAGGAAGGAGAAGGTGGTTTTGGATACCGTTCCTCGTGCCGAATGGAGGAAGATGGCGGACGAGCTTTTGAGGCTGAGCGAGCAGAAGAGCACCGCTTTGGAGGTTCTTCCCCCTGCGCTCCGTGAGCTTTTGAGGTTTTACATGGGCTACTACAGGGATAGACCCTGCCGCCATGCATCCGCCGATATCAAAGTAACCCCCTTTACGATTCAAACCCTCACCGGCAAGAAGATGACCGGATTCACCATCCGCTGGGCTCCCCGAGGCCAGATCTCCGAATCCGACACCGTGAGGAGAACAAGGCCGATTGATATTCGAGTGAGCGTGGATATGCGCAGGAAGCCGAGATACGCCCCCTACACCGCGAAGCTTCCCTCCTTCTCCACCGACGACCTCCAGACCACCACCCCTGCGTATCTCGGAAGAACGGGGTTAGGAGAGCCCCGGCTTGCGATGAGAATTCTTGAAGCCCACCTTCGACCTTCGCTCATGAAGAGGGAGTTCGCGCGCAATATCGGGATGGCCGAAACCTACCAGAACATAGACCATTGCTCCCTCTATGCGATCCCCCGCGTGAGATCAAAAATCGAGCGTTGGCCTACGAAGGAGTATATGAGGAAGGCGGCAAGTTACGAGGCGAGGGCGAGGATGACCTCAGGAAGGGAGCCTTGGTGGAGCTACGGCTACCACTATCTCGCCTTCGTTCCCGATGAGTTTTTCGACCCCACCTACCTCATATAACGCCCGCCTCGACGTAAAAATCGCCGTCCGCGAAGCTCAGCCTGAGGTAGCAATCCCTCACCTTTATCTTCGATATGTAGCTCTCAAGGATCTCGTTCGCCTTTGAGATCGCAAGATCCCTCCAGTCCTCGAACTCCTTCTCCCCTGTCTCGACGAGCTCCTGTGCGTAAATGGCCAGAACCGCGCCGAGAACGAGAGGAGGGAGGAGAAGGGATCTTGAGGCTCTCCGAGCCCAAAGCTCGAATGGAGACGAGATCCTCTCCGGGTTCTCCCATTGATCGTCGGCCGTTACGAACCTCAAAGGCTCCTTAGACCCCGAGAGGGCATAAACCGCCTTCCAGCAAGGCCCCGGCTTCTCCCTGAGCGTTCCGACGCACATGAGGGAATACTTGGCCTCCGGGTATCTCTCCTTCCCTCTCTCCAATCCCTGCTCCCAAGCTCCCCCTTCCTCCGACGCCGATCTGAAGTTCGAATCCCAGACCTCGTATGCCCTTCTCACCTTCACCCTGTGCTTCGTCTCCGCGACCTCCGCGCCGATGAATTCATCGTTCACGAATTCGGCGAACCTCAGGGAGGAGGGGTCTGCGAGGAATTGGAGGTAGGAGGCCTCGTCGGGGATGGCGATCAAAACCCTGGATCTGAAGTCGAGCCTTGACGCCTTCGCGCTATCGAGCCAGAGATCCCGGACCTCCGGGGAAACCTCTACCGTGCGGTCTATTCTTCCTCTGTAGCTCCAGAGCATCTCTGAACCTCTGGGCGGCGAACTGGCGGAAGTTGGGGTCTTTGTTGAGGCTCACGGCGAGATGGAAGGAGAAAGCCTGGCGGAGGAGCTCAAGGAAAGAAGGGAGCGGGAGAACGGCCACGTCAGTTTTGAGCTCTCCGGACTTTAGAATGAGGAGGGGAGTCCTTTTCACCCTGAGCCCCTCTTCGAAATGCTCATGAAGCATTCTCCTCAAATCCCCGTCCGGGCACTCCTCCTCCCTCACGGCGAAGGCCATGCGAACGAGATCCTCAATTGTGAACTCCCTTTGCTCTCTCATCGCTCTCAGCTTATCATAATAGCGAAATGAAGATCTTGTGGTTTTCCGACTGGCTTATACCCACAGGGCTTTCGAAGGTTTCAAGATACCTCATCCAAGGCCTCAGGAAGGACTTCGAGATCGCAGTTATGACTCCCTATATGGCCGGATCTCCTCTGATCCTCGACGGCCTTTTGATCTTCCCCATGCTCCGCTTCGACCGAACCCTCTTCCTGAGCGCTCTTGAGAGGTTCGATCCTGATCTCGTGATCGCCTATATCTCCCACTTCATCCCTCCCTACAACGAGATCTCTCCCTTGGTGAAGGAATACGGGGCGAAATTGCTCTGGTATGTTCCGGTCGAATACGACGAGGTATCCCCTTCGTTCTGCTTCCCTCTCATCGGAGCGAATTTGATCGCAACCCCGACGCACGCAGGGAAGAGGGTTCTTGAGGAGTTCATCCCGGAGGATTTCATTCACGTCGTCCCTCACGGAGTTGACCGCTCGATCTACAAGCCCCACAATCCCAAGCCCAAGCCCCAGCCCCTGAGCGATCTTTTTGTGTTCGGCTTCGTGGGCAAGAACAACTTCCGGAAGGATCTCCCCGCTTTGATCGAGGCCTTTGCCCGCCTTTCCCCCGAAGCGAAGGAGAAATCCTGCCTTTACCTCCACACCCCGAAGAAGAGCACCGCAGGGGAGGTGGTTTACTGGCCGCTCCAATGGCTCATCGTGAAGAACGGCCTCGAAGCGAAGGTTCTGGCTCCTGAGAATCTCACGATGTGGGAAGGGGTGGAGGAGGAGAAGATGGGAGAGATCTACGGGATGATGGACTGCCTGGTTCACGCAACGATGGGTGAGGGCTTCTGCCTTCCGGTTCTTGAGGCTATGGCATGCGGAATCCCGGTGATCGCGAGCAAGAACTCCTCGCTCCCTGAGGTCGTTGGGGACGCAGGAATTCTGGTCGAATGCGATCCGGAGCCCTGGTTTACAAGAGAGGGATGGGTTCACCACCGAACAAGGATCTCCGCCCTGAGAGATGCGATGGAGCTTGTTTTCAAGGATGAGGAGCTCAGAGGGAAGCTTGCGCGGAGAGGGCTTGAGAGGGCTTCGGAGTTCACGTGGGAGAAGGCGTGCGAGGAGATGAAGAAGGCGATTGAGAAGGCGATGAAGCATCACAGGCTCGGGAGGCTGAGGGTCAAAAATGCTGAAGGTGTTCTATCCGCATAACCCCCACATAAGCAGGGCAATGCACCGGATAAGGAAGGCCTTGATGGACTACGCTCCGAAGGAGGTCAAATTCGTGGAAAGGCCTCAGGAGGCGGATCTTCATATCCTCGACTTCATAGGCCAGCATCCCCGGATCGAGGATCGGGAGCTCAATCCCAAAACCGGGCTCATGCGCTCCGTCCCTTCCCTCCCTGCGTGCCCGAAATACGTCCTCCTTTACCATTGCTCTCCTCCTCCTGAGTCGTGGCTCCTGGATCTCGACTACTCTGAGCTATTTGCAAACGCTCTTCTCGTCGTGAGCTACCTCAAGCAGGAGTGGGTCGAGCCCTGGGGGAACATAGACTGGTCGGAGGTCGAGTATTGCCTCACGCCCTGGGGATACGACGGCAGGATATTCAAGAACTTCAACAAGCCGAGGAATATCCTCTGCCTCATGACGGGATATGTGGCGGAAACGGAGAGGCTCATCGAGGTGTGGAGCGCGGCGGCAATCGCAGGGGAGGAGGTAGTTCACGTCGGAGGGCATATAGGGCTCGACGGGAAGATGAGATACAGGAGGGTCGAGGGGATTGACGATAAAGGGTTCGTGGATCTCCTGCAGAGGTCGAAGTATGTGAGCGCGATAAGGTATCCCTACGGCTTTGAATTGGTGGGGATAGAAGGGGCGGCCTGCGGAGCCCAGCCCATTTACCTCGACCTCCCCTGCTACCGCTACTGGTTCGGCGATATAGGCCTCTTCGTGGATCCGGCGGAGGTGATGGAGGGATTGGTGAGGATTTTCGTGCACAGGGTGAGAAGGGAAGGGATCGAGGAGAAGGTGAAGAGGTTCGAGTGGGGGAATGTGGCGCCAAAGATATGGGAGGAGATCCTCAGGAGGGTTTGAATGAGGCTAAACATGGGATCGGGGGAGGACAAAAGGCTGGGCTGGGTGAACGTGGACAACCGCCCTGAGGTGAATCCCGATGTAGTGTGGGATCTTGAAAAGTTCCCCTACCCCTTCCCCGACAATTCGGCGGAGGAGATCATGTGGAAGGATTCCCTTGAGCACCTGAGCTGGAGGGTGACGAGAAGAGCGCTTCGGGAGTGCTACCGCATCCTCAGGAAGGGAGGCAGGCTTTTCATCCAATGCCCGGATATGGAGGCCATCGCACGGAAGGTGATCCTCAACCCTGAGTTCAGATACGGGGATATAGGCCAGCCGGAGGCGATAGGGTTCTGGGTCTTCGGAAGGCAAGATCCCCAGCCGGACGGATCTTTCGGAGGATGGGGAGGATTCCACAAGGCCGGATTCACGATTCCCACCCTGAGGAAGCTTCTGGAGGAGATCGGGTTCGTGGTCGAGGACATCCACAACGACGGGGGAACTAACCTCTTAGCTTACGCGAGGAAGCCTTAAACCCCCTCCTCAGGAGCCGCCTTCTCGATCTCCGCGACGTGAGCCTCGATATTGGGATCTGAGAGGATCACCCACATCTTGGCTATGTTGTAGCGGTAGAGGTATTCGTAGAGAGTCTTGGGGTTGATCTTGAGCATCTCGGCGGTCTTGTCCAGGCCATAAGCATTGAGGAGGCCGCAGAGGAAGTAGGGGAACTTCTTTCCGAGCTTCCCTTCAAGCCCTCTCAGCTTCCTCCTGCGCGGCATATCCTCATCTTCTTGGTGGTTATCGCTGAGATTATAGGGGATAATGGGAAGCAAACGAAAATGATGAGGAGGTGAGGAGAGATGGCGGTAGTGTTCGATTACGTAGGGAAGGTTGAGCTTTTGAGCGCAGATGCCGTCCCCAAGGAGACCCACGATGAGTGGGTGAACACCCTTGCTATGGAGCAGTCCCACATCGGGACGAACCTCCTCAACAAGATCCCCGATGAGCCGACCTTCAAGGCGTTGATCGCCGATATGTCCAGCGACCGCTGGGAGGGCTTTGTGAACCCCGACTGGCCGCTGGCTGACCTCATCACCGTAAAGCAGAGGGTCAAGCTCGCGAGGGCTTACGTGCCCTGGCGCACGGGCGTGCTCGACGCCTTCTTCGACGGCTACTTCGCGGCTCGCGTGAGGAGCAAGAAGGACAAGTGGCTCCTCGCGAGATACACCATCTCCCTGGTCGGGCTCCAGCACGATCCCAACATCAAGTGGAGAGCCGGAACGAAGGCGGTCAAGCTCTTTGTGGGTGATACCCGCATCGAGAGATACATGGATCCCGCTCTCGATACCCTCACCGGCCACGCCACCTACGTCGTGAAGGACGCCTTCGGAAAGTTCTTCCAGCCTCTCACCATAGGTCAGCTCGTCTACGGATACGTGATGGCGAAATTCGCCGACGAGGCCGGCCTGGACAGCGTGCGCGATAACATCATCAACACCATCAACTCCAACATGGACACCATCCTCTCCTGCGCTCTCGACACCACCAAGGCCGACCCCAGCAAGAGCTACCTGCACCTGAGCTACTCCGCCGGGGACTTCTACGTTGTCGCTCACGCCGAGATCTAATCCATTGGCGGATTAGACCCCCCTCCTGCGGCCGGGGGTTCCCCCCACCCCCGGCCGTTTTTACTTTTCGGCTTCTTATAACTACAATTTTTCTGAGATCGCATGGAGGGTGAGGCATGAGGATCGCCTATCATTCCGTTTCCCCCTTCATCCTCGAATCCGGCTACGGCAAATGCACCAAGGAACTCGCATACCGCCTTCTGGACGATTTCGAAGTGGATATCTACGCCTACTACGGCCTTCAGAAATGCGAGCTTGTAGCTCCTCTCGACGGCGCTCAGGGAGACAGGCTCGTTAGGATCATCGGGAACGACGTGGTTGATATCTGGCACACCGTCCTTGAGCAGAGAGCCAAAGATTACGATCTCGTGATCTCCCACACCGATTCCTGGCTTATAGGCCAGAAAGTTGAGGCCGCAGGAGGGAGATGGGTAGCATGGGTTATAGGAGACCACGATCCCGTTCCCTGGGGATTGAGGAGGTTCGCGGAAGCCAAGAACGTCAAAAAGCTCGTTCCCATGAGCAAGTGGTTTCATGAGAGGCTCATGAGGGCGAGTGATATATCGAGGAAGAAGATCGCCGAGCCCATCTATCACGGGATAGACCTCGAATTCTGGCATAAGGTGGACGAGCCCCCCTTTGAGCTTCCCAAGGGAACTGAGTTCTTCGTGGTGACCGTAGCTTCAAACTACGGCCCCAGAGAGAACATCCCGGTCATGATTGAGGGCTTTGCTCTTTTCCTCAAGCGAACCGGAGCCAACGCTTATTACTACGTCCATACCGAACCGGTGCGGGACTTCGGCTTCAATTTGCTCCACGTCTGCTCTCAGGTGGAGGAAGCCTATCAGGTTCCGCTCAAGGGGAGGATCGGGTTCAAGATCCCCAATCAGAAATACCCCGACGAGTGGATGAGAGCCCTTTACTCCTTCGCGGACGTTCACCTTCTCGTTCCCCTTGGCGGCTCGTTCGAGATCCCCATCATAGAGAGCGGAGCCTGCGAAACTCCCTCGATCACCTCAGAGTTCTCGGCTCCCGGAGAAATTGTGGGATACGGGGAGAGGGGGCTTTGCGTTCCTCCGAAAGCTCCGGTCTGGATGAACCGGACTTCATCGAGGCAATATGCCGTTGACCCCTCCGATATAGCCCTCGCCCTTGAGGTTTACTATTCGAAGCCGGATCTCCGCAGGGAGCACGGGAGGAAGATGAGGGAATGGATCGAGAAGAATTGCACCTGGGATCAGGTGGCGGAGAAATGGAAGAAGCTCATAAGGAAGGTGGCAAGGGAGGAGGAGTAAGAGGTGAAGCAGAGGCTTTATGAGGGGAAGAGGGCGGCGGTTGAATACAGGCCGCAGGGAGGAGCTCTCTACGGCTATTTGAAGCTCAACGGGGTGAAGGGAACCGAGTTCTTCTCCGAATACGATCCCGCTCCTCTCCCTGCGAAGGAATATTTCATGAGGTGGATGGGGAAGGCTCTCGCGAGGAAGATCCTCGGAGGGGATTTCAAGATCAAAAGGGCGGAGTTCGTGGTGGTGGAGAAGGAGAACAAGGCGATATTGGATTTCAGGCTCAGGGAGGTGGATATGCTCTCCGCCCTCCTTGCGGCCGAGAGGGTGAGGAAGGCCGAGGAGGAGACGGAGGACGAGGAGGGGGCGGCGAGGCTAATTGACGAGGCGTTCCAGATGATGAAGAGGAAAGGAGGGAGGAGGTGAGCGCCGCCGAGGTGGGACTCCTGCTCATGGGGATCGGGAGCATCGGGGAGATCGCGGCGGTTATACTTGAGATCAAGAAGAGGGAGCCGATCTACGCGATAATGATGAAGATCTTCCCTTGGGTTTTTGCGGTGGGTGCCGTATTATTTTCCCTGAGGTGAAAGGAGGAGAGGGAAGATGCCGGCCGCATGGGTCGAGGGCTCGATCACGATGGACGGGACGGAGCAAACCCTGGTGGAGGTCACGACGGCGAGGAGCGTTGACGGGTATCTGGATCTCTCCCCGATGCAGAACGGAGATGAGATCGTGATAAGGCTTTACGGGAAGATCAAATCGGACGGGGAATACAGGCTATACGATGATGCGAAAATCGCAGGAGCCCAGCCCAAGCCGCTCTACTACATTCACCGCAGGCCGACGAGATACGGCTGGAAGATCACGATCCAGCAGACGGCCGGCACCTACCGGACTTTCGATTACCAATTCGTGCTGACTCTCGTGTAAGGAGGCGAGGGAGATATGCCCGATATACCCCTTCCCGTAGCCATGCCGCCGGGCGAAGCCGGAGATATGATCTATCACAACGGGGCGGCGTGGACTGCTCTCAAGGCTCCGGCGGAGGAGAAGTGGCTGAGGCATCCCGGAGGCGCGACGGCGCCCGTGTGGAGCGATCTGATAGTTCCGGATCACAGGATCGAAGACCACGTGAACTTCAGCTTCACCATCTACGGTCATGTGGAGCTTTCGCGCATCAACCCCGAAAAGATCATAGAGAGGTTCCCGAACGGGGCGCCCAATGTGCTCAGGGCGATAGGGATCTGGATGATCGGCGACTACTGGGAGAGCCTCACCTATGTTCAGCTGATCAACGAGGATACCGGAGAGGTCTTGGCTCAGGTGAACGCCAAGGAGTATTACAAGAAGCTGGATATTCCGCTCCCCGAAAGCACCTGGATAGTCTTCAAGGCCAGAACCGACACCGAAAGCGACCGGGAGGTCTGGGCGGCTCTGGTGCTTGCTATTATCACATGAGGAGGGCGGGAGATGAGGAGGAAACCTGCCTGGAAATCGAGGAAGTTCTGGGTCTGCGTGGTCACCCTTGCGGCCATGCTCATATCCCATTTCTCAGGCCACGAGATAGACATCGAGGAGCTCCTCTCGGTGATCCTGCCGGTGGTGGCCTATATTCTCGGTGAGGCATGGATTGATTCGAAGGCCGCAGGGAAGGAGGGGTGAGATGCAGTACAGATTCGTGAGAGGGGTAACGGCTGAGGATATAGTGAAGGCGATAGGAAGGCAGGATATAAAGAGCACCGAGGTGACGATTTATATGCGGGGAAATGAGCTCGTCGTGGACTTCGGCTCCCGCAAGATAGGGGCGACGGAGGAGAAGAAGCTGGAGGCGTTCCTGAGGTCTTTCGGGTATAAGCTCGTCGAGAAAGGGGAAAAGCTTCTGGAGGAGGAGATCTTGGCATGATAACGAGAAAGTTTTTGGACAGGGCAAGGCTTTCCCTCCTGCGGGCTCTCCTTCCCAAGGATGAGAAGCTCAAGGAGGAATTGGCCAAACTGTGGCTTCCGAGATCCCCCCATTCGATATGGCTCGGATGGGACGACGTGGATATGGGAGGGAAGAGAATCCGCAGGGTGGGGACTCCGGTTCTGGATGACGATGTTGCGAGGAAGAAGGATGTGGAGCAGGCCGGGATGCCCGTCGGAGAGGCCGGGGATATGATCTACCACGACGGGGAGAAGTGGACGGCGTTGAAAGCCCCGGCCGCCGAGAAATGGCTCAAGCATCCCGGTGATGGGGCGGCTCCTGAGTGGGCGGATCTTCCGGTAGCAGGCGACCCGTATACTGATTACATATATGTTTGGTACCGCGTTTTCAATGTTGATACTATATATACTTGGACTTCTGGCTCAGGTGTTGTTGCAGGATACGAGGTTTGGGGAGCGCGGCTCGGAACTGGAACTACCGCAGATTCGTATGCGACAATACAGTTAGGCATAGGTCTTGCTGGTGCTCCTTTTACTTGGGATAAACCCCGGAAAATCCGATGGGAGGTTTATCTGGAAACGGGTTTGTCTTACGGCCATGTTTACTTTGGTACCGGGTGGTTTGAATTAGGTGCTACTGCCCCTTCGTCGTACGAACACATAGGATTTCATATTGTCGAAGGAGCATTATACGGAACCTCCGGCGACGGAAGCGCAGGTTCTGAAATTGACCTTGGAGTAACATTAAGTCCAGACCAATACTGGTTTGAAATTCATTTTTATCCCGGTGATCGTGCTGAGTATTATCTGAATGGAAGCCTCTTAGGAACAAAGGCAACGAATCTCCCCTCAGGAGATAGATATTCCTCAATACTGTTAAGAGCAAGCGTGCGCAACACCAGCGCCAATAATCTCATAGCTAACTTTTACGATATAGAGGTTTCTCAGAAGCGGTAATTTCACAACGCGCCAACAGATCACAACATGGCCCCGAAATTCCTCTATCACGGCGAACTATCTGCGATCCCCCAGATCCCCACGTGGGAATGGGAGCCGGAGCCCGGCTACCCCTTCGACCTCCTTGTGGGCTCTCAATTCGCCTCGGTTCACTATGCGGAGGCTCAATACGCGGTGGGGAAAGAGCCTCAGAGGATGAGCTGGGATCCTATATCCGAGGCCTGCGCGTTGATAACCGGCCACCCCACCGCCGAGAGATACGTATCCGAGCCCTGCTACCTTTCCGGATCTCCGGCCTGCTACGTGAGATCCGAAATAGCCCCCTACGTGAGGATGGCCTTGCATTCGAGGCTCAGGGAGGGATTGGTCAAGGCGTTTTACAAGATCGACAAGGAGGAATACGAGGAGGCGAACGATATAATCTACGAGACCGAGCTCTCCCTTGAGCAGATCTCCAACGATTTTATATCCGGCGCCGAAAGGATTGAGTGGTATCTCTCGGTTTCTCCCGACGACAGGGGGTATGTCGTCGAAGTCGAAATCTGGTGAGTATAATATCTTTTGAAAACCGCAAGGAGGAGGTGGGGTCATGAGGCTGAATGTGGAAAATGAGAAACTCAAGGCGGTGATAGAAGAGGCGATTTCCAGAAAGAAGACGAGAGAGGTTTTGGAGAAATTGGGGATTGATCTGGATGAGGTGGCGCAGAAGCTCGGCGTCAATCTCGGTGTGGACGATGAGAAGCTCCAGGAGCGTATAAGGGAGAGGCTCGGAGAGGTCGAGAACTTCAAGATCGTGGCCAGGCACAATAACCTCGCTTATGCCGTTTGGGAGTCGAATTTCAAAGATCAGAGGGGGAATGAGGAGAGGAGGATCGTGATCGCAACCCTCTCGGTGAGATCCGGAGCCCCGCTGAGGTTGGTTTCCCTTCCTGCGAGCGTCGTTCCCGAAATCGCGAAAGAGCTGGGAGGGAGGGTAGGATGAGAGGACCTCTTTTGGGCACGATCCTCAGGGAAATAGTTGAGAGAGGGTATGTGGTGATCGTGCACGACGCGGAGAATATGGGGAAGATCCTCGACTGGGTAATTCGCCGCGATGAGGAAGGGGCCAGGGATCTCGGAAAGGCGATGCTCTATAAGATTGAGGAGGAGAGAAAGAGTCCGGAGATCCCGGTGATCACCCCCCTGAGGAAATGGGCAAAGGAATGTAAGGAGCTGAAGGCCTCGATCTTCGAAATCCGCAAGGTGGGAGAGATTGACCGCCCTTGAGGGGCAGGGATTATAATGGGATTGCTCCTCGACAGGGAGAGGGGCTTGGGAGCGAAAGCCAGTCGGCCGAGCTTGAACGCCCGTTGTGGCGTTCTGGTGGAGGGCGGGGGGTTATCCCCCATCCCGGTTGCGCGGTCGCCGGAAAGCGGCCGCGCTTTTTTGTTTTGACGGCCATGAGGAGGGGGGATATAATTCCATAGGGCTTCAGCGAAGGGAGGCAGGAGCCGAGGCCACGTAGGAAGGCACGGTCGGACGAAACCGGCCGTGCCTTTTCGCTTTCGGGGATGAGGAGGAAGGAGAGGAACTGGGTCCTCGTTGCGGCGGTAATAGGCTCCTTCTGGGTGGGGTGGCTCATAGGATTTGTGATGGGGGTGCTCAGGTGAGGAATAAGCTCGTTCTGAGGCTGGATGAGGATCAGATCGAGGTGCTTTCCTCCGCCCTGAGGCTTTACCTCAACTGGAACATCGGCGAGAAGAAAAGGGCTTTGGCGGAGGAGATCCTCAGGGCGATGGAGGGGCATTTGAAGGCGGAGGAGATTCAGGAGGAGGAGGCGGACGAAAGGGCTAAGAGCGAAAGAGGGAGAGCGGAAATAGTCAAGGAGAAATGCGGAATTGAGTATCCGCACAGGCTGGGGAGGGGGGAGAGGGTCGAGTTCTGGGCTGGATTTGTAAAGCGCAAGAGTGAAACCAACATCATGCTCTGCGGCGTAAATCCCAGGAACGGATATGTGGTCGGCAAGTTCTTGTTCCCCTCAAACCTCGCTCCTGAGTTGCTGAGGTTTTTAATTCAGGCGGCGTGTAATAATATTTAATAACTCGGGCTTTCGATACCCCTCCCCCTCCCTGCGGTTTCTATTACTATTTCACAGTATTTGTTTCCGCTCTGGTGTGTTATATATTTATTATAATAATGGAGGGTGGGTGGG
>Ga0190312_1000173_pt1 | contig 23804 bp, 21 predicted proteins | sample 487007910_MG_FD_165046 | JGI IMG/M metagenome (GOLD analysis project Ga0190312, IMG submission 165046) | Hydrothermal vent sediment bacterial communities from Southern Trench, Guaymas Basin, Mexico - 4870-07-9-10_MG | ecosystem: Environmental > Aquatic > Marine > Hydrothermal vents > Sediment ... | reverse complement strand
AAATAACAATGTAAGGAAATTCTTTGGAGAGGGTTATAAATTAAAGTCAGCTTTATTGAATGCCGCTTGCGCATATACTCTCATGAGGAATGTTAGGAACAACATCTCCTTCAAGGAGTTTAAGAAAGAAGTAAAGACGATTATGAGCACACTTGAGCAAGCTATATAAGTAAACAAAATTAAATTTGAAGCATAAATTAACATTTGAGGTATATATGCAGGGGTATAGCTATAAGAAACAAAAAGTGATATTAATCCCATTAGGTTCCTTCATTAAAAATGTGCCGAGGACAATAGTTAGAGGATATTCTAAAATAAACGTAATCCAAACTCGAATAATTTTAATTCCCGTCTATGTAGTTCATCTAGGTCAAATTAAAATTCTCACGTATGAAGGTAAAGAAAGTATTGAAGAGCTCTTTAAAGATAAAATACCATACGTAGCTAACATAGAGTTGCATAAAGATGGTACCGGGCACTTAGGTCCGGGTCCTATAGGATTAAGCAAGCCTGATCTCCCATCTTATGAGTTATTAAGTCATAAATTATTATACACTACATTACCTAATACTGGTATAGAGTTACAAGGAAAAATGAAGGTTTTCACTTCTCCTGCGGAGATAAGGATTATTTACGGAAGTAACAACATACAAAAGATAATACCTACAGTAATGTTTTTTAAACCCGAGAAGTATCGTGGTAAGAAGACCGTTAAATTATTTAATGTACCACTAAACCTTGATGCTTATGAAGGTTTCATATATATTTATGATAAGAGTACTAAGAAAATACGCAAAATTCTACAAACAAATATGTATTCTATGGTTAAGTTGAGAGAAAACGATGTGTATAGAGTGATAGCATTAATATGTGAATGTGAACAGTGCAAGGGGTACAGGAGACAGAGTGTATTAATGCTTGAAAAGGCATTAAGTAATGTATCACTAATAAGTATACTCGTAACTGGTAAACTAAGAAACGTGTCATGTGAAATAAAGCTCTCAAGATTAAGATTTAACCTCAGTTTTCACATCATAAAAACAGATTTTAGACAGCGTGTCCGATTTTTGAAATCATTATTACATACTAACGATTATCAATTTATCCATACACTAAAAGAATATTTAGAACTTATGGACTATGTTTCTTCTTCATCAATACTTAGGAAATCTATGTTTAGTGAACTGGTTAAAGATATGTTAAAATACGATATTATTCTATCACCATCAACTACTTTAGGATTCTTAAAACTTACTTACTCAAAGGGAGGTAATCATGGGCTTGTTGAATATATACTTACAAATTCTCTCAATAAAAACTCGATTAATTTAAATAATGTAAGTACACTGGAAGAATTGATAAGGGTATTCAATACGCTTGAACATAAGGAATGGGATAACCAATGGTTTAAAATGTATAGTAAGCTTAAAAGTAAGAGGTTTATCGTCTTATAGTTTATGGCACTTGTATTTTATATTGCTGTTTAAATAAGGATTTTATGTGTTCTATGGTTTCCTTAGATGTACATAGTATATATGCATTTGTAGATTTAGTTAACTGCATGTTCCATGTAGTCTTTAAGCATATATCATCTATAATATAATATTTCTCATGCATTCTATGTTCTGTTTCTCTTATGACGATATTTTTTAACAATTTATATTTTCTTATACTGTCTGCTGTGTCCTTATTAGTAATTATAATAATGTTCACATCACTATTGGCTTTCTTTTCAAGAAGATCTATATAATGACCATCTATATATGGGGTAGCGGCTACTATTATCCTTTGGGATTTTCTTAATAAGCTTTCAGGTAATGTGTGATCCGCTATAATATCGTGTTCCTCAAGATATACTTTTATAAACTCTCGGAGTAAGTTACGGCTTGTAATTAATGGCTGTGCTAGTAATTCGCTACAGTACTTTTCTAACTGAACACATGATGTACAGCCGTCAAGGCAGTACAGTTTTATTGTTAAAAGAATAAGATGGTCAAGATAATCCTCGATATCTTTCATACTTATTTTGAATCTTTTAGCTAGATCAGCAACGTAATTTGACTCGTAAATATGGATTTTAAATTGTACTGCATCCAGCACTAAGCCATGTTTTAATAGTTCATTGTAATATCTTTTTAGCTCCTTCAAAACATTCTTGAATTTAGGCATTTTTTGAATAAAGGTTTTCTCCTCGTTTTTTAATTCATTAGCAAATTCTTTGATTTCATTTTCATGTATGTCGATTACATTCTTCACGAATTCTAAATATTTTTCTCGGAAACTATGTATATCGCTATATTTCATACGAAACTGAGTTATTATATCCAGACACCCGTATCTTGTGTTTTCAATTATATATACTTTGGCAGAGTTCACATCATAGCTATATAATATATGTTCCTCAGATAATTCAAAGTCCTTTAATACAAGCTCATATATCGTATGGGTTATGGTATGTAATAAAACGTGATAGCTGAATTTTGTCAAATCTTCTAACCGTATTCTCTTCTTAAACTTTCCATATTTATTTAATAATTTGTCCTTACTTAGCCCAAGGATTTCAATTAAATTGCGTCCCTGATTACTGTATTTATATAAAAAGTATTTGGTCATGAGAACATCATATATTTTTGGTATTATCGACATATAACTAACGGGATTTATATCTCTCATCAATATGGTCTTTAATATATTTTTAATTGTCTCTGCATTAAATTCTATTTCAATAGCATTACTATTACGCAATACGTATGTGATGGGTCTTTCGAATTCGATGTTTATTGGTCGGAATATTATTTCACCTATTTGAGTTGAAGCATAAGGTGATAGTACTGTGACCTGGGCATTATGGATGCTATGTATCTTAACTAATGGATCTAGTTTATAAAGTAATTTTTCTTCGCCTTTCACGAACCCTTGTCTAACCAAATAAATCTTAGGGAATATCCTCCTCCTCCAGGACCAGTACCTTCTTCCATTACACCCTCCTCTCGCCTTACCGATTATACAGAGTCTTTGAAACGGACATTTAGTATCCCAAGGATCTGTTGATATACCTATACCTAGCCTGCAGTACCAAACATATGTAAGGTTTAATGGATCATAACGTTTACCTGTTTCTTTTCTGTATTGATCTTTAATTAATCTCTCATCTTTTCCTTCATCAATGAGCCGTTTTAATTTTTCAGAGCCATATTTAATAAAGAAGTAATGATACCGGTCTTTTAGATGTATATACATGATTATGGATCCTCGGCGAAATTCTAGTATGTCTATAGGTTCTAAATCTTGTATTATGATACCAGATGATATAATGTCTGGCGGAAAATCGCATCTTATAATTAGTTCTGAGGCTGAAGAGAACTTGACTTTAAGTTGTTTAAATAGCCCTAGAGGCCTAAAATCCTTAGGTTTAATAAGCCATACTCTTGATCCTCTGAGTATTACATTTTTCTTGCCATGTACGAATCCTAGCGGTATAGGTTCGTATGGAGGGTACCTAGATAATATTTCTATTATATTCCTCAATTCCTCCTCTTCCTGAGTTAAGCTATAGATCTTAATACTATGTTGCGATACCATACTTGCAAGTAGGTAAAGCCCGGTTATTTCGTCGATAGCCTCTATCCCTGTAAACTGCCCTTTTGAGTCCAAATTCTGAATTATTTCTATAATTCTTTTTTCTAACTCCTTCCCTAACATCCTATTTCACCTAATTCTTCCATAAGTTTATTTAATTCGCCTATGTTTCTACATACCGAACCCAATGATCGCAATACTTCATTACATTCGCTAATGGTTATGGTATCTATAACTCCTTGTTGACTTAGTTCATTATAAAGCTTAAGAATGTATTTATGAACATTTAATATATTCCTATTGCATTCTGTCTTTATTTTTAAAAGAAGTTTTTTAATTTCCTCCTTACTAATCAATTCATGTGTTTTACCCTTAATTGTTACAAAGCATTCAATAATCTCACTTAGTTCACTGCAAATAAGGTCTTGCGTAGGCTTGAGCCTTGCTGGTATATTAAGTTTTTCTATTTTTGAGATAGCTTCAGTAACCTTATATATAATATCATCAAGATGAGCATATATTCTGTTAATTAAATCCCTTCTCTTTACTATCACCTTAGTTTTTTCTGGGTTTTCTAAGTACTTGACAAGGGTCTCTAATATTTTCCTTAGTTCTTCCTTCAAATTCATTAAAACGTCCTCTCGGATATATATGTTACCCATACTCTCTACCTTCCTTGTCTGGTACTGTGAATATATATTTAACGAGCGAATTAAACAAACTGCTTTTAGTTAATGTCTCATAAAGCTTGCTGTAGAGCTCTTTCGCTTTATTTAATCCGTTTCTTTCCTCTCTAATATTGAAGTTCTTGATGAGTACGCCGCTAGTAAATGTTTGCTCATTCTCTAAGGCTAACGTAGTTAATGCGGCATGTAATATGGCCCTCTTCATGACGGCAGGGTTTTTATAGGCAATATTTAGTGGTTCTGCTCTTTTAACCGCATGTTCAGGATCTAACAAATCTCTTAAATTAGGTTTATAAATCCAATACATTTCCGTAGGTATATTTCGCACAACTATCGCACCTAAAACAGTAAATAATGTGTTTATAGATCGTCCACCTCTACCGATTCTCTGGATTAAGCCTAGTGGATTAGGGAATCCAACATTCACTATGAATCCAACATCTTTATAATCTACACCAAGCTCTAAAGTTGAGGTGGACAAAATAATAGCTATTTCACTATTAATGAGCTTAGCTCTAAGACGAGTTCTTTCCTCAGTAGGTACTTCACTATGACACTCAGCAATAAATTCCAATAATTGCTCTAATTTTTCAATGTCCTTTACCCCCTTAGGCGTACTTATTCTAAATTTATCATCAAGATATTCTATTTTTACATCATCAAGCTGAACGTAAGGTAAATATGAATATCTTTCAAGAGGATCTATGTCTGGTCTTAGGTGGTCTCTTGGATCACCAAGGTAAATGGATTCAGAAAATTGCCTTCTAATCCTCCTAATTTCGTGTATGTTATCTACAAAGATTATGCCTTGAGGTATGTAGACGTCTCTCCCTAGTTCTTTTTTAGCTATTCTCCTGATAAGGTATATCGTTGATAATAGTATGGCTAGTTGACAGACATAGGTAGCCCAGGATACGTGTGGATTAATACTTGTTATTTCAATTAAAGAAATTCTTTCGCCACTAAGCACTTTCAACTCTTGCCTCGTTAATTCTTTAACTACATCACTATAATCAAGAATTTCTAATTGTTTAGCATTGAACCCTGTAAGCTTAATAGCGAATTCCTTAGGGTGAGGTATTGTTGCTGAAGATAACACTATTTTAGCCTGTTTTTGAGCTATGAAGTCTAATGTTCTAATTACATACCTTAATGCGCCTCCTTGCAATGCCTTGTATTCGTGTGCTTCATCAAGTATTATCATTTTTACATTCCTTAATTGATGGACATATATTCTATCACTTTTATTAGCTGGTGATTCACATAACCTATATTCTAAGGTCCATGGATTTGTTATGTATATGTCAGGCGGATTACCTCTCATATGAGAATGAGTAGGGCGTATAAAGTCAAGTTGCAACTTACAATTGGAACAGAATACATTAAATGCTTTGTTGACATTTAAATCAAATCCGCAATTAGGACATGACACCCCCCTGAAGGGTACAACAGATTTTTCTTCTAGAATTCTACTAAGATGTTTTGTCATGCCATCATCTATGCCAATAGTTAATTTTAGTGATTTCCCTAATCCTTCTGTTAATTCCTTATTTAGGATGTATAGAAACAATATAAAACGAGAGGCTTGATCACTTTCAAGATCCTTTCTAGGATATATTATAGTGACTCTGATAGAGGAAACTTTATCTTCTAATTTATCTTTTAAGGCTAGCAATGTCGCTACTATAAGAAAAATTTCTGTTTTTCCGGAGCCAGTAGGTGCTGAAAGAATGAATACTTTTTTATTGCTATGTAGGTTTCGTAAAATGTTTAAAACGGCATATATTTGATACGCATCAAGCCCTTTTGAGCAGCCTTTAGATACATGTTTAATGTATTTTCTTAAAGCTGATATATATAGATCAGCTATTTTCTTTTCAAGTAACTCATTAATTGCTAGATATAACCCCCGTTCTAAGCTATTACCAGTAATATGAGGGATATAGATTCTATCCTCCTCAGAATCCATAAAGGGTACCTTATATAGGAATAGTCGAGTAGATGCAACATATCTAGTACCACAATATTGTACCCTGAGGTCTGAACACCTTACGGCAATATCCATATGTAATGTTCTAAAATGCCCGCTCTTAATTTCAATTACGTAGCCTCGTTTTATCAATTCACTTATTAATTCCTGATTGTACTGAGAAGCCCGTGCTATTCTTTCCAAATCCTCATGAACAAGAAAATAATCAGGGTTCTTTATAAGACCTGTACTCGCATCGACTGATTTCTCATATTCTGCCTCGATAATTTTATGGTATAATATAGCCAAATCCTTTAAAGATTTCATGTTATTATGTCACCTTTATAAATGGTGCTAGCATCCTCAATATATTAATATTAATGTTGCATTAATATACGTTGATATATTTCAATAGAATGCATGTTAAGCGTAGCTTAAATATGTTGTTATGTCCAATTCTTCATATATACTTGAATACCCCGGTAAAGTGCCTTAAGCATTGAGACACGTTCTTTCCTGCTTAATGTAATAATATGTTTAAATAACGAATTTTAAGCCTTTAATATTCGATTTTAGTATTTTGTTTCAGATTTTTATTAATTTCTTGTCTTTCCTCTTCTTCAATCATTTAAGGAGCGATGCTTATACTTCATGGACTTACTACCTTTCATACTTTGTTCCATTGATTATTAATGGTATCAAAATTTTCATTATTCTCTTCATTAATCTTACCTCTATAAGCAGGGTTTAACAGGTGGTGCTTAACCTTCTCTTTTAATAAATTCCCCATACTTTCCTTCACTACTTTACTGCCTTCCTAAATGCGTTATCTTCGCCTTAAAGCGAATTAAGAATGAGCTAATTAGCGACCCTAGTCTTCTATGTTGATTATCCCTTTAGGACATTAACATTAAGAGTTAAAATTTAAACCTACAGTAAGGGATATTAAGAGATAATGGAGTTTTGATATACTTAAGGATTACTTAGCATTATTTACATAATATGTCCTTAAGCTGTTCCAGACCCATCCTACACCCTGTTACTATTGATACTATTTTCTTACTTTAATATATCCTTGGACTTTAAATATGCGGCTATAGGCAAGGCCGCTGCTCCCTCAATAAGCATGTGGTGCTCACTAAGCATGAGCTTGACTGCATTCTTAATTTCGTCTTCAGTAAGTAGGATAAAGTCATCAATATATCTTTTACAGGGCTCAAACGTTATTGCGCCTGGCTCTATGCCCCCGGCTACTGCGTCAGCTATAGTGGGCTTTACCTCTATGTCGACTATCCTTCCTGCTTTAATGGATTCATACATTACGGGTGAGTTTAATGGTTGACAACCTATTACCTTAATGTCTTTACGTATAGACTTAAGGAAACCCGCGATACCGGATATTAATCCACCACCTCCAACAGGTATGAGTACGACGTCTAAATCACCTAGTTGGTTCATTAACTCAATACCTATGGTGCCATGGCCAGCGATTACCTTGATATCATTATATGGCGAGATATATGTCATTCCATGTCGTTCCGCATACTCCTTAGCATATAGCTCAGCCTCAAGGCAGTCATTGCCGTGGAAAACTACCTTGACACCATACATCAGTATATCTCTCACCTTGGCTTTAGAGGCGTTCTTGGGTAAGAACACAATACTCTTCAAACCAAGCCTCCTTACAGCATAAGCGAATGCAACCCCATGATTACCTGTGGAGGCAGTTACGACACCTCTACTAAGCTCCTCCTTAGACATCACTAGGAGTTTATTCATAACACCCCTAATCTTGAATGAACCGGTAATCTGTAGGTTTTCAAGCTTAAGGTAGACCTCAGCACTACCTAAACTACTTAAGTAATGCGAATATTCAATTGGGGTAACTCTCACATACTCCCTAATCCTTCTCTCAGCATTAAGTACTTCATCCTTAATATCTACGTCCTCATTACGCATTGATAGACCCTCAGTTAAGCCCATGTTAAAGACGGTGTTAGTCATTAAATACGTTCGAACAATTTATTACTGAGTGATTAACTTGATGTTCGAGCCATTAAAGTAATTTATTTAATGCCAAATTAACCGTAGGGTAAATTAGGAATGCGTGGACTTATATTAACCATGCCTATTTTAGTACTGCTCTTGATAGCTATAGTCTTAGGCAACATAGTTTTTAATGCCTTAACCTTTAAGGAAACAAATGTATATAGATCTAAACTCGATATTAAGGTACCTATACTTTATCAGAGTATCGTTGATGATTTTACACTTAATGTTAGGGGTGTTGATGAACTTAAGGAAATCATTAGGGAGCTCCATGCGGACCTCATATTTAGGGCTTTTTGGAAGAGAACCCAGGACCCCTCCATCTATAAGAATTTAAAATACGTCATTAATGAGCTAAGGTCTGTTAGGAACGGTATAGTCATAGTTGGTTCAGTACCTGCACAGACCTTATGGAGGATTGATTACGACTTTGATAAGAATGAAGTTATTGAGTACCCTAAGACCTGGGAATTAGCCTTAGACCCTACTAAATGGGGTATTAACTACCCTAAATGGAAGCTTCAATGTGAGATAGCTAAGGCTAGAGGAGCAGCACCACAGACTCTAGACTGTGAAGGTGAGCCTAGACCTGAGGTTCTTAAGAAGTACTTCCCGGACATAACTAACCCTGAATTCCAGAGGATCTTCCTGTCTTGGATTAAGAAGCAGATTGATGCTGGTGTTGATGCTATATGGATAGACATGTTGTTTATGCAGGCAAGGATAATGCTGAAATTAACAGGTGATGAAAACCACCCAGCGGTTAAGGAGTCTTACAAGGCTGCCATAAACATCATTAAGGCAATACATGAGTTAGGTAGGTCTAGAGGTAAGTACATATATGTAGGTACTTGGAAACCCCCAGTAATTGAGGGTGAGGAGTCTCCACCACTAGACTTCATAACCATATCGATAAGTAGTGAGGAAGTCATTAAGAAAGATATAGATAAGGAGAGATGGGTAGAGCTCATTAAGTCCATTAGGGAGAGGTTCGGTAATGTAACCATACTTGCAGTCCTTGATTGGGGCGTTACAGACACCTCACCACTAGCAGTCTTTAGCCAGAAGCTAAGTACGGAGGAACAGTCGGAATTCATACTGAAGGTGGATAAGGAGCTTAGAGAGCTAGGTGTCTTACTGGTATACCCAGTACATGGGGGCTTCATAGGGCCCAACGCCAAGAAACTAGCCTACGGTAAGTACAAGTTCTATGACGCATTAGCACCTGAATTCAGCACGTATAAGGCTATATTAAAAGCGATTAAGGAGCATATAGAGGAGGATAGGGTTGATTGCTGACAGTTAATTAAGGTAAAAACTTAAGTTATTAGGATTCAAAGTACCTTCTATTTCCTTAACCTCTTAATCGCGAAGAAGATTAGCAATACCGTTAGTACTGCTATAGCTGTTAAGGTGTGTTCAGGTATTGGTAATGGATTTCCTAAGGTGTCTAGAGATATTACTACGGCTTCAGTACCTCCAGGGTTAAGGGTAACTTCCTCCTCTGTGTAGGGTAAGTTCGTGGGGGTTAACGTATTTTCTAGTACATAGCTAGATGTCACAGTATTTATTGTGTAGACTACGTAAATCCCGGTAAATGTAACGTCAGATAACGTACCTATTGTTGTAGAGGCGTTACCTATGGCTAATACTTTATCCCCATCGATCAGTAAGGCAGCACCGTCCTCCTGTCCATCAGTGCCCCACACCTTTAACCACTCAATATCTAAGCTTGAAGGATCCACTTTACCGATAAGTACGTCCTTATCCCCTGAGGTAGTGTTTACTAAGGTTAACGTTAGGTACATGTATGTACCGTCATACGTAAGTACCTTACCTCTATGGGGGAATATGAAGTGCGCACCGTTTACCAGTATGGTTCTGTAAGCTGTGATACTTAAGGCATTTAAATTTATCTTAACTATCCCTAAGTAAGACCACTCAAGCTTATCGTAATCAATAGGGTCCACCCCCGCTAGTATGTAAAGGTAGTTACCATCATTAACTATGCCGTAACCCTCAGCAACAGCGGCATCCACCCCACCAATCCAGGCTGTTACGTATTTTTGTGTTGTTGCTAGTGTTGAGTTAGTTTTAAGGAGCCATATGCTCTTTACTGGTGCTATATCTATCCTCCCGGTAGTATAGATGTATTGCCCGTCATAAGATGATTCCCTAGGGAACGTGTAGTGCCCTACATAATACTTCCTATATGTTCTCGAACCACCATTAACATCGATCTTCTGAACCCATACATACTCATTTGCCGCATTCGCCACATCTGAATGAATGACAAATACGTAATTACTTGTAGGCATTGTAGCGAAACCAGGGGTTTTCCCTATCATTCTTGACCAGTCAATACTACCTGTTGGTAAGTACACCTTAATCAGATATACGTAAGTACCTGAAGTATTTACCGTGTTAAGTACTATGTAGGCGTAATCACCATATAGCTCAACATCACTAAACTTAACCTGAACAATGTTTTGTAATGAAGGTGCTATTTCCTTACTCCACTTTATAGTGCCATTACTAAAGAACTTCGTTATTACAGGGTTCGTTATTGATTCACTAAATAGTGAGCTCCACACAGCATAATATTCATTAGGCGCCCTAACTAAGATACCGTAAGCCTGGTTATCTACATCATCACCGAACCAGAGAGTGTTACTCTCTCCCTGACCTAAGACTCCTAATGAGGTAATGATTATGGGCATTACAAGGGCTAGGGTGATTAAATACTTAATCAAGGTACGTAGACACATCCGCACCACCCATACATCTATCTTGCCCTAATTAGAGGAATACAGATGAGACTATGATGCGTAAATATTTAAAACTTTTGTTTAATTTATCTACTTCAGTACTGGTTAATAGTTTAGGACTACATTTATCATATCATATGGAATAACTTATGCGCGTTAAGTACATGTCTTACATGATATACCTATTAGTTTTAAGTGCGTTAACACTTACCCTTAATAAATCGCCTTTAACGGCCTCAATAATTCAGTTGGGCGATGAAAGTAATTAGGGGGGAGCTATTTACTTACGTCTTTATGCCCTGCACTACATCGTAAGCGAGTTTGACTTCATGTTCTTAATAAATGCTTACCCCATTAGACTCATCAACATTACCGTAATTGTTTATGAGCGGTTTATGGAGCTTGGTAATCGTATAGATCTCTATGGGTACTTGACCAAGATCAATAATTCTATTTTTATCCATGCTTCAGTTACTTACCCGAAGGGGATTCCGTGCTGGCCTATATACGTGGTTATTGAGGGTGACGGCTTAACCCTCGTATATGTTCTGAGGGGTTTCGGATAGTTAAGTACTTAACTCGATAAGTCTATGTATTGGTTGGACGTATTGGTTATGCCTGCCTTAAGTGGGTTATTAATTAATGCGTGTCTACTATTTGCTGGTGCTTTAGGCATAGGCTTCGTCTCAGCTATTGCTGGTATTGGTGGTGGTAGCTTACTAGTCCCTTTCATGGTCTTGGTCTTGGGATATGATGTTAAGGTAGCTATAGCCACTAGCTTAGTATGTATCATAGTCACATCAGCATCAGCAGCAAGTATCTACTTAGGTAGGGGTATGGTTGATTTAGGTACAGCACTCCTCATAGAGCCATCAACAGTTCTTGGGGCTATAGTAGGTGCTTACGTAACCCTTACCCTACCAGCTACATACGTTAGGTTCGCGCTGGGTTTAGTATTGCTTTATATTTCAGCAACCATGCTTAAGGAGTCATTAATAGGTACTAAGGTGGGTGAAACGAGCGTCACTAAGGTCTCTAAGTCACGTAAAGCGGTCGGGGTCTCCATATCTTTCATTGCAGGTATGTTCTCAGGTATGTTCGGTATTGGTGGTGGCGTGATTAAGGTTCCTTTACTAAACTTAATAATGGGTTTACCCATAAAGACAGCCGTTGCTACTAGCTCCTTCATGGTTGGGCTAACAGCCACTAGTGGTGGTGTTGTTTACCTAGCTAGAGGGCTTACAGACCCCTTGTCAGTAGCCGTAATAGCTTTAGGGATAATGCCTGGAGCTACATTAGGGGCTAAATGCTTAAGGAGACTTAAACCCCGCATCGTTAGGTTGATCTTCTCCTTAGTCCTACTTTACGCAGCAACTAGGTTATTAGTAACTGCCTTAACCTAGGTGATCATCATGTATAGGGAACCATCATTAATACTTAGGTATGGCGTGATTACTGGTCTAGCAGTATCACTTGCGGGGTTAGTCATTAATGAAGTATTTGGCGTAGGGACAGTTACGTTAATAGGTATGTTCATCATAGTACTTACACCGCTAACATCGTTAATCACTATAAGCCTAAAATTAGCCTCTAAGAAAGACCTACGTAAGTTTACACTATCCCAAATAACTATAGCCGTAATAATAGCCTCACTAATCATATCTATGTTAACAAAGTAAAGTAAGAATAATTTATGGTCAGACATGAATTATACCATACGGTATTTATACGTAGTTACAACGTGATGCCGTAATAGCTTAGACATTATGGTACGTATCAACCATAATGGAATATGCATGATGGCGGAATTAACTATAAAGTTTCATAATGTAATATTAGTAGGGAGCATTAATTGGTACAGAGCGAGAAGAGAATAGTGGTCGACCCGAGAATTATGGGTGGTAAGCCCGTAATAAGAGGAACTAGAATACCAATATACTTTGAGTTACTCTCCAATGGGTGGAGCATAGACGATATACTTAAGGAATACCCCCACCTATCTAGGGAGGACATATTAGCCGCCATTAGGTATGCAGCTAGGCTCTTAAGGGATGAGGTCGTTGTCAAAGCCTAAACTCCTAGCCAACGAGAATATACCTAAAACAGTTATCCTAGAGCTTAGGAAGGCGGGGTATGATGTCACATCAATCTGGGAACTTAAGCCTGGTATAAGTGATGAGGAAGTAATAAGGATAGCTATAGAGAAGTCAGAAATCATAGTGACTTTTGATAAGGACTTCGGAAGATTAGCCCTCTTAAATCCCAACATCCCGGGAGTGATTTTACTTCGAATACCACCATTAAACCCTACATACATAGCTGAGAAAAAATTTCGGCATTAAGAAAAGTAGGTAACCCATATAGAAAGTTAATTGTGATTAGGAGAAGAACAATAAGAATAATTACACTTCGCTAATGGTGATCTCTATCGTTAATAAACCTACGTTATTAGGGATGCACAAAATCGGAGATTAAGATTATTATGCTATTCCCTAAAACTGAAGTTCTAATTATATGGACAACTAATCAGTAAGCGATGTGTATGGGTAATTTAAATGATTTCACGCCTTCGGAGTATGTGATTAAATGGATTAATAAGGACTACTACGTTTTATGTTCAAGGAAAATAAGGGGTAGGTAATAACGAAGTATATAGATCCTTTAGAGAGAATAACTGATTTCTACATTAAATTTAAGGATAAATTGGTGGGCCCGCGGGGATTTGAACCCCGGACCTCCCGGTTATCAGCCGGGCGCTCAACCAGGCTGAGCTACGGGCCCCTGCCCATATATGTGTTTGGGTGGTGGGTATTATAAAGATTTATTTGCCGGCCCCTTAAGGCTACAATGGCTCATCACTCATCAGACCGCCCATCGTTCACATCAGGGCTTTCGGCCGTGGTTACCTATTGTTTAAGGGGTTATTAGTATTCCTCAGGGAACTTCTCTAATAGCATACCTTCAAGCACTATAGGTCTAAGCTTGTAGAATAGCTTAAGCGCTTCATTAAGCTTAACTGAGCTGTTAGAATATATGGTGAGTAGCTTATCTCCCTTCTTAACCTTATGCCCTCTCTTGACGTAGAGCCTTATTCCAGCACCCTTATCGAATGGCGCCCCCGCGGTCCTAGCCATGATTGTTAGCCCCTCATTAGATACGTGGGTTACGTAACCGTCTACGGGTGACTCTATATGTGCGTGGTACTTACCTATAGGTATGTCCTCAGGCTTAACGTTAGGATTACCTCCTTGAGCCTCTATTATCCTCTTCATCATCTCTAAGGACTTACCACTCCTTAAGATGTCTTTAGCTACCTCATAACCAGCCCCCTTAGGTGCAGCACCAGCGAGCTCAAGCACCATACCAGCTACAGAGACAGCCTTCTCGACCAGGCTCATAGCTCCACCACCCCTAAGTGCCTCTAGTGCCTCCTTAGCCTCTAAGGCAGGACCTATAGTATACCCTATCGGCTGACCACCATAGGTTATTGCGCACCTTATCTTTAGGCCTACCTTACTACCTACCTGAATGAATTGTGAGGCTAACTCCCTAGCTTCCTCCATAGTCCTAACCTTAGCTCCTTCACCAGTTGGTATGTCGATGACTACCGACTCCGCACCCATAGCTAACTTCTTGGACAATATGCTAGCTATCATTTGGGTCCTTGGGTCAACCCTAAGTACGTGTTCAACCCTAATCAAAATATCATCAGCAGGTGCTAAGTTAAGCCTACCACCCCAGACTATGAAGCCATTAACCTTCTTAGCTAACTCCTTAATCTCCTCAATAGTGAAGTCGACTCTAGCTAAAACCTCCATGGTATCTGCAGTGCCTGCTGGTGATGTTATGGCCCTACTACTAGTCTTAGGTATGAATACACCTGCAGCAGCTATGGTGGGTATCATAACCAATGAGACCTTAGAATTGCCTGGGACACCCCCAATACTATGGACGTCGTAAGTAGGTTCGGGGAACTTAAGCCTCTTTCCTGTCTCGACCATGGCCTTAGTTAGATATACTACCTCATCTATAGACATACCCCTAAGTTCTTGAGCTAGAATGAACGAAGCCATCTCAATTTCACTTAAGTTGAAATTAACTATGTCCCTAATTATGGTGAATATCTGATCCTCAGTTAATTTCTCACCCTTTAACTTCTGCCTAATGTACTTGGTTGATTCAGGAGGTCTTGCAGGCATAACATCCACTTCCTCACCCTCACTAACGAGATACTGTAAGTCCTTAGTAATCCCTATATAGCCCTTAGGTATCAGTGATGAGGTTATGAAGGCTATAGCTGTAGAAACCCCCTTACCATGCTTAAAGGTTATCCTATCATGGTATTTAATGCTTAACTCCTTAGCGTCTTCCTCATTAATGACTACGTAGCGACCAAGTCCGACTGCGATGTCGATGAGCTTAACCTTTAACTTCACGCAGAATCACCTTAGGGGAGTATAGTATCTCTTCAGAGCTTAAATATATTTACCATCATTAAGCCATGAAAGTCATCGAGTTAGGAGGTAAAAAGTAATAAAGCTAAAAACTCTACGAACCATAGTGTTAGGTAGGGTGCCGCGGTAGTATAGCCCGGTCAAGTATGCGGGCCTTTCGAGCTATTAGTCGGGGAGAGCCCGTGACCCGGGTTCAAATCCCGGCCGCGGCACCATCCACTAAACCTTAAGGATTCTAGCAAAATGCTTAATACCCACCTAACCTTAGTAATGAGGAATTGGGTGAGTAACTATTTAAGGGTGGTGAGCAGGTTGGTTTAGTTGATGTTCCTGAAACCATAATCTGGATAATCACTTCTAGATGTAACCTTAACTGTAAGCACTGTTACGCTAAGCAATACCTTAAGGACCGTGAGTTAGGTATGGATGAGATACTTAAGGTTATTGAGGAGGCGTCAGAGTTGGGTATTGAGCACGTACACTACACGGGCGGTGAGCCGTTAATTAGGAAGGACATAATCGAAATACTTAGAGAGACCGTAAACCACGATATTGACGCCACGTTATTCACTAATGCAACATTAATTAATGACGAGATAGCTAGGGAGTTGAGTGCTTTAGAGATATTCATATATACAAGTATGGACGGTCCTTCGAAGGAAGTTCATGAATTAGTTAGGGGTCCAGGGACTTGGGATAGGTTTATTGAGGGGTTTAAGAAGCTCCTTGATGGGGGTTTACCTATACATGTGAACATATCTGTGAATGAGCTTAACTGGAGGTTTATTGGTGAGACTGTTAGGAAGGCTATTGAGTTAGGTGCTTACTCGGTCTCCATAATCCCTGCGATGCCCGTAAGTAACGCACTTAAGTACGGTGTCTACGTAAGACCGAACCACCTAGCTCACGCATTAAGGGATGCTGGTAGAGTAGCTGAGGAGTTAGGTATTGTTGTTGGTGTTTGGTGCGTTCCTTTCGTAGGTGTCGTTACCGGCTCACCTAACTTGGCTTACGGTAATTGTAGGGACTGGGATGTTATGGACGTAACACCTTCAGGTAATGTGGTCTTATGTGATGTGATGGGGTATGTGGTAGGTAACGTACTTGAGTTAGGTATTGAGGAGTGTTGGAGGAGATTAAAGAATCACCCACTCATTGTTAAGGCTGAAGGCCCTAAGAAAGTACCTCCATGTAGTTCGTGCATACTTAACGAGTTCTGTAGGGGTGGCTGCTTCGCTAGGGCTTGGTTAGTAAGTGGAGATACCGGGGCCCCAGACCCTCTATGCCCTAAGGTAGGTAAGTTAAGGTAAGAATATTTCTCATTACTGAATTACTTACTACGGATGATAGCTTGAGAGAGAAGGCGGGGTTTGGTTGGGTTAAGGTCTTCGGTAAGGTATACGATCATGACATTGTCATATGTAAAGGGGAGGTTCTTAAAAGGGATAAGGATCTCTCAGCACGTTATAGAGCTACTTACGGGCATACGCCATTAAGTGAGGATGAGTTAAGGCGCTACATAAACTTATGCAGCGATGTTGAGGTTGTGATTATTGGTAGTGGTGTTTATGGTGCGTTACCAATAACTCCTGAAGCAAGGAAAATTCTAGATGAGTTGAGGAGTAGAGGTATTGATGTGATGATTAGGCAAACTAGCGACCCCTTAATAAGTACTGTTGAGGAGGTTACGTCTAAAAGGAAGGTGTTAGCCATAATACATACAACTTGCTAATCTCTTTATACAGACGTCAGTTTAACCCCCACTTTATGGTTTTAGAGGCTAGTAGTAGGCTTACTGAGCACCAGGCAGCTATCACTGCTATGGGGTAGGTTATGTCTATCGAGACCCCTAAACCCGCTAACTGCCTCACTATTTCTGCTGATGCTGATGTAGGTATTGCTAAGGCGACATATCTTAGCGGCTCTGGCAGTATCCACGCAGGGTAATATACTGGAGGGAGTATCATTAATAGCCACGATATAGGATTAGTTATTGCCGATATGTTTACGGGCCTCTCAACCCTCATAACTATGGCTAACCCAAGCATGATCCCCGTGAGGAGTACTGGTAAACCCATTATGAGTGACCAACACATTAAGCCCCAAGCACTTAATAGGTACGCTATAGGCGCTATAGTAACTAAACCCACTACAGGGAATATTAGTGACATAATGAACGTACCTACTAGGTAGTGTACAGGTCTTATAGGGCTCGCTATAAGCATCTCATGTAGGTACATCATCCTATGCCAACCAACCTCTTGAGCAACTATGTTTACGCCTATGCTCCATAAACCACCAATAACCCAGGCAACTATTATGTTCCTTAACCCCTCAATACCTCCCCAAGCATATAACAGTATAGCGAAGCCCACTGTTGATAACGTACTCTGGATCAACCATGAAGGCTGCCTAATAACCCACCTACTAGTTAAGTAAGCAATACCCAATACCTTCCTTAAGGCTACTAACACGTTCATCACCTAAAACCCCTCGTTAAGTATATGTAGGCATCCTCAAGCCCTACCTCACTAATCGTTACCGACTCAGCCTCAATACTTGAAGCTATGGATAAGGCCTTACTCTTACTCTCAGCGTAGATAACTAACCTATCCTCAAGATTAACTAACCTACACGGGTCTGTACTTAGTGAGTTATTCCTTACTCCTTTAGCTATTACTTTATGGCGGTAAGGTAGCTTGGAGATTAAGGCCTCAACACCCCCTTCAGCAACCACCTTACCCTTAGATATGAGGATCACCTTATCGCTTATGAGCTCAGCCTCTTTCATGTCATGGGTTGTTAGGAGTATTGTGCCTCCATTCTTAATTACCGTCCTTAAGGCTCTCCAGACCTTATACCTGCCCTCAACATCGAGGCCTGACGTAGGTTCATCGAGAAACATAACGTCGGCGTTTGTTGCTAACACCATAGCTACAGCAATCCTCTTTCTTTGACCACCACTTAAGTGTGTAGATATTCTGTTCCTAACCTCCCATAACTCAAGCTCCTCAAGCCACACCTTAGCCTCACGTTCGGCATCGCTAATCCCCCAACCACGGGTAAGTAAGTACCCCTTAACAGCCTCCCAAGGTGTCCAATTAGGGTCTACGCGCACGTCCTGAGGGCATAAGGCAACCCTCCTCCTAACTTCCCAAACATCCCTAACGACGTCGTAACCCATCACGTAAGCACTCCCCCTAGTAGGTTTCAATATCGTGGTAAGTACCTTCACGGTCGTAGTCTTACCAGCACCATTAGGCCCTAAAAGAACCGTGAGACTACCCCCACCAACCCTAAATGACACGTCCCTAATACCCCAAACACTACCCCTATAAACCCTCCCTAAACCTTCAGCAATGATAGCGTCCATCAGTACCTACCCATAAGGTATTAGTGAGGCTTAACAAAGAAAAAGGTTCTCTGAAGAACTCTCAATAATTAGGTGTTGAGGACTGTTAAGTCGTTAGTCCTAGTAACTTAAAGTATTTATATTAATGCCTATGGAGAGCATTTACCTATGTTATTACCTTGAGTGATATAGAGAAAGAGTAATATATAATTTCGTAGTGAAATCATTATGGTGATGCGCATTTGAGTAAGCTCCCTTACCTACTTTACGCCTCACTCCTTCTCTTAGCCTTAATGACCCTACCTATTAGTGAAGCCCAACCAACAAATCACTGGTTTAAAACCTATGGCAGTACTATTAAGGACTACTTAATGGACCCCATAGCTATAGGTAACTATATATATGCGGTCGGTTATACAGGCTACATAACTAGTGGTGGTGCGTGGGAGTATGATATACTGGTAGCAAAGTTCAACTATGTTGATGGAGGTGCCGAATGGATATATAGGGTTCAAGACTCAGTTGCTAATGAAGGCTACACTTACAGGTTCTTCCACCTTGTGAGAGGTGATGATGGGTACATTTATGCAGCTGGCCAAGGTCAATACCCATATGGTCCTGGTCTATATGATAGGATGGTCGCAGGTAAAATAGACCCTAATAGCGGGTCTTTCATATGGTTTAGGTGCTACTACATAAATGCTGGCAATGATTATAGAGGTTTTGTGGTTAGGTACTATAATGGTTACCTTTACTTAATCGGTAGGTCTGAGTATCCTAGTTCTTCTGAGTCTCAATTAACCATCATAAAGTTAGATCCTTCAACAGGTGACGTAGTGGGTGATTCATATATCTATGAGTATGGGGACACAACTGCGGAGTCTCAGAGGGCCGTAATTATTAATGGCTATATATACGTTATCGGATACCTAACAACAGGTGCGTATGATGCGTTTCTTGCTAAGATAGACCTTAACACTATGGGGTTAGTCTGGTATAAGGTTCTAGGTAGTGCTAGTCTTTATGACTTAGGCGCGTCTATGACTAAGGATGATGATGGATATATATACATAGTTGGGACTACGGAGACCTATAGTGCCGGTGGTGGTAGGGATGCCTATGTAGCTAAGATAGACCCTAGTACAGACTCTGTAGTCTGGTTTAGGGCTTTTGGCGGTAGTGGTGATGAGTACGGCTTTGACGTAATGTATGGGCCTGATGGTTATTTATACGTGGTTGGTAGGACCTCTAGCTTTGGTGCTGGCGATTTCGATGGTTTTATAGCTAAGTTAAGTACTGATGGTGACTTACTTAGCTTCGTAACTGTTGGTGGGGCCTCTAAGGATTCCTTTAGTGGTTTAGTAGTTGCTAATGGCTACATGTACATTACTGGGTTCACTACCTCATACGGTGAGGGTAATGAGGATGCTGTCTTAATGCTTTATAGCCCCGCCATATCTGATCAGCTTAACTGGGTTGGTGGTGAGGGTTGGGATCCCGTATACGTGAGTGACTACACTAGCGATGTGAGTGTTGGGGCTTTCACACCGACATTTAACGATGTAAGTGTTAATACACACACACCCACGTTTAATGCTGATGATAGGACTGACTACCTGGAGGTAACTGAGTGGAGCCCAGGCATCCATACGGCTACCGATAGTGAGACCCCAATACCCATACCTGAGTTAATCGCTACTGGGTTAGTGGCCCTAGCTATTGCCTTGGTAGCCCTATACTTAGTTAGGAGGAGGTTAGTTACTTCCTAGCGACTAAGAACAACCTATTAGCGTTTCTTGGTTCTTCATCACTTAACTTAAAATCACCATATATTCTTACATGACTAAACCCTGCTTCTTTAGCCGCCGTCTTTAGTTCGTGTGCCGTATATAGCCTTAACTTATCGTGCATGAGGTATGTTCTTGATGTTCCGTCGGGTTTAAGCATCATTACCACCCTCTTGAAGTGTACTATGGCGTTAACATCCTCAAACTCCCTCCAATCAATAATTACTAATTTCTCATCACCATGCTCAACATCCCATACTGTAGGTCCTTCCTTCCTACCTAACCTATAAGCAAACGCTAGTGGGTTAGGCTCATCAGCCACTAAAACACCTCCAGGTCTTAAAGCCCTATAAACACCCCTTAATAGCCTCATTAGGTCCTCGTACGTCGTCATGTAGGGTAAGCTACTAAAGAACATGGTCACAGCATCAAACTCCTCAACAAACCCCAACTCACGCGCATCACACCTAACGAACTTAACATCAAGGCCCTCCTTAGCAGCCTTCTCCCTAGCGACCTCAAGCATTTCCTCATGAACATCAACACCAATAACCCTATACCCTCTCCTAGCAAGCTCGAGAGTAGGGGCCACCAGTACCGCAAGCAACATCAAGAACATCCCTAACAACCCTACCACCATCACGCCTAAACACACCCTCAACAAAATCCACAAACCTAGAAACAACCTTAACAAGATAATCACGATAAATAACATCATAATACCTCGCCAAAACAGTATAAAGAACGAACACACTACCCATCAATGAACACCTAAGTACATATACCTAACCACATATAAAGACATTAAACACAACAATATCGTTTCGTGTATTGATGTTCTTGTTGGGTAATGTATATTAGCTTAATTACGTGTTTTTCGTTAGGGTTGAGTGGTATTATGGGTTACGTACGTGTTAAGGGCGTTATCGCTAACCCGTTTAGGAGGGATCTTAAGGTGGAGGTTGAGTTCATAGCCGATACCGGAGCCATATACACAGTCATACCTAAGCACATAGCTGATGAGTTAAGTCTCGAAGTAACCGGTAAGAGGAGGTTCAAGATAGCTAGTGGTGAAGTAGTAGAGTACCCAGTCACCGAAGCATACATAGTAATAGAGGGTAGAGGGGTCACTAGCCTAGTAGTCATAGGTACAGAAAAAGCACCCCCACTCCTAGGAGTCACAACACTAGAACTACTAGGACTCCAAGTAGACCCCATAACAGGCAAACTAAAACCACTAGAACTCATGATACTATAAATATTGGTTAAGTATTGTATGGATCATTAAGCTCTCGATTAGATTAATTTACCCCCTCTTACAGACTCCTTCGCTTTAACTATTATCTTAACATGCTCTTCTTTTACGCAGAACTTTGGCTTAAGGTATTTGATTAAGGACTCATTTTTAATTATTAACTCATTTAGATTACGTGTCTCCTTACCTACCTGCTCGGTATTATATGCTCGTCTCCACATAGACCTAATGTCTCTTTCCTCACTAATCAATGGGTCCCTTGGTATTATGGTATATGGATCAATTAATTTTCTCATGTTTCTAAGGTCCGGCAACCTATAGTATCCGTAGTCTTTCCTACTAAGTATTCTCGGCATAGAAATATCGGTTCCACTTACGTCTTCACCTTTCATGAGGAAGACGGCCCTATTTGTATGTTTGTCTCCTAGTATGTCTATGCCAATACCGTAGCTCAGCAGGTCCTTAGCTGTAACCACCTCACTTAACTTACTAGGTTTACCTATGTTAGGGTTTGCCACATATAAGAGGAACTTATAATCACCGAATACCTCATTAGCAACCCTATACGTTAGTGCGAAGTACTGGTAGTAATTTATTGGTACTCTAGCCCCCATATCAAATACTAGGAAGTTTATTCCTTCGTTGAATAGATATTCAAGTATTCCACGTAGGTATTGGTAAGGCACTATACTTAATGGTATAGTAATGCCTATAGGCTTCTTTTTCCCTGTCTTTATGTATTCTAAGAATATATCAATAATAGAGCCATATAGGTCTATAAGCTTTTCGCGATACTTAGCTACTAGCTCATTAGCTAAACGTAGTGAAGGTGATATATATGCAGATATGGGGCTTGGTTCTTGAGTATCAATTAAAAATTCGATAATTCTTTTTAGGGCCTCTTCACCAGTGAATTCCTTCCTTAACTCTTTAATGCCTATTACTGGGATGAAAAGAAATGGAGCCCTATACCTAGTAACACATCTTAAAACTTTCTTTATTTGGTAATTTATTGAGGGTATGTATTCAGCACCACTAACTAATTTAATTATTTTTCTGTCTGGTATGATCCTGTAATACTCTATTATGGGGGTGAGACCCACTAACTTATTAGCCACATCCTGAGGTAATCTACATAATAGCCTAGCATCTATGGCCCTTAATGGAGTTATTAAGCCTAAGCTACCTATCTTGAGCTTCTTCACTATGTGATTTGTATCTATGCTCTCCCTAACTACTTCTACTTCTATATTGGTCACTTAATTAGTCCCCATAAATATTTAATCCTTAAATTAATCTAAATTCTTAGTGGTTTTATATGGGTATTCGTGAATTACTTCGTGTACACTTAGCTGAGGAGGAGAGAAGATTAGGAAAAGCTGCTTTAAGTGATTTAGAGGTTTTAATCATGCTTATCTTGGGCGCTTCTGATAAACCTTTATCTGGGACTAGAGTTCAGAAGCTTGTCTTTCTTGCCGCTCATGAGTTAGGTCTTATTAAGGAGGTTGACTTCGAGCCGCATCATTTCGGGCCTTATAGTGATGATGTTGTGGCTGCGGAAGAGGAGTTAATTAAGAGAGGGTTAATCACGATTATTCAAAAGAAGAGAGCGTTAACTAGAACTGGTCTTAAACTCTATGACATACTTAAGGAGAGGTATGAGGAGCTTGCTAAGGTTGTTGATAGGGTAATCAATGATACTAAGTCATTAAGTGATAGGGAGCTGGTAGCTTACGTATACTTCCTATACCCTAAGTACACAACCGCTTCAAAAATACTTGATGAGGTGTTAAGGAATAAGGTTCGGTACTTAATTGAGCTGTATCGTAAGGGCGCTATAAGTCTGGAATTTGCTGCTAGGGCCTCGGGCCTTGGTTTACGTAAGTTCATGGAGTTGTTGAGGAG
>Ga0190312_1000169_pt1 | contig 23952 bp, 31 predicted proteins | sample 487007910_MG_FD_165046 | JGI IMG/M metagenome (GOLD analysis project Ga0190312, IMG submission 165046) | Hydrothermal vent sediment bacterial communities from Southern Trench, Guaymas Basin, Mexico - 4870-07-9-10_MG | ecosystem: Environmental > Aquatic > Marine > Hydrothermal vents > Sediment ... | reverse complement strand
GGCTACGGACGCTTTAGGCCCAATAAACGTCCCGACCACTCGCGGGGCTGGTATTACCGCGGCGGCTGACACCAGTCTTGCCCCCCGCTTATTCCCCCGGCTTCTTACACCGGGGAAAAGCCACCCTCAGCGGGTGGCACTCGGGGTGACCCCGTCACGGTTTCCCGCATTGCGGAGGTTTCGCGCCTGCTGCGCCCCGTAGGGCCTGGGCCCTTGTCTCAGTGCCCATCTCGGGGCTCCCGCTCTCACGGCCCCCACCCGTTATAGGCTTGGCGGGCCGTTACCCCGCCAACTACCTGATGGGCCGCAGCCCCATCCTCGGGCGGGTATAGCGGGCATGGCGCTATACCCCTTTCGGTGAGAGCCCATTCCAGGAGCTCTCACCTATCGGGGATTAGCCCCAGTTTCCCGGGGTTATCCCCGTCCCGAGGGTAGGTTAGCCACGTGCTACTGAGCCGTACGCCGCGCCCCGCCATAGCCCGGGGCGCTAGACTTGCATGGCTTAGCCCCACCCCGATAGCAGTCGGGTCCGGTAGGATCAACCGGAGTTAACGGCCGCAAGGCTGGCGGTTACGGGTCGCCAAGTGTAGCGCGGTCCGCTAGCCCACATCAGGCTTAAATATCTAGGCCCGAGAGGGGCCTAGTTATTTAAGCCCTCATCTGGATATGATTGTACCCGCAACTGGAGGCCGGCCTCCCATCTAGGGGCGGATTCGCCCTTATCAGGGCCGGGCCGCCGGGAGTTGCGGACCAACTGAATATAGAGTACTACACCTTTATAACGTTTACTCTCTTAGTCCCTTAAAATCCCCTTTTAACCCCTATATACTACTCCCGTACTCTTAGTCGCTTTGATAGGGCGTAAAATTGAAATTCCTCAATTTCCTTAAGAAGTAATAGGGCCCGTAGCTTAGCCTGGCCGGAGCGCCCGGCTGATAACCGGGAGGTCGGGGGTTCGAATCCCCCCGGGCCCATTAATACTTACCGCTTATTAGCTCACGTAATAATTCCTCTATAGGCTCGTCGGGACCTAGGAGCTTCCTATAATAAACTCCTCCCCTCCTACTAGTTCTCCTTTTCATGAGCATAACCTCCCTCTCCCTTATGATGCTTAAGGGTATCCCGGTTAACTTAGATGCCTCCTCCTCATTACCTACCAAGGGGAATTCTAGGTGACCATCTGTTACCGGTACAATTAACCTTAAGGATTTATTAACTCCTGGAACCCTCGTACCTTTAATTAATTCCTCGTAATTCACTTCACCTCCGAACTTATAGAAGTCCCTCTCTAGGTCCGATAACTTTACTAACGGAAAACTAACGATTACCTCGCCACCAGCCTCTAAATGGAGGTAAACCTTGGGCGCCGATTGAGGGGTCGCCCTTATAACCTCCTTATAGAGTATTTCGAAACCCCCTCGCCTTAGCGCTTCCTCCACCAAGTACGGCGGTACGGGACGTAATATAGCTATATCTACATCGCTAAAGGTATCTACATCCCCCCTAGCAACGCTACCGTACACTATAGGCTCGAAGTAAGCTGTAACCAGCGGCTTAATTACCCTAAGGGCCCTACTCCTTAAATCCCTTAAGGTTCTCCAAGCCCTAATAGAATACTTAACGTAGATAGCTCCCATTTCCTTAAGCTCACCTAAATCCATTCAGGGGAACCCCTTCCCCCTATCCTCCTAAGCCTCTCTAAGACCTCGAGCAAGCGTATTAAGGCTTCCGAAGCCTTGGAGAGCGAATCAAGGTCCTCGCATTGCTTTAGCGCTATTTCGACCTCCGAAAGTTTCTCTAGTACTGTTTCCTCGAGGGATTCCAAGTAGAGCTTACTTCTTATTACGGATTCCTCCCTTTCATCCTTGACTATATAAACCCTCCTCCTACACTTGGGGCATATCACTTCACCGCTCTTCAATTTAAATAGTGGGGTATTACAAGCAGGGCAAGTATAGTTAAGCATGGACGCACCTGATTTAAGTAATTCAGCCATGTACTTCACTAACTCCTCATCCATAAACTATGCACCTAGAAGTAAGGGCCATATGATAGGGGATTATCGTCCTATATAAGCGTTATGTCCTTATCTAAATGGGGAAATTAAGGGTTAAGTATGGAATGAAGAACCTTCCTTAACTCCCTTAAGGAGCTATCGGAGTAAGGATCCGTTACGATAAGCGCTTTAACCTTAAGACCTAGGGACTTCGAAAGGGAGATCAAACGCCTATAGAACTTTTCCCCCCAGGTACTACTATCTCCGTAAATAACTACCGCTTCGTATACTTTTTTAAAGGCCTTAAGGTAATTCCTCAAGGCCTTTAATACGTGGTATTTAAAGGTAGGGGGTAACGTCGCCTCGTACTGGGATAGCGGGTAGACGTCGTCGAGCTCTAGGGGTACTACGCCGAAAGGATAAGAGTAAACGCAAACGTGTACCTTCCTAAGTAACGAATTAACCGCATTAGATAGTAACTTAGCTACCTCCTTGGATCTATGGAATGGCTTCTCCGCTACCTCGGGTATTAACAGAAGTACCTTAACCCCTTTAGGAGGGGAATACCTCCTCCTTAACCTAGACCTATACCTAATTACCTCGGGCCTATAAGGGGAAAAGGTACTTAAGAAGAAGATACCCCTCAACTTAGAGGGCATTACAGGGTCGTACTCCTCTATTACGTGCCTATACTTAATTAGTTGTTTTACCCCATCCTTAAGGCTAGGATGGGCATTAGCTCTCACTTCCACTAATTCCCATAACCTACCTTCCCTTATCGCTTCCTTAATTAGTTTAACTTCAGATGCTAAGACGTATAAGTTATGTAACGCTAACGCCCTATACCTTTCCTCCTCTGGAACTTCCTTCAATTCCTTCGCATCCAATTTCGAACATATAGGACAGGAACAGGGCAATTCATCTAGTTCCGATAACCTATAAGTGCCCGTAGGGGTCATATACCTCCCGTCCCTGGCGTAAAGAGCGTAGGACGCGCTATCAAAGAGATCTGCCCCTAGGGCTACAGCTAACGATAGCATCATGGGATGACCGGCTCCGAAGAGATGAACCGGTTTGTTCACTGGAAGGGATAATTTCGCCTCAATAATAATCCTAACTAATTCTCCGAACCTATATTCCTCCATTAAGGGGGTAGGGCTGCCTATAGCGTATATATCGAAGGGCATTTTAGCTAACTCCTTAGCCGCATACCTTACTAACTCTAAATGCTTACCTCCTTGAACGGGGCCTACTAATAGGAAGTCCTTTCTACCCCTTAGCTTAAGCGCTTCCCTAGCCCTACGTAGGGTTTCCAATACGCTTAACTTAGCCTCTTCGAAGCTAGCTTCATACCTTGTAGGGATATCCAATATAACTCCGATATCGCTACCTATTTCCTCCTGGTACTTTAGTATTTCCTCAGGCCCTACTTCCACTTTACCGTACTCCAATATCTGATAGGCCCCCGAATCGGTCATTATAGGCCTCTCGACGCCTAATAGCCCGTGGACGCTTAACTCTTTAGCTAATTCTCCGTAATTCTTCTTGATTATGTAAGCATTAGTCATTATTAATTGGTATCCCATCTCGAAAATCTCCTTAGGTTCTATTACTTGCTTAACCGGGTTAACGACGGGGGCTATGGCGGGGGTCTCCACAACGCCATGGGAGGTATATAACCTACCGATCCTTCCTAGCAAATCCTTGGCCTTAACTTCGAAGTACTCCATAAGCCCCTTAGCCCCCTAAATTAAGGCACTTGATCCGGAGCTTCGTTTCGTAGAAGCTACATAGCCTCCCTCCGGCGTAAAAAGCTATCATAAAAATAGGGTTAAAACTTAAGGCACTTATCTTTACGTAGGTTCACCCTTCTAATCCCTTTTCCTTAAGAAAATCGTAATATATCCTCCTAACCTTTTCAGCCATCGGTCCGCTACCTTCAACACCCTCCTCAGTAACCCTTATCCTATCCATGACTAAAATCGCCCTAGACTCCTCCAAGTACTTTACCATCCTGGGGAAGTACTTCTCTAACCTCTCCGCTAATTCCTTTAAGTTTAATAATCTCTCCTTAGTGTAGATAACCGAAATGGAGTGGCCATAGACGAAAACCCTAGTATAGCTTTCACCCCTTTCGTCCTTAACGTTGGATAAGCATAGGTCCCTATTAGTGGATTCGAACCCAACTAACGTACCCGTAAACGATTTACCGCTAGTAGTAACTACGGTAACGGTTTTATCCAGAAGGTTCATTAACTCCGCATTATACCTCCTAGTAGGTACTAAGCTCAATTAACACCCCTCTAAACTTAAGTTGGAGATCCTAGGACAATATAGCAGATCTTAGTTTTAAGCCTTTCTAGGAGCGGCTTCGGTTAGCCGTATTAACCCTTACAGCCATAAACATTAATAGGGTCCTCCTCCAAGTTAAGAGGTGGCGGGAATAGATGGGTAAATTAAATGTTGAGAAAGAACTTAGCTTAGAGGAAGTGATCGAAGGCAAACTCCCAGGCTTGATTACCTTAAAGTTCTGCGAGGAGAAGGGAGCCCTTCGCGTAAGGATGGATTTCGTAGATAAAGTACTTAGGGAGATGAGGTGGGTACCTAAAGGGGGGATGCGCATACGTTTCCGCTTATCTGATAGGGAGGAGGAGTTAAAGGATTGCGATTTTTACGGGTGGGCTAGAGTATATAAAGTAAGCGAGGAAGAGGAGTGGGTTAAACATCATCTCTCCATAGGGGGACTTCAATGCATTATCTACGTTAAAGGAACTAAGTTAGAGGTGAGTAAAGGGGAGAAAGTCTATATAGGGATGAAGTTAGTTGATAGACGTGCTTAGCGAAGGGGACTTCAGGAGGTTAGTTAGGTGGGCTAAAACGGTAGGAGCTAAGGTAGTCTTCGATTTAGAAGGATTTAAATTCCGCTTAGTAATAGATAAGTTCATCCATGCCGAGGATAAGAGCGGGAGGGAAGTACCTTGGAGGGAGGCTTTCGGAAGCATCTTACCGTGGGATTTACCGTCTAGGTTCAGGGTAAGGGAGGTAAGGGTTAAATTAGGTAGTTCGGAGGTTGTTTTCGACATGGAGGGGTTCAAGAAGTATTTAAGTAAACTAAAGTAGCGGGCCCGGGGGGATTCGAACCCCCGACCACTCGGTTAAGAGCCGAGCGCTCTACCTAACTGAGCTACGGGCCCTCAGAAAATATATGGATAGGAAATATGTTTATATAACTTTCCTTCCTCACGAGTCCCATCCAGCCCTTAGGGTGGAAAAGTGCCTCGCCGTACTAGGAGGAACTTAAGGGATCTAGCTTTACAGCGCATATTCAGGTTATTCGAATTAGCTGAAGCGTTCTTCCACCTAGACCGTAAGCTCTCCGATAGGTACGTGGAGTTAGCCTTAAGGATAGCTAAAAAGGCGAGGGTTAGGATACCTAAGGAGTTAAAGTATAGGTACTGCAAGAAATGTAAGAAGTTCCTAAAGCCTGGGGTTAACGCAAGGATAAGGATAAGGGGCGGGAGGATGCCCCATATAGTCATAAGCTGTTTAAATTGCGGTTTCCATAGGAGGATCCCCATAAGGCCTAAACGTCGCTAGTTGCCTATCCTAAACCCCTTTTCACTTAAATATTTAGCCATTTCCAAGAAGAGGGAGGGAGGAAGCTCGTAAACCCTCCTCCCCCTTAACTTGAAGGCTTCAGCTAATTCATTGGCTAACTCACTAGCGCCTAGCTTACTTAAGGAGAACCTTAGGACTTTAACTACTTTCTTCCTCCTCTGGTTAAATAGGGATCTAACTAACCATTCTAAAACCTGCGGATCGGCATTTCCCAGTTTAGGCTCCTTAACTAACTTAACTACCATAGAATCTACTCTAGGAGGAGGGTAAAAGGCCCTCCTGGGTATGGTAAATAGTGGTTCTACCCTACCGTAAAGGCTTACCATAACCGTTAACCTACCGTAATCCTCGGTTCCAGGTTTAGCACGCAACCTAAAGGCGTATTCCTTCTGATACGCTAATATAGCGTAATTAAACTCATATTCCTTTAATAATTTAAATGTAAGCTTGCTTGATATATGGTAAGGTACGTTCGAAATTACCTTATCTACCTTAAAAGGAGGTACTTTGAGTATATCGGCTATGATTAGGTCGAGTTTAGCTAATTCATCCTTAGGGGTTTCGGACAGTAATACCTTAGCTAACCTTCTATCTACTTCTACCGCGATTACCCTACCGGCGTAACGAAGTAAGGGATGCGTTACATTACCTATTCCAGGTCCCACTTCAAGTACCGTCTCCTGGCCCTTAAGGGCTAGTACGTCTAGTATTCTATTCCTTATACTTTCATCGATTAGGAAATTTTGACTTAACCTCTTAACCGGCTTAATACCGTACTTCTTAAGTACTCTTACCGTCCAATGGTAAAGCGTGTTCACTTTTCGACCTTTATATATTACTAAAGCGCTTTAAGTGTTGTGGAGAATTACGATTTCGAGCTAGGAAGGGTAAAAAGGGAAATAATTAGGAGGAAAGCTAAAAGGGTACTAGTGCAATTACCAAATGGGTTTAAGAAGTTCTCAAAGTGGATAATCGAGGAGTTAGAAGGAGTAGCCGAGATGTTCATTTCGGCTAGCCATACTTGGGGGCCCTGCGATGTAGACTTCAAGGGGGCTAAAACCATAGGAGCGGATTTGATATTGCATTTCGGACATCACCCCAGGACCGGTTATGGGAAGAAGTACGGGGTGGACGTAATTTTCATACCCGTCTTTTACCTAGGGAAGGTATATAGAGGGGTAAAGGAGGTCATCGAACTCCTCGAGGGGTACCAGAGGGTAGGTTTAGTGGCCTCAGTACAGCACGTAAAGGCGTTAGATGAGTTAAAGAACTCCTTGGAGGAAGCGGGTATAGAGGCGCAAATAGGGATACCTAGGGAGCCTACTATGTTTAAAGGACAGGTGTTAGGGTGTGATTACTCGGCCGCCCTTAGCTTAGCTGATAAGGTAAGTGCGTATGTGTGTGTAGCGGGAGGGTTATTCCATAGCCTAGGTTTAGCTTTAACCGTTAACAAAAAGGTAATAGCATTGGATCCTTATCGCGATAGGGCTAAGGACATCACTATCGAAAGAGAGAAGTTCATTAGGAAAAGAATGTATAAGCTAATGGAGGCCATGGAGGCTAGGTATTTCGCCATAGTAGTCTCCACTAAAGTAGGCCAGTACGACCTTTATAGCGCGTTAAGGATAAGGAGTGCCTTAAAGGAGAAGGGTTTAAGAAGCGAAATAATATTAACCGATGAAGTTGATGCGGAGAAATTAATGGATTTAATGTGGCCCGACGCTATTATAATTACGGCTTGTCCTAGGATTTCGATAGATCATATGGATAATTATCCCATACCTTTAATAAATAAGGGGGAGGTGAAGTACCTTTTAAAGGGGGATTTAAGTTCCTACGACCCAGTAGATGCCTTGAAGTAGGGGGTTTAATTGGCTCGTAAATTAATACTTATAATAGCGGATGCTGGTTTAGAATTAGTTCCTAAAGAGCTTTGGAAGCATCCTTCAGTCTATAAGAACGCTGAAAGGAGGGGGAAGAAGCCATGGCAAGTACTTCTAGATGTTTCGCTCCACTACTCAGCTATGAGGAGTTTAGAACGTAAGGAGAAGAGGGGTAGGCCTGATATAACCCATATGTGCTTGCTGGAGGCGTTAAGTTCCCCTTCTAACTTGAGTGGATCACTAGAAGTTTACGTACATACCGTAGAAGGGAAGATCATATGCCTAGACCCTAAGGTAAGGTTACCTAGAAATTATAATAGGTTCGTAGGGTTAATGGAGCAATTACTGGAGCGAGGCAAAGTACCTCCATCATCCTCTAAACCGTTATTGAAGATTAGCGATAAGGGGCTTAAGGAGTTGGTAACCGACTTAAACCCCTCTAGGGTCCTAATACTTAGCGAAAAAGGTAAACTAATAAGGTTTGGGGATCTAACTAGGGTTTTAGCGTCCGAGGGGAAGCCTCTAGCTATAGTAGGGGGATTTCAAGCAGGGGATTTCAGTAAGGAGGTAACTTCCCTGGGAGGGGATTTCATTTCGATATACCCTAAGCCACTCGATGCATGGGCAGTAGTCTCTAGGGTTTTAACAGCTTATGAGTATTCAAGCAGGATAATATAAGTTGCCATAGGATCCCTTAGTTAAAAACCGTAGTTAAGGTGGGATCTTGAGAGTCACCTCCCTAGATAAAAGGAAAGGTCTTATAGAGCTGATGCCGGAGGACGTAGAGGACCTTTATGTACTCTCCTTAGTGCTGGAACCAGGAGATTTAGTCTACTCTTGGACATTAAGGATGTTAAAGAGAGGTAAGGGTTTAGGGGAAAGAGGTGAAAGAGTTAAAGCCTATATCGGTATCAAAGTGGAGAAGGTGTACTTTCAACGTTTCACTAATAGGCTTAGGATAAGGGGGGTAATTATAGAGGCCCCAGAGTTACTTCACGCCAAGGGAAGCTACCATACGCTAACCGTAGAGCCGGGTAGGCAAATTAAGGTTATTAAGGATTGCTTACGCAATTATCACCTCGAGTTAATAAGCAGAAGTAAGGAGAAACGGTTAGCTTTATTAGTTTCGGTAGGCGATAGCGAAGCCGTAATAGCGAAGCTCAGAAACCAGGGTTTAGAGGTAGTAGCTACCTTACCCGTACAGAGGGAAGAGGGCGAAAGCTTAAGGGAATCTTTTAGGGATTCCTTAAGGGAGGTAATTACTTGTATAGCACGATATTATAAGGCCAATGAGCCTTTAGTACTAATGGCTCCCTCACTGCTCTTAAGTTGGGTATCCGAGGAACTGAAACACTCCCTTAAACCTTTAACATTAGTCCAACTAAAGGTATCGGAGGGCGGTTTAGCCGGTATCTACGAAGCGGTAAGAAGCGGTAAACTAAAGGAGGTAATAGGCGAACTTAAGGCATTGGAAGGAGAGGAATTAGCGGGGGAAGTATACTCTCTGTTATTAAGGGATAGGGATAGGGTAGCTATAGGGTTAAATGAGGTAATAAGGGCTTCTAGATTGGGGGCCGTAGATAAATTAATAGTATTAGATAGCTTCCTAAAGGAGAAAGTGAACGAGGAGGAATTAAGGGAAAGTATAAGGTTAGTTGAGGAAAGGGGAGGGGAAGTTAAAGTAATTCCCGATTCCCTCGAGGCAGGGGCTAAACTGCAGGGATTAGGAGGCATAGTAGCTATATTGAGGTATAAATTGCCGTTAGATAATACATGAGAGGGAGGTGGCTCAGGATACTGTACTTCATAGGTATTGGACTTTATGATTTGAAGGACTTAACTTTAAGAGGTCTAGAGGTGTTAAAAGAGGTAGATAAAGTGTTCATCGAAAGATATACTAACTTGACTCCTTCCCTTAATTTAAAATTATTAAAGAGAATATGCAGAGGGGAGGTAGTAGAGCTCACGAGGAGGGAGTTAGAGGAGGAGAGCGGAGAGGTATTACTAAGGGAAGCTAAAATATCGAAAGTAGCGCTTCTAAGTCCCGGAGACCCCTTCATAGCTACTACTCATATAAGCTTAAGGCTCGAGGCGGAAAGGAGGGGGATAAAGACTGAGGTAATACATGCTCCTTCCATAATTTCGGTAGCTATCAGCGCTTCCGGTCTACAAGCCTACAAGTTCGGTAAGGTAGTAACCGTAGTATTCCCGAGGGAGGGCTATCTTAGCGAAACCCCCTATGACGTATTAAGGGATAACTTAGTAAGGGGGCTACATACATTACTGTTACTTGAAATTTCGATAGAGGAAGGTAAGTTCATGACGGTTAATGAAGCTATAGAGCTGCTCTTAAAACTAGAGAGGAGGAGAGGTGAGGGCATAATAAGCGAGGAAACCTTAGGGGTAGGATTAGCCAGGTTAGGTTCCCCTACTCAGTCAATTAAGGCTGGGAGTTTCGGAAGGCTCCTTAGAGAGGACCTAGGCCCTCCTCCCCATAGCTTGATAGTACCAGGCTACCTCCACCCACTGGAGGAGGAAGCATTAAAGGTACTTCACGGCTGTACCCAAAGCGAGGTGGAAGTATGGACGAAGAGGTTAAGAGAATTAGGAGGTACATAAACAGCGTAGAGGAAGTGCTTAAGGAGGTAAAGGGTAAAGCGGATAGAGGTATATGTAAAGAGGTAGTAGATCTAGCGGAGAACTATCTTCGCGATGCTAAATATTATCTTTACGAGAAGGGAGATAAGTTTACTAGTTTAGCGTGTATAGCTTACGGCGAGGGCTTGCTTGACTGTTTAAGACATTTAGGCTTAATCGACTTTAAGTGGCCTAAAACGGAACGCAAGAGAGTATTAGTAGGAGGGGTATTCGACATCATACATCCAGGACACATATATCTCTTAAAGAGGGCTAAGAACATGGGGGAAGTAATAGTAGTATTGGCTAGGGATTCTACCGTGATTAAGATGAAAGGTAGACGTCCCATAATGCCCGAGGAGGCCAGGTTAAACATCTTAAGTAGCATTAAGTACGTTGATAAGGTAATACTTGGCAAAGAGGATTTCAAGGTAAAGGAAGTACTTAGGGATGTTAAACCTAATATAGTATTGTTAGGGCCTGACCAAGGGAACTTAGAGGACTTAGTTAAGGAGGCTGTAAGGGAATTGAAATTAAACATTAAAATAATAAGAATTAAGGAGACCCTTAATTGCGAAGTCTGTAAGACGTCTAAAATCATTAACAGAATATTAAATTCTTTTAAGAGCCTTAGAGGCGAGCAGATGAGCTAATCTCGTAGGTTCTGGCAACCTATGCCTCCTTGAAGTCTTAATCGTTATTTCGATAGCCTTCTCTAAGGAGATCATATTACCTACGCTTACATAAATGGGCTTAGCCCCTTCGGCTAACCTTAAAGCTGCTCCTATAACCTCGCCCTTATCCATTACCGGAGCCCAATATCCCCTCCATTCCCCTATTTTCCCGCACAGGAGCTTCTTAGCCACCCCTATAGTAGGCTTCCTCATAACTGCACCTAAATGGCTAGCTAACCCTAACCTGAAGGGATGAGCATAACCGTGAGCATCTACCATAATTATATCAGGTTCCTCCCTAAGGCCCTTTAGCGCCCTATAGGCAGGAGCTAATTCCCTAAAAGATAGGAGTGTTGGTATATATGGGAAAAACACTTTAGAGGTCGTTAGCGAGTACTCGACTACCCTTAAGGATGCGTAATCTAATAGTACGGCACAAGCTACCGCTACGTCCCCTTTATAACCTACATCTACCCCGGCTATAGATCTTGGTTCCCCCTTTATTACGTCCTCGAATATTAACGATTTAGCTAATCTCCTTTGAACCTCCCTAGCCCTTCCTATTGAGAAGTAAGCAGGTACCTTAATCCTGCTAGAACTTACCATGATCTTAAGCCCTTATACCCAGCATCCTAGCTAGTTCTAAACTCCTCCTAGTGAAAAGTAGATCGCTTTTAGTTTCGTCTATTAACCTTCTAGCTACATCGCACTTACGCCTTAATCCAGGTACCATAGCTTCGGGATAACTTAAGCTACTAAGCCTAATGTATATGTCCTCCATGTAATTTACGTACTCCTCAGCTAGGTCTATTTTATCCTCCCTTAACGAATCTAACGCTAACCTACGTAGCTCGCCTATTACGTCGGCCAATCCTAATAGGTAAGATATACAATCCACCCCTAATTCCTCCGGCGAGAGAACGTCCTTATCCCTTATTAAGCTCAACAATAATTGTACCTCTACGTACTCCGTTAACCCGTTAAGTACTACCCCTCCGTAACGTAAGTCGGGGTATTTCTCAGCCTCCTTTAGAAGTACATCCTTCCAGATACTTAGTTCCTTAAGCTTACTAACAGCTAACTCCACATTCCCCCTATGGATAGTAGATATTATCTCCCTAGCTAGCCGTATTACCTCCCTAGATAACTTTATGAGGTTCTCCCTACTTTTATCCTTCTCATCTAAGTAGTTAGTTATTTCCTTCATTATCTTATCTAATTTTTCTAGACCCATTTTAAGACCCCACTAGAAATTGGGTTCTGCTAATATATTATTAACACCTAAGCCCATTATGTGGAACTAATATTTTTAATTAACTCCTTTTCCCTTAATCCATTAGTGAACCTAACAATGGAAGAGGAGGTATTGGAGAATTATTTTAAGGCTGGGGAAATAGTACACAAAGTACTAGAAAAAGCTATGAATATAGTAAGTGCTGGAAAAAGAGTACTAGATATATGCGAGTCATTGGAGGCCGAAATTCGTAAATTAGGAGGGGAACCGGCTTTCCCAGTTAATATATCGATTAACGAAATAGCTGCCCATTATACCTCCCCTCCAGGTGATACGACTACCATACCGGAAGGGGGCTTAATTAAGGTCGATGTAGGTGCTCAAGTAAGGGGTTATATAGCAGATGCAGCGGTAACTATCGCACTAAGTGACGAATTTGAAGAGTTAATTAAAGCCGCGAGAGATGCATTAAAAGTTGCAGAAAGCGAACTTAGGGCAGGAGTTAACTTAGGTAGGATAGGAGCGCTCATAGAGAGACTCATTACAGCAACAGGTTTTAAACCCATCAAAAACCTTTCAGGACACTTAATAGATAGATACGAGCTACATGCAGGTAAATCGGTACCTAACGTAGGTATATTTACATTAGAGAGAGCTAAGGAAGGCGAAGTATACGCTATAGAACCTTTCGTAACTAACGGTAAGGGAAGAGTTAAGGAGGGCAATGAGGTATATATATTCAGCTTACGTAGCCTTAAGGGATTAAAGGGTGATTTGAGGGAATTAGCGGAATCCCTTTGGAGGAACTATAAGGGATTACCTTTCGCTACTAGATGGTTAACGAAGGAATTAAGCCTTAGATCCGTAGGTGAGACTTTAATAAGGTTATTAGAAAGGGGCGTACTTTACCCTTACCCTGTGCTTATCGAGGAGGGAGGGGGGATGGTAGCCCAGTGGGAAGATACTTTAATAGTTAAGAAGGGGAGACCCGTAAATATCACTAGAACGCTAGAAATAATAAGGTAATTAAGGTGGGATAATTGGATAAGTTAAATTATGCCGAACTAGGTTTAAAAGTCGGAATGGAGTTCCACCAAATGCTAGATACCAATCGTAAATTATTCTGCCATTGCCCCCCTTCAATATTAAGGGAATGCGCTGATTATTCATTCATCAGGGAGCTAAGACCCACCAAGAGCGAACTTGGCGAAATCGACCCAGCAGCGCTGTTCGAATTTAAAAGGGGCAGAATATACGTTTATCAGGGATTCAGGGAGGTCTCCTGTTTAGTGGAAATGGATGAAGAGCCCCCTCACGAGTTGAATAAGGAAGCACTAGAGATAGCCATAATGATAGCTTTAATGATGAAATCAAAAGTAGTAGATGAAGTTTACGTAATGAGGAAGATAGTAATAGATGGTTCCAATACCACCGGTTTCCAAAGAACTGCCTTAATAGCCTTAGGGGGTTCTATAAAGGTTGGAGGTAAGGAAATCCCCATCCAAACGATATGCTTAGAAGAAGACGCAGCGAGGTTAGTAGGCACTAAGGGTAGGGAAGCCACATACAAACTGGATAGATTGGGTATACCCCTAATAGAAATAGCTACTGCACCCGTCATAAGTTCCCCTGAGGAAGCGGAACTAGTAGCCTTTAAGATAGGCCAATTATTAAGGATAACTGGTAAAGTTAAGAGGGGGCTAGGTACAATAAGACAGGACCTAAATATATCAATAAGAGGAGGAGCGAAAATAGAAGTTAAAGGCGTACAAAGGCTTGAACTTATAGGTAAAATAGTAGAGTACGAGGCGTTAAGGCAGTACAACTTACTTAAAATTAGGGATGAACTTAAGCGTAGGGGGCTTAAAGAGGACGACTTAAGGGAGGATTTCGTAGACGTAACTCATGTATTTAAGTCTACGCGTTCTAAGTTAATCTCGAAGGTCGTTTCGAAAGGCGGCGTAGTACTTGCTTTAAGGTTACCATTGTTCAAGGGGCTTTTAGGCTTCGAGATACAGCCTGGTAGGAGATTAGGTACTGAAATGGCGGATAGGGCTAGGTTCTGGGGGGGCGTTTCTGGTATTATCCATAGCGATGAATTACCTGGATACGGAATTAGCGAGAAGGAAGTCGAGGAGATTAAGAGGACCTTAAGAATGAAAGAATTAGACGCTTTCGTACTAATCGCTGACGAAAGAGAAAAGGCCTTAGAGGGATTAAAGGCGGTACTAGTTAGAGCTAAGGAGGCCTTAAGGGGGGTGCCCGAAGAAACTAGGGGGCCTAATCCGGATGGTACTACCCACTTTAGTAGGCCTAGGCCAGGTTCCGCTAGGATGTATCCGGAGACCGATATAAGGCCTACTAGAATAACTAATGAGATGATAGAGGAAATAAAGAGGAAGTTACCGGAACTGCCAGAGGAGAAGTACGAGAAGTTCGTAAAGATATATGGTTTAAACAGGGAACTAGCTAATAAAATGATACTATCTTATAGGTTAGACCTCTTCGAAAAATTGGTAAAGAAATTTCCCTCAATATCGCCTAATTTCATAGCATCCACCTTGGAAAATACCTTAAGGAGCCTCAAGAGGGAGGGCGTACCTATAGAAAACTTAACTGATGAACGTATAGAGGAGGTTTTCGAGGCTTTACATAATGGATTAATGGCTAAAGAGGCTATAGCAGTAGTCCTCAAGTTACTAGCCGAGAGACCTTACCTAAGCGTAAAGGAAGCCGTAAGTAAGCTAGGGTTAAAAGCGATAAGCGAGGAGGAATTAAAGAAAATAGTAGCCAAAGTAGTGAGGGCAAAGCTAGAATTAATCAGGGAGAGAGGCGAGAGAGCTTTAGGACCTATAATGGGAGAGGTAATGAAGAAGGTTAGAGGCAGAATAGATGGTAGGAAGGTAAGTGAAGTAGTGAGGTACTTCATTAGGGATGTATTAGCTAAAAGTGAACGAGCATAAATACGGAAGCTTTATTTAGGACTAAAGGGATGTTGGCATAGGTGCTCTAAATGGGTAAGAGGCTCTTAGTGCAAAGAAGAGGCAGGGGGGGTTCTGTCTTTAGATCCCCTAGTTGGAAAAGGGTAGGTGAGGTAAAATACCCACCCTACATAGAGGAGGATTTCTCCAATAAGGTAATTAAAGGCAGGGTTCTAGAATTGCTTCACGATCCCGGTAGAGGAGCCCCTGTAGCTAGGGTAATCTTAGAGGACGGGAGGGAAATATTAATGGTAGCCCCAGAGGGTCTAGCGGTAGGTAGCATGATAGAATACGGCGCTAAAGCGAGACCTGCTTTAGGTAATATAGTGAGCCTAGCTTCGGTACCGGAGGGTAGCTATATATGTAACGTTGAACTAAGGCCGGGAGATGGGGGTAAATTAGCTAGATCTAGCGGTACTTACGCTATATTGTTAACTAAGTCGGGGAAGAAGGCCTTGATACAGTTACCTTCAGGCAAGGTAAAGGAGGTAAACATTCGATGTAGGGCTACCATAGGTATAGTAGCTGGAGGGGGTAGAATAGAGAAGCCGTTACTTAAGGCCGGTAAAGCGTATCATCTGTCTAAATCTAAAGCTTGGAAATATCCTACCGTCAGGGGTAAGGCCATGGGCGCCTATGCACATCCACATGGAGGAGGATCCCACCCAACCGGTAGTACCCCAGTACCTAGGACCGCTCCTCCGGGCCAGAAGGTAGGTTTCATAGCAGCTAGGCGCACAGGTAGGAGAAAGGGTAAGAAATAAAAGGGTTTATTACGGGTAGATAGGAGGGGGTTTAAGTGCCTAGGGAGTTCATGTATAGGGGATATGAATTTAGTAAGTTACTTACGTTACCCATAGACGAATTCATTAAGTTACTACCGTCGAGGCAGAGGAGGAGCTTAAGGAGGGGGCTTACCCCCGAGCAGAGGAGGTTATTGGAGAAGGTAAGGAAGGCTAGGAGGTTAGTTGAACAGGGTAAGAAACAACCCCTCATAAAAACCCACTGTAGGGATATGATAATATTACCTGAAATGGTCGGTTTAACTATACACGTATATAATGGCAAGGAGTTCGTACCCGTTAAGATAATACCAGAGATGTTAGGGCATTACTTAGGAGAGTTCGCCCTTACTACCGCTAAAGTAGAGCACGGCTCCCCAGGGTTAAAAGCTACGAGAAGTTCCATGTTCGTACCCCTAAAGTAACGGAGGGGGCTATCTTGGGGGTTTACCAAGGTAACGATTTAAGGAAGCCTAGTGGTGGTTTAAAGGGAAGGCATAGGAAGGTGAAGAGGAAGTACGAATTAGGCAGGTACCCCACGGAGACTACCTTAGGGGTAGAGGACAAGCGTAAACCCGTAAGGGTTAGAGGAGGAAATGTTAAGCTAAGGTTAGTTAGGGCTGCTTATGCTAACGTTTACGTACCAGAGGAGAGGAGGAGCTTAAAGGTCAAGATAGTTAAGGTTCTCGATAACCCAGCGAATAGAGATTACTCAAGAAGGGGGGTTATTACGCAGGGGGCCTTAATTAGAACGGAAGTAGGGATAGCTAAGGTAACTTCCAGACCCGGCCAAGACGGAGTTATAAACGCGGTCCTCGTAGAGAGGGTTTAAGTTACGTGATAGATAAAGATCGCGTATTTATCTGGCCTTTGTATTTCGATATTAACCGTAGTAGAAGTGAAGGTAGAAGGATTCCAAGAAGCTTAGCCATTAACAACCCTACAGCTGAGAAGATTGCTATAGCCCTTAAGAAATTAGGTTATAAAACCGAGGTAATTAGTAGTAAGAATCATCCTTCGGATTGGTTTAATTACAGAGGATTAGTTATAATACCTAAAATGCAGGTAAGAATAAGCAAGAGTAAACTTCTTAAAGAAGTAGCTAAGGTATTGAAGGAACTATATGACTCCTAACCTAGATGCTATCTCACTAGCGTTGTGTTCCGGGCTTAGCTTAATGTAGGCCCTCTTCTCTCCCCTAGGCGTTATTAGAGTCCTTACCTTAACTACCTTTACTCTGAATAGTTCCTCTACTGCCTTCTTAATTTCGTGCTTAGTAGCCTTTAAGTTAACTATAAACGTTAGAGTGTTTTCATTCTCTATCTTCTCTATGGCTTTTTCTGATATTACCGGTCTAATTAATATTTCCTTACCCTTCATATTCAAGAGGACCCCACCTTAGTTAAGTATTTTATAGCTGTTTCGCTCCAAATAGTTAATCTACCAGGTACTCCCCCTGGAGCCAAATCAAGAACGCTTAATTTGGATACTGGTCTTACCTCTACCCCTACTAAGTTCCTAGCAGCGAGCCCTATACCTTCATCTTTACCTACTACTAGGAGAACGCTCTTAGGCTTCCTATACCTTCTACCTCTCATCTTACCCTTACCGGCCCTTATTTTAACGCCCTCCCTAGCCCTAATTAAGTCGCTTAGTAGGCCTAAGTTACTTAAGAACTCCTTAACTTCTGACGTCTTCTTAAGCTTCTGAACGGCGTCTACAACTACTATGGGCAACTTAACCTCCTTCTCTAATCTATGCCCTCTTTTCTTCACGAAGAACTCCGATGCAGTAGCGGCTATGGCTGAAAATAAGGCTACCCTCCTCTCCTTCCTATTCACGTTCTCCACTATCCTCTTCCAGGTAACTGGAGGATGGGCTTTCCTACCACCCCTCGCTTGAGGTACCCTCGCCACCCTATCGCTACCTTTAACCCTAGGTACCCTCGCTACACCATGCCCTACCCCCCAACTCTCCGCAGTAGTTCTCTTGCCAGCTAAGGGATCCCTGCCTTGTGGTTGAAGCTTAGAAGTCCTTAAGGCAAGGAATACCTTCCTTATTAAGTCCTCCCTTATAGGGTAATTAAATATATTAGGTAACTCTATTTCTCTTATTGCCTTACCGTTTAAATCATAAACTGGTACTCCCCTTACTACCTTCTCGATCTTTAGATAGGATGCCTTTAAGCCTTCCATCTACTCACCTACCTATAGGTTTAGTACTTACGTAAACCAATTTAGGCGATTGGGTTACAGCTCCCTTTAAAGGCCTTATAGGACGCCTTAGCTTAACAAGACGCTTAGGAGGGCTGGGTACTGATCCCTCTACTAATAGGTACTGAGACTTAATTACCCCATAATGCTTAAACCCCCCGGCGGGATTTATCTCATCTGGATTCTCACCTACCTTCAGTACCCTCTTATTATATTCAGTCCTCTGCTGGAAACCTAACTGTCCAGGCCTAGGTACTGAAAACATAGTACCAGGTTTAGTAGGTCCTACCGATCCTATCCTCCTATGGCCCTTCCTATGCTTATGCCACCTAGGTAAGATCTTAACCCCGAACCTCTTAACTACGCTAGCGAACCCCTTACCTTTAGTTATGGATATTACGTCAACATATTGCCCTTCATTAACGAACTCCTTAACGCTTAACTCCTTACCTAATTTAGATAAGGCGTACTCTAGTGCCTTATCCGCAGACCCTCCCAATGCTATCTCGAATACTTCAGGTTTCTTTTTACTTATTCCCGCTTTCCTCGGTTGAGTACAGACTATTAGCCTTACTTGACTTATACGATCTAACATAGCCTTAATCTCCTTTAATTTCTCCTCATGTTTAAAGCCCTCCTTAGGTAAGGTAAATACCCTAGTTAGATCCTTAGGTACTCCCTTAGCCCATATCTCGCTTAAAGATCTAAGTCCGTAAGGAGTTGAAGAGTATACCCTTATACCACATACCGTTAAGGGTGGGCACTCTATCACGGTAGCTGCTTTTACTATTTCCCTCCCATAATAGGGGCTATTAGGGTTATCCTCTATTAAGACTACATGTACCATACCTACTTTATATCCTGCGAAAGCTAATGGTTTAACTTCACTCGAACTAGGCCAGGACCTTATTCTCGCTACTATGCTCTTAGCCCTTTTCCTAGGATAATAAGCTAACGATCCCCTACGCGGTTTGCTATCGCTTACCATTCCTTACACCTTATAGCCTAATGGGCTAACATGCGCCTTATTAATAAATTTTACTTAATGTACTTTAGGAAGTTCAATATGGAGAGCGCTACGACTAAAGCTTCCTCCGATCTAATAGTCTTACAGCCCTGCCTAGGTACGAAGTTAATTACATAGTCGGACAAGGAATTTAAGTCGATTCCCTCAGCTAGAGCCATATCGTACAAACCGCTCTTAGCGGAGCCGAAAACCAGTAAGATTCTTTCACATTCTTTCAAGCGTTCCTTTAATACCTCATAGACTTTATTTATTAGGGATCCGTACTTAGAAGTAGCTAAAATTAAGTACCCCTTATTCTTGAAGTTTAGCATTAATTCCTTAAGGCCGTAATTTACCTCCTTTACTTTAAATCCCCAGTAGATGCTTATTCCATTCTTATTCACTACCTTGCCCGAACGTCCATCTTTAAACAACTTTACAGTAACCCTAGTGCCCACGTTCCAGTGGGCCCCCTTTACGCGTATGTATTCATCTAAGCCTACATCTACTAAAGCTCTATCTCCCTCCCTCCTTACTATTACTCCTTCCCTGTACTGAGTTATCTCCCCTTTAAGTGGATGATGAGGCGTCCTTAAAGGTGGTAAGAGCCCAGCGTACCTCAATCTAGGGTCTTTAGGGAAAAGCATTTTCCTCAAATACTGAGGTGTTTCCTGGTAATTAAGTAAAGTAGCTAGTAAACTAGAGCTAAAACTAGGATTCGCATTAAGCGGATCCCTGAATATTATTACTTCCTCAACCCTGAAGATGGCTAGAGCCCTACCTACTATACCGGCCCTGAACGTTCTCTCCCTTAATGTGGGGATGCCTTCAAGTAACGAGGATGGTAAAGCTACCGAAAAATAAGGCTTATCCCTAATGGGTTTCATCTACCCCTACTTCTTCCTAGATGCTCTCTTACTCCTTTCTTTCTCCTTTTCCTTACTCCCCCCTTCCTCGCTACTGAAGAAGAGCGAAGTACGTTGCCTACCTCCCATTATCTCTCACCCCGTTACCCTCCAGTATGCTACCTTACCTCTCTTAATTTCCTCTACCTTACCATCTCTTAATAATAACCTTAATATATAAAAAGCCTGTGAATGCGTTAAACCCGTCTCCTTTACTATTTCAGAAGTAGGTAATTCGCCCCTTTCCTTTAATAATTCGTAAATATCCTTCTTACGTTCTATAATCCTAGCAGTCATCCTACGGGGCATAATTTAACTACCTCTAACAGTTAAAATAAAGAAAGTAGAGAAGGGATATAAACGTTTACCCTTGATACTGCCTTAAGGTTTAACTAGCTTCCTCAGTAAGGGATATGCCTCTAAAGCCCTTTCCTGCGCTATGATAGTATGGTACTGGATCAATATTTCCACTAATAGGAGTAAACCCATACCGGATGAAAGTACATTAAGTAAATTACCCACTACGGCGATAAGGCCTACTACTAGGCCGCTTAGTATAGTTAGGGCTGGTATATACCTCTCCAGAACAATAGCCATAGCCCTAGGAGATCCTCTGAAGCCTGGTATTTGTAACCCAGCCTTCGATATCTGCCTAGCTTGGGACCAAGGATCCATACCTGCGGCCTCTACCCAAGCTATGGAAAATAATACTGAAAGTACTAGGAATACCACAGAATATATAACCACCCTTAACGGATCCTGTACTATTGATCGGATCCCCCTAGGCGAGGTAAGGTAGTAAACTAATGTACCTGGCAAAGGTATAAAGCCCCTACCTTCGTTGTAAGCAGTTACGTTATAATTGGCTATATATTTGAAAATGTTGTTATAAAACCAATTATTAGGCTGAGTATGTAGCCTAGCCCATATCAGCTGGCTAAATATGAATATATTGGAATATAAAGCACCTATTATTATCACAGGAATGACCGATACGTAAAGGAATTTAAGAGGTATTTTAGACCTTATCCCCCCATATTTAGTCATAGAGACCGGTATTTCCACCTGTACATTCTCTAAATACAATAAGAGGAGAAATAGGGCTACAGTAGTGGCTAACCCTACCAAGTTAGGGTAGAAACTCCTGAAGGCTACTGTACTTAGCGCGCTCCAGTCCCCGGAGGAAATTCCATTACCTATAGCTACGAAGAGCGCGGATAATACCCCTAAAGGTAAGTTACCAGTCTGCCTAAGGGTTATAGGCGAGAATAGTTGCCAGAATATCCTTTGAGCTACGCCAGCAGCTATGAATAAGCTTACTCCACTACCTACTCCCCAACCCTTCTGAAGCATTTCGTCCATTAACATGACTAACGCAGTAGCGAGGAATAATTGCGCAAAGACTATTAAAGCGGCATTAGTTGATAAATGTCCGTAAGCTCCTCCAAGTATATATGCAGAGGCTTCGACTATGGTAAATATTATGGTAAATAGTTTCTCTAAACCGGTGAAGGTAGCCCTACCTTCCGGCGTACTAGTATCAAGCTTTACTATCCTACTACCTACCAGTAATTGCCATATTAGGCCACTAGTTACTAAAGGCCCTATACCTAATTCCATTAACGTACCTCTCCTAGAGGCCGTTATTAACCTTAGTACCGTTAAATAACTTCCCGCCGATCTAGGTAGGTAAGGGATACCGAAAAGGGGTATCTGTGACATTACTAAGTAAACTACTAAGACCAAGCCCGTCCAGAAAAGCCTCTCGCCTAAGCTTAACCTCTTACCTGGTTTAGGTATTTCAGGTAGAACCCTAAATATAGGCTGTACCTTTTCAGATAAACTCATCTACTACCACCTACTACTTCTACTTTACCCCCCGCTTCCTCTACTTTAGATATAGCCGACTTAGTAGCGGAAAGGACTTTTATTATTAAAGGTAAGGTTACCTCACCCCTCCCCAGTAACTTACTGTAACCTAATGATGGTAAATCGACTAAATAAGCGTTCCCCTCCTTAGTTACCTTCCCTTCAGCTAGCCATTCCTTAACTCTTTCATTTACCTCCCCTACATTGATCGTTTTAGGGATGGGAGTTATAGATGGGTGCCTAGTAAATCCCCTCTTACCGAAGTAATCAGGTTGATATTTAACTACCCAGGACCACTTATGTTTATGGAGCCCGGCCTTACCTCTACCCCCCTTTCTACCGCTCCTCCTATGCTGTCCTACCCTCCCCCAACTATGGGTGCGCCAACCCCTTAAACTCCTCGACTTCTTCTCCCTCCTAACGGACATCCGTTTACCTCCTCGAATTCGTGATGAATACCTTAGCATAACTTAAATACTTTACCTAAAGCTAAGTAGTCGTAGAGACGTACCTAAAAGTTTTTAACTAAATTAAGGGATTTAGCCTAGGGAGTTGATATGTCCTCTGAGGCCTTAGAGGAATGGCAACCTAGAACTAAGGTAGGTAAGTTAGTTAAGGAGGGTAAAATAGCTTCAATAGAACAAATATTCGAAGAGAACTTACCTATAAGAGAGGTGGAAATAGTAGACGCTTTACTTCCGGGACTACAACATGAAGTACTAAATATAAACTTAGTGCAAAGGCAAACTGATGCAGGCGAGGTAAGTACTTTCCAAGCCTTAGTAGCGGTAGGTAATTACAATGGCTACGTAGGGGTAGGTATGGGTAAGGCTAAGCAAGTAAGGCAAGCTATTGAAAAAGCCATAGTAGATGCTAAACTAAATATAGCTCCGGTAAGAAGGGGGTGCGGTAGTTGGGAATGTCTTTGCGGCGAGCCCCATAGTGTGCCTTTCAAAGTATATGGTAAGAGCGGTAGCGTAGAGATATGGTTAATACCCGCTCCTAAGGGTGTTGGATTGGTAGCCGGAGAGGTAGCTAAGGCCGTATTGAGGTTAGCAGGCATAAAGGACGTATGGACTAGGACTAGGGGCTCTACCCGTACTACCATAAATTTCGCTAAGGCTACTTTCAACGCCTTAAGGAATACATATAAACTTAAGACCCCCGCGGAGTGGTAGGGAACATGGCTAAATTAGCCGTAATAAGGATTAGGGGTACTGTAGACGTCGATCCAGATAGCAGGTATACTTTGGAGTTACTTAGGTTATTTAAGAAGTTTCACGCCGTAATAGTAAGCGATAACGATTCCTATAGGGGCATGCTCAAAAAAATACAGAACTATGTAACCTGGGGGGAAATAGATGAAGATACTTTAACGCTTCTATTAGAGAAACGAGGGAGATTGGTGGGAAATAGGAAATTGAACGAGAAATTCCTACGTAAGTATGGCTTTTCCGACGCAAGAGAACTAGCCAAAGCAATACTAAAGGGTAAGCTAGACCTTAAGGACTTACCTGAATTAAAACCAGTATTTAGATTACATCCGCCAAGGGGAGGGTTTAAGGGCTCGATAAGGAAACAATATGGTAACAACGGAGAATTGGGCTATAGAGGTAAAGCGATAAATGACCTATTAAGGAAGATGATTTAATTTAACCCCTTGAAAAGTAATCCTCTATGGCTTTCCTAACCTCTGAGAAGTGGACAGGCAATTCCTCTGGTTTTAATCCCCTCTCTAAATATTTGGAGAATTGCGTTTGGTATTTAGAGGGATCGTTAGCTAGTAAGTATTTAGCGTAAGTAGCTATAGTACTACCATTTAACCTATCCTCAGAGGGTAATATTTCCCCCGAGTGAGGTACCTTTAAACCGGCATCTACTGCCCCCTTTAAGGTAGCGAAAACCCTAGCCCCTTTAACAGGTCTATGCAGGCCTATATCCAGGATTGCCTCCTTAACGCCCGCCTTTAACGCTTTATAACCTATTATTAAGCCTATTAAGTAAGCAGCAGGAGTATTATTCGGATCCCCCCTCCACTTGAACTTCTTTACTAACTCTAAGGAGGTAGCGGAAACTACTGTTACGTCCCCCTCTGGTTTAGCTAAAACTACCTGAGCTATGATGTGTTTGTTAGTTTTCCTAACTACTAATCTA
>Ga0190312_1000167_pt1 | contig 24038 bp, 21 predicted proteins | sample 487007910_MG_FD_165046 | JGI IMG/M metagenome (GOLD analysis project Ga0190312, IMG submission 165046) | Hydrothermal vent sediment bacterial communities from Southern Trench, Guaymas Basin, Mexico - 4870-07-9-10_MG | ecosystem: Environmental > Aquatic > Marine > Hydrothermal vents > Sediment ... | reverse complement strand
ACTTTTAGTCTTATCTTCTCGATCCTTATGATCAGGCGGTACAGAGTATATTCTGGGGATACTTTCTCCCCTAGTTCCTCGTTGATCGACTCTAGAAGTTCTCTTGCCTTCTCTTTGTCCCCAACAAACGTATATGCCCTAGCCAGTTGGAGAAAGGTTGAAAATTTATTTGGGATGTCTTCAATGGCGTCTGCAAGTTCTACGGCTTTATTAAGTGTATGTATAGCTTCATCGATTAGTCCTTTCTTAGCTAGTTCTATTGCGCGACTAATCAGCACTACTACGAGATCATAGTTGGAAACATCTTTGCTCATATATGCTTACCGCCCCTTCAGTGAATTCATAAATAACTACATGGCACTTATTATTATCGACGATTATTTCACCCCAAGTAGGGAGTCCATAGCCTCCTCCCCCTCCCCACACGCCACAGACACTTCCAGGATTGAGAATCACTATGTCCTTAAACTCGGTTATCGCTGGAGAGTGTGTGTGTCCAGTAATTAAAAATTTTGCTGCTCTTTTTTTGGCGATATGGTAGAGTTGCTGAGGATCACCACGTGGATATATTCCGTGTCCATGAAACACTGAAAATTTGAGGCCCTCAACCTCAAAATCCACTACTATTGGGAGCTTTGCTGCCCTTCCTTCGTCCATATTACCCCTAACAGCGAAAATCTCGGCTACAAATTTCCTTACAGATTCCAAAACGCTGTATATAACCAAGTCTCCTGTAACAACCATAATGTCTGGCTTCTTCTCCTTCAAGAACTTAATGAAGGATATTGGGAGTCTTTCCGCCCTATATGGTATATGCGAATCCCCCCAGAACACTATCCTCATCATGAAGTACACACCGTCTGCGAAGACTTCTAAAAAACATCAGGGCTACACAAAAACCTTGTTAGTAGATCATCATTTTGATTGTTAGGTTGGCTCTCTCCTAGGAGTCCAGCCAAGCTCCTTACATAGGTCTTTGAGGTAGACAAATTTGTATTTCCCAGATGCGGGGTCTATCATAGCGTCTTCAATCACTTGTTTTGGTACATTTTTGAATTGCTCAGGGATCCCCATATAAACCTTGAGTCTCCTGAACACGATCCTAGACCTCTTGTGCTTCCAGTATGATGGCAGCATCCCCCTTATTCTACGTTTTAGGAATAAATCTGGGCGAGTATGATGGAATGGGCCGCGACGTGGGTTTGTTAGGGTCCTTATCTCCATCCAATCTTTCCACTTCTGGACAACTTTCTTGAATTCGCCAAGGAAGACGGCTTTTTCGGCGTTGAGGATAACTACATTTTTATTTTCAAGAAGCATCTTTGCTACTCTAGTTGCTAGACGCCCCACACGATGATTTGTGGCATCAATATATATAGTCTCCATATCCCTCACCTACACTATTATTTTAACATTTGATCCCTTGGGATTCTCATTTACAAGCTCTTCAATGTTCATGACTCTGCCCCCAGCATCCAATATCTTCTTTTTAGCTGTCTCGCTGAACGAGAATGCAGCCACATGAACCTTGTGTTTGAGTATACCTGCCCCAAGAACCTTCCCTGGAACCACTACTATGTCGCCAGGTTGAGTATATCTATTTATCTTTGAGATATTCACTTGAGGTCTGAGACGCTTAGGTTTTTCGAGTAGCTCTGCAACATACCTCCATATCCTAGCCTTATGTTCCCTCGCTTTCTTTTTGAGAAGTTTTATTAGTGCTAGTAGTTGAACGTTAGTTATTCTTTCGTATCTCCTTTTCAAGTCCACCACCCCATCAATAGGGGATAGTGTGAAGCTTTATTCAGATATAAAATAGTTTATTTGACCTGTATCTCGAAGCCTCACAATTATTTTGTCTAGATTAGAGGGGTCTGATAGCTGAGAGTTCCAAAAGGATGCTGTGGGTACGGATTCATCAACCATAATTCTCACATCCCATTCTCCCATCTCTAATTTCTTCAATATGACGTATCGCATCACAGCAGATATAACTAGTACTAGGGGGCATATCGGGGATGTTGGTATCCATTTGATCTCGACGATTTTCCTATTATTATCAATGTTGATACTTCTTATAAGGCCTAGCTCAACCACATTGCCATTAAGTTCGGGGTCTCTAACTTTTTTAAGTATCTCAATTATTGCTGATTCAACAAGCTTAGACACTCCACTCACCTAGTGAAAAAGAGACCTTAACCAAATTAAAACAGCATCTTAAGAATTACCTTGGAGAAACCTGTGATACTGATGACTATCAGATCCATAATAGCGAGAATAGTCTACGACGATAATCTAGACCCCGCTGAGTACAGAGTCATATTTAAGCGACAGGGCAACGAATATTGGGATGTGCCGTTTAATTATCTAAGGTTCCATGGCGAATACTTCCAGTACCTGAACCATGACACCCTATACCCCCTACATAGAATCGTTGCTATATACTCCATGGATGGCGAATACCTCATCAAACGCAGGTTTGATCCCACCTCAATTATCATTAAGCCCCAGACTATCGAAATCATGCCTGGGGTCCCCATAGAGCATCAATACGATGTATTTACAATAGCAAGACTCGCTTGGCTAATCCTCAGCCAAGTGGAAGCACTACTAGGTACTACTGGGGGTCTAGAAGAGGCACTGGCAATCCTAGGCGACTATGAGGAAATTGATGAAGACACATATCTTATTAGAAAAGGATATTTCGCAGGAACAATCATTAAGAACAACACTATTATGCGTGGCGTATGCCCATTGGATTTCAGCCTAATCCGTAGCTATCTAAGCTCTCAGAGAATATACCTGTTTGACACTCAAACTTTCTATTTCATTCACAGCAAAGGGAAGTCTATTTACAGAACGACGCCAGAGGGAACCTTAGAAAGGATCCATCTGGACAAGATCCTACCTCTTTCTTCACTACTAGGAGATTACTCCTTGGTGGTCGCAAACAATAAGATACTTACCCTAATAAACCAACGAACAAAAATGGTTCTCTCTCCCCGCCTAGCTCGCAGAATTGCCAGAAATTGTGATAAGAGCGTATTTGCTGAGTTCGAGATAAGTAGAGCAAACTGGGTATATCAAAGAGGCAAGTTAGCATTTATCGCTGACTATGATACGATAGTTTCACAGATCGCATAACTAGACTATTTTTCTTGGATCGAGTCTAACAGTTTTTAGTGAAATTTCTTACTAGTGCAAGACTGGGTGTATATTAATGCTTAAGATCAAAGAGAAATATCGGGGAGTTGTGGTAGGAGCTGCAGCTCCACGATTTAAGCATAGATGGTTCGGAATCCTAGAAGTTCTCATAGGAGCCGATGTTTATAAGTTTTATATGTCGGGTACAATAGCACAGTGGTTCGTCGAAGGAAACGAGGTGGAAGTAATAATCAAGAAGAAGCCTAAGGAGGGACAGAAATATTTTGATTTCGACGACTACGAGTTATATAAGGTTGTGGATGGGGAGCTCATACCCGTTTGGCCAGTCTTCAGCAAAGAAGTTGTGTTGCCAAGAGCAGATGCCGTAACGGGAAAAACCATTTATTCATATCATCTACATGCACGCGAAGCCGTGTATGAGTCAGATTTTGAAGCGATAGCAGAACTTGAACAATACCACTATGCCTCCAAGAAGGTTATTGTTGCCATTTGGCGCTGTGAGAAATGCAATTTTTTGATAAGGAGCAACACAAAACCTATTTGTCCTAAGTGTAGGACTGATAAGTATGTGCGTATATTTGAGATCCGAGGCTCAACACCAGCGTCGAGATTTTTGGTAATAGAACTTGTGAAGAGAGAGCCTTTCGAACCAAGGATAGTAGGCTATGTGAGAGTTGACCCACCAATTCCCCTCATGCATCGAAGACTACCCGATGGAAAAATCGTGAGGAATATACGTGAGAAAATTTTTCCCAAAGAATGGTTTCAGCCAACATTTTGGCCTGAAATGATCTATAGAGAAAAACTCATAGAGCTCCGAAAAATGTATAGTAGGCCCATCGCACGCTCTAAGCTCTGGGAAGAAGCGAAGTGGGTATCCCTCAAATCCACAAACACAGCTGCTGCCAGGATTTCTAGAGTTGTTGTGCATCCTGACTATAGATCTGATGGCATTGGACAAATGGCTGTCAGAGTGGCCATTGAGTGGATTGCAAGCAGGAGGATACCGGAGATGCGAAAAAGAAAACATTTGGTGGAAACAATAGCTATGATGGCTCGGTATAACCCCTTCTTCGAAAAGGTTGGCTTCAAATATCTCTGGGACACCGCAGGAGGGAGACCAGTACTATACTATCCCCTAACGGATGAGGCTAAAAAAATCATCGATGAATTCCTAAGAACTGATCCGATTGCTAAGAAGCATGGTGGGAGACTCTGTGTGTCCAAGTATGGTAAGATGGATATGTTATCTGGTCCGATAATTCTGAGGAACGTAGGTAAGATCTATGAGAACATCCTCACATTGAGAGACATTGATCCGCATGTTAGAAGGGTTCTTGAGGCGTTTGGTGTTCGGGAGAGAAAAATTCAGAGACTAGTCCTGAGAAATGTCAACATAGTTATAAATCCCGGTGAGATCGTCGTGGTCGTCGGTGCTTCTGGCGCTGGGAAAACAACCCTCCTTAGACTAATATATGGCGCCGCTAAAAAGATTGATGACCCTAAGTTTAAACCTACCACTGGGAGCATTGTTGTTCCAGACAATGTTCGTGCATCAATAATGCTACCAAACGAGATAGAGCCCGAGTTTGGTGATGAATCCGTACTTGAGAACATCTACAGAAAAACTAAGGATGATAGCCTAGCAGTGGAAATTCTCAATAGGACAGGGTTAAGCGACGCTGTTCTTTTCAGAGCAAAATTCTCTGAGCTCTCAACTGGGCAGAAAGAGAGAGCCAAACTCGCAAGTCTACTCGCAGATAAGCCTAATCTTCTTCTAATAGACGAATTCGCATCGCATTTAGATAGGCTCACAGCCATGAGAATTGCAAAGAAGCTTTCTGATCTGGCTAGGAGTGCTGGGATAACATTGATATTAGTGACGCATAGGGTTGAGATTATAAGAGCACTAAACCCAGATAAAATAATCTTTGTTGGCTATGGAACTGCACGTGAGGCGACTGAAGAAGAGAAAAAGGCTCTTATCGCATGATTGTTCTTATGAATTCTATCATTGATCTAACAGATCTTGCTCTATGGCTGACCCTGTTTTTTTCTTCTGTTTTCATCTCAGCAAAAGTCTTATCACTGCCCTCTGGGATAAATATTGGGTCGAAACCAAAACCATATTCGCCTCTCATATCGGTGCTTATTGTTCCTCTGACAACCCCCCTAAATATCTTTATTATTCCCCCAAAGCTAAGCGCTATGACGCTTCGGAATTCTGCATTCCTATCGCTTACACCCTCCATAAGTTTGAGAATGCCCTCACATCCTATTGTTTCATAAACATAACGCGAATATGGCCCTGGGAACCCCCTAAGAGCATCTATAAATAGGCCTGCATCCTCGATAAAGAAATTAACTCCAACTTTCCTACTTAGATCCTCCGCTGCGAAGAGAGCAATCTTTTCTAGAGCGCTTGCCTGGATCTCCAGCTTCCTTACACCGCTAAGTGGCTTCAGTTGTATGCTTGGCTCGAGCTTGCTTATCAGAGCCTTTACTTCTTCGAACTTATGTTTATTACCAGTCACGAAGTATAGCTCCAATATTTCCACCTAAGAACACATGTGCTGCTCCAATATTAGGATATCCTCATCAAACGGGTTTATCTTCTTCGCCTTCTCAATTTCCCTTCTTGCCAGATCAACACGGCCCATCTCTAGGAGTATCTCAGCTTTCAGGATAAGGATCTCATAGTCCTCATAGTCCTCCTCGCTTAGCCGCAATTCATATGCTTTATCGAGCGATTCTATTGCCTCCGAATACCTCTTCATTTTCCGGAGAATTTTAGCCCGCAATATCCAAGCCTCAAAGAGAGTTGAGTCAACACTTATTGCTCTTTCCAGTGCTTCGAAAGCTTCATTTAATTCTCCGTCCTGATAGCATATCAGCGCATATAGGAATAACGCTTTGGGGTTATCGCTTCTCTCAATAATCCTTCTAACTATCTTCTTTGCTGCCTCGGCTTTGCCCTCAAAGTATAGTTTGTATGCTAACTCTATACTCAATTTTAAGACCCAAAAACTAATTGGTAATAAGAGGTTTAATTACTTATATTGTTCCGACAACTAGGCGGTCGCTATGAGGCAGACAAACAGAATAACTAGATTTATCAGCATCACACTGCTTCTTTCTTTGATATTTATGCCAACACTACACTCTATCGAAGTTGTTGTGGGAAGTTCTCCGTTAAAAGACGTATATCGCCAAGGCGAAGAACTCACCATACAAGTTGTTGTTTGGAACAACGGGTCTTCTACACTAAAGATACTCAGCTTCAACATCAGTATTTGGCGTGTTGAGGAGCGATACGGTAAGCTTAGAAATGTGGAGAGAGTATATAATCAAAAATTTGATAAGAATGTCACCATAGATCCAAATCAACAGTTCTCAGAGGAAATAGTTGTGAAGATAAATTTGCAGCCAGCAAGATATAACCTATCGCTAGCTGTGACAACCAAATTCTTAACAGGTGCAGCAGCCGAAAATACTCGGTACATCATTAAATCGCATCTATTTTGGGTGAAGCCGAATTTTGAGATACCGGTGTTGCTCTGGGCAACAATTATTGAAGTTATCCTTATCGGAATGGCTGTATTTATATACAGGCGCCTCCGGTAATCAGTCGGCCAGATTCCAAATTTATTTGTGGGTCTAACACCGCATATTATTCCTCATTTAGCACTCAGTATACATAGCCGATGATAAGAAGCCATTACGGAGGTTGTTGCGAATTTTACATAACAATCTGTAGTTAATTCTGTAGAAAGCAAAATCGCTTAACACATCTGCACACTATGGTGTCTTGCATGCTTAGGAATGTCATCGAGCTTTTGCCTAGGCTTAGACCAAAACACATCCGAATACTTAAGATTCTGCTTCAATCATTACCAAGATATCAATATGTTCCCATTGACGTGTTAGCAGTGAAACTTAAAATGAAGTCAAGCGTGGCACGCAAAATCCTCCAACATCTCATTGATCTGGGACTCGTCGTCGCTAAGGAGAAGGGCTATGAGGGGTACAGACTTTCTCGGTGGGGATTAGATCTTCTTGCCCTCAGAAAGCTTAGAAACTTTGTTGAGCTACAAAGTGTTTCCCATAGAATAGACGTGGGGAAAGAGGCGGACATATACGTATGCTATGGTGCTGATGGGTCCCCATATATCATTAAAGCCTATAGGCTGGGCAGAACGAGTTTTAAGAAAGTCCGAAGCGCCCGACCAGTATATCATGTTGAAGCTGGAAGCTGGTTCGCTATGAGCATCAAAGCTGCAAAGCGAGAATTCCACGTTCTGAGCACCCTATGGGGCGTAGGCGTCGCTGTACCGAAACCTCTGATCTGGGCATACCATATGATCCTTATGGACTACGTCCCGGGTAGGGAGCTCCATAAAGTTCGGCTTAGGAACCCTCTTTCCATATTTAGGAATACTATCGAGGAGATCATCAAAGCTTATTATGTGGGAGGAATCGTACATTGTGATCTTAGCGAATACAATGTACTTGTAAATGAGGAAACGGAGGAAATCTGGATCATCGACTGGCCACAATGGCTTCCAACAAGCCATCCAGAAGCATCCGAATATCTTAGGAAGGACTTAGAGCAAATAATCAAATACTTCTATAGAAAATATAAGCTTGAATTTGATGTACTATGGGAGATCGTAGAAACAGTGAGTAGAAAATATTTTGACCAGTCTAGGGAAGCATCATAAGCAGATATTCTCCCAAGTATCGGAGCAGTATCGGGAGAAGAGACACTTTTCTTCTTTCAAATTCGCGGATAGTCAACTCAACATATTCTTTGGCTCTCTCAATATCCTGCTTGAGAAGAGCTGATGCCGCCGATCCTAAGAGCTCAAGGATTTCAAGCCTCTTCGCCTCGGGTATATTTATCTCGTAGGCATATTTAAGTATGTAATTAAGGACGTAGCTACCATCCCTCTTCTCTAGGAGACTCATCAATATGTTTTTTGCTTTTGCCTCAAGCTCATTTATATTGAACATACGGAACTCGCGGATTACCTCGTTTATTGCTTTGTCTATGCTCATATCTTTGTAGGCCTCACGTAGATATGCTAAGTTCTCCTTGAAGAGCTTTATCTTTACCTCTGTCACTTCAATAGGTCTTATTCTCCTAGCATAGTTCTCGGCCAAGGAGACTGGTACCTCGGGTGGAAACTCATTTATCACATACAGAATGCTGGAAAGAGACTCAACAATGAGGGGTGTTCTAACAGCCGTCTCGATGCTTCCAAGCAACTCTAAACAGTTATGTATAAATAGGTTTACATCGTTAAAATATCCGTACTTAGCATAGATTTTTGATAACTTGTTGAACGCGAATATTTCTGACGATGGATCATCATTAGACATATAACTACGCATTTCACTAAGAAGTTTTTGTGCTTCATTTTTGAGTTTGAACTTCAGGAGGATATCCACTAGATCGAACACAATTGCTATGAACTCCCTCTTATGGAGATTCTGAAATGTCAGCGATTTTATTCTGTTGTACAACTCTGATATCTCTGGATTGCTAAGAGCACCATCCCCCATTAGGTATATATGGAGCAGGTTCACTAGAGTCCTAAGATGATCTATCCCAGATGAATCGGCCTTTATGTATTGGGTCAGCTGCCTAACATACTCTACTGCACGCTGAGGAGACCTCTTAGCTATCGCGAGAAACCACTCAGAGATTATGTATGACCTCTTCTCCTTTGGGACATAAGGTAAAAGCATCTTAATATCGATGATACCATCCCTCCCCATCGCAACCCTTATCAGATTCACTATAGCCTCAGACCGCTTGACCTCATATGTGATCTTCTCCAAGTAGCCCATCGTCGCTTCGAAACCATAGAGCTCATATATCTTAGGTATTATCCTCGCCAATGCTATAGACCGATCAGACCTATCCGGTATTTTAAGTGCGTATTTCACACTGAGATCCAAATACTTCTTCGCATTTTCTAGGTCCCCAACTTCGAAGAACCCTTCACAGAGCAAGGCATACGCTATTGCCGCGTCGAACTCCCACTCAAACAAAACATTAACATTAGCATCGACCTCCTCAGCTAATTTCCTAGCTTTATCCGGGAACTCCTTCGCAAAAATCCTGGCAAGTATAGCATATATCAGCCCCGATCTCTCCTCCATCAGTATGTCTTCGCTGATCCTCTCCACGATAAGGGGCAGACCCCTCCACTTTATTTGTTCTACCTGATCAACAAACTGCATCAGTAAAATCTTCTTGTCGGTCAGGCTTTCCAGCTGATTGTATAGCTCCACGAAAGCTTGGAGAATATCTTCATACGACCCCTGCATAGCAGATACCTACTCCAAGAACAGAATTTTTCTTATCCTATGCTCCTCCTCAGAACTAATAGACTCCAAATCCTCAACAGCATAGACCAAAGCAAACTGGTAATCATATATATACAACGAGATACCATCCGTAAGAACAACATACCAGGGCCGAAGAATACGCACATAATGCAAGATAAGCAAATTCTCAAAACGCTTCCTCACCGAAGGATCACGAATATTCACATCAGGATCCATAACCTCAAAAACAACAACAGGAAAACCATTATGAACCCACACTATATCCGGTTGCAGCCCCTTATACTCCTCCATAACCAACAAACTACTCCTAGGCACACCCGCCCCCTCCAAGTACATCTGAAAAAGAGCAACAACAAAATCATGCTTCCTCTTCTCCCGCTTCACAATCTGCGCAATTCTCCTCAAAGTCAAACCACTACCCCCAGCCACCACAGCCACCTAATAAGACCACCAGCACACATAAGCTACAAATAAGATAAAAAACACCAAACTACAAAAACCAATCACCAAACCACAAGTTCCTACCCATATAACCATAAAATTCACAAAACACAATTTAATTTGCTAACCATAATCCGCCAGCAAGACAAAACTTCTATCAGACCAAAAACACATCAACACGCACTAGGAAAACCACAACCAATAACACACCACAAAAACATAGAAAGGAAATAAAACCTAAATAATCTACCCTAAATCATCAACCCCCTCGCAAGAATACTTTAAACACAGATGTAACCTAACGCTTAATGATGGAGGGGGCGGGACTCGAACCCGCGGCCTCAGGCTTGCCATGCCTGCGAGCTACCGCTACTCCACCCCTCCTCCTTGTTTTTGGTTTTTTGGGTTTTTGTTTGTTCTGGTTAGCATGTTTGGGTTTGTCTATATTATCCTATGTTTATTATGTTAGTGGGTTTTTAAGGGTTTTGTTTAGTCCTAGCATATCTTGTTTATATTGTGTGTTTTTAAATTATGTGATTTGCTTTGGGTATGGTTGTTCTCGGGTCTATGCTTATTAATATTTGTGGGGCTTTATTGCTCTCTACGGTTTTTATGTTGCCTCCCGAATTCTGAGGAAGCTAGAAAGTACTCCCATTGGCGTCCTCTGCGTGTCCGTAAGAAAGTGATTTTAAAAAGCAGAAAATTTTTAACTATAGTAATTCAATGGATATACTCTGAGAAGCAGGATCGGGCCCGTAGCGTAGCCAGGATTGGTTGGATGATGTGGTGAGTCTGCGAGTCCTGAAAGCGCCGGGGCCTCCTAAGCCCTGTGTGTCGCGGGTTCAAATCCCGCCGGGCCCACCATTAAGCGTTAGGTTACATCTGTGTTTAAAGACTCTTTCCCCATGGCTCCTTTTGGTTGTTTGTTTCTTCTGTGGTTGTAGGGAGCTGGTTTCTTAGCGGAAAACAATGCGAGGCGTTGTTTGAGGGTTGGTTTGGAAGCAGGGGTTATCTGATCATAGAGTTGTGCTTCTTAGGATTAATGAGTATCGCCCCCCTGGGAATGTTGGTAGCTGATGAGAACTTCACGGTACATTGGGGATTCTGGAAGGTGGATGGTGTAGTTGCATGTATTAGCTTCTTAGTTAGGTGATTTATTAGCCATGTGACCCTTTTTTTGTCGTTAGTAGCCTACACAGTTATCCCACAACTCTAATCGAGGAGAAAATGAAAAACAGCTAATCAGACGCCTAGGAAGAATATAGCAAGCTTTAAAAACCTCATATCATAAAATAGTTGATAGATGATAATGGAATGCCAAACAGACATCCCTAGAATTCCCCAGAAGCTTTTTTGGGCCCGTAGCTCAGCCAGGTAGAGCGTCCGGCTCATAACCGGATGGTCGGCGGTTCAAATCCGCCCGGGCCCATCAGGGCCTAATTCTTTTGTTAATAATTAGCTGTGTTTAATTTCCCAATGCTATGGGGCTTTTTTTGTTGGTTGTGTGGTGATTTTTGGTGAAGTATGGTTCGCATTAGTGGCGGGGTGGTCTATTCGTGGCGGGACTTCTTTAGGCCAGCTCTGAACCCACTAGGAATTATTGTTGATCCCAAAATGGATCCACGATACATAAAGGAGGGCACATAAATAATGCGATCGCCGAGCTAGGAAGACTCGTAGGGAGCTTCGAGGGAGTGAGGATCGTTATTAGAGGAGAAGTGTTCGGAGTACCGCAAGAAAAACTGAAGGAAGAACTAAGAAGAATAGTCAGAAAGCTGAAGGAATGTAGAGTTTAAATTTTTGCTGATACTATTTTAGCTTTTTCTGGTAGCTTCAAGTAGTAGCTAAGGGGAAGCAAGCCCACAGCATCCTCATCAATCCATCTCGCAAGCTCTTTTTCTATTAGGAGTTCTAGGATTTTCCTCGCATCTTCTTCGTTCAGTCCGTATTCTCTTTTTAGGTCTTCCACGCTGAGTCTCTCCTTTATTAGGAGGATCTGGAAGAATTTGTATGCTAGAACATCGCTGATGCTTCTATTTGGTATCCAGATGTAGAGGGGCCTCGGCTTATCCTTAACCCTGAGTAGAGTCCCCCTGCTATATAGCTTTTCGAGGATTTCCAGTACCCTCTTAACAGTCTCGTAGCGAAGACCGCTCGCGCTCACAAGTTCCATTATGGTGAACGGCTCGTCATGTAGGGCATCTAGACCCTCCAGCAACTTATCTATTACCTCTAGGAAACTCCTCCTACCCATCACAATCACCCAATACATAAAAATAGTATTTTGCTATAAAAATTTTTGCTATTTTTCTCGAATTTTATTTCCATAAAAAACGGAAAATTTAAAAAATAGGTTTTGGGTATTTATGTAATCGGTGGTCGTTATGGCTAAGATAACCAAAGAAGATCTGCTCGTTCTCCTAGCTGTTTATGAGGCCTGCGGTGGCTCCATAAAAGCAAACGTTTCAATACACACCATAGCAAAGAAACTCAAGAAATACAGGCTCTACATCCGCACAAAGAAAGCACTAAGGAAACTCACCACACAGGGATATGTCTGGATCCACCCAGGAAGAGAATCCAATGGAGGCGTAACCTACGGAATCACAAAGAAAGGGATACAAAAGCTCAAACATGAAAAACTAATCCTCTGATACTTTCTTCTCCTTCTTCTCATACTTCTCCACAAACCCCCTCATGGCTACCCTTATTGCTCCGGCCCTACTCCTATACCGTCTGTCTGGGCTCATCATTTTTCTTTGGGTGTGAGTTGTGTTTGATTAGAGTCTTGTTCTTCTCGCTATTCTGATGGTTTTTTGGGTTGCTTCCATTGTTATGATGTTATATGTTTGTAGGTCTAGTATGTGGAAGTATCCTACGGTGGGTGTTATTCCTATGTCCCTTTGCCATGTTGTGAGTCCTTCGAAGGATCCCGCTGAGAGTATTGCTGTGCCTCGATATCTTCCTAAGTCGCATATGTGGACGTGTCCTGTGATGACGATGTCGGGTTCTTCTTCTATGACTAGATTGTCTTCGTATGTTGGTGCTTGGGGTATTAGTCCCCATGTTGGGCATAGGTGTCTCCATCTTAGTGCTTCTGCGACTACGCTGTGTATGTTTTCTAGTTTGATGCCGAGGATTCCTGCTAGTCTTTCGAATCCTTGTCCGTGGTACATGAGGATTTTAACTCCGCGGAGGTCTATCATTGCTGGGTTGGAAAGTATCTGCAGTGTTGGAAGCTCGTATAGAGGTTCTGCTATTTTTTCGCTTATTGGGGGTTGAGGTATAAGGCGTGTGGATGCGTCGTGGTTTCCAGGTATCGCGATTATCAGTTTGTCGTCAGGAATTTTGCTTAGGTATTCTGCTAGGACCCGATACTGTTCTTTCTGGTCGAAAATCGCGAGCTCATCTTTTTGCTGTGGGTATACGCCGACGCCATCTACTAGGTCTCCGGCAAGTAGGATGTATTCAATTTCGTTCGCTAGAGTGTCGAGCTCTTCATTGCCGGTTTCTCCTCTTAGGAATCTTATGAAGTTCTCGAAGTTTTCCTTCATGAACTGCTTGCTGCCTAGGTGTATGTCTCCTGCCACTATGATTTTTGTTGGTTTGTTTGCTCTGTTTCGCGTTCTTATGCGCGGCAGATCTGGGAATACTATGTCTGTGGCAATGGCAAATTTTTTGGATCTAGCATTCCTGATCTTTAGTGCGATTACGATGTCAGATACTATCCTATCGAATTTTCTTTTTAGGTCTGGGTCGATGTCGAAGGGTATGTAGACTTTTAGGCGTGAGTATGGTGTGTCTCCGATTATTATTCCCCCTCTTTCATTACGTGTGACATCCTTTGAGTCGACTATGAGTACTAAATATGAGTCTTTGTATTCTTCGATTCTGGGGTCCAGACTATCTAGTATGCGGCCTGAGACCTGCTTTTCTAGGATTCTTCGAAGTTTCTCGTAGCGGCTTAGAAAATAGTTTTTGAATGATTCTGGTGAATCGCTAAGTAGGTACCAGGAAATATTTTTTGTTATTCTAATCGATGATTTTAGGGCTTCAAATGTCTTTGTTGATACTTCAGTAGCTTTTGGAGCTGGAGGTATCTGCGGTATGCTTTTCTCTGGAGGGACCCTTGCCTCGCCCTGTGGAACTGCTTCTGCCACTAGATCTTCGGGGGGCCTCCCCCCAGTATCTATTTCGGGTGTTTTTTCTATGGCATGCGTAGAGGGCTCAAAAATTTCTCTGTTTATGTTCTGGGTTTCGCCTACTTTGCTTTCTTTTAACTGGAGTTCTTCTTGACTTTCGAGTCTTTCTTCGGCTTTGGGTTTTTGTCTGGGTACCGCTAGTAATTTCGGTTTCGGGGATGCTTCAGACTTCTTGGGTAGCTCTATCTGTTTTTGCGGTTTGGTTTCTTTTGCCATTTTTTGGGGTTTTTGCTTTGTTAATATGTCTACTATGTCTACAGCTAATCCCTTGGCTTTAACTTTTGAACGTGAAATCTGAGCTTGCCAATTGATGAAAATTGTTCTGATGGCGTCCTTAACGTGAGTGTCATCGATAACTACAATGTTATGAGACTTTATGCGTTTGGCCAGCAGTCCAAGTAGATTATCAAAGAAACTTCTCGGGAAAGCGTCATATACGACAGATAGGATAGTAAGTGCTTTAGGAGACACATTTGTGCCAAGCTTGTCAAGGATTATCCTAAGCACATCTGATACTTTTTCCACGTAATGGTTGGCCAAATCTATCCCCAATACATAGAATTTTAGGGTATACCCACCCAAAGAATAAAGTACTAACACTAATAAGTTAAGCTAATATCGAAAAATTAGGTAGAGCAAATAGCTACTAGGATTCTACTGATCTCATATATGTAGGATAGATGTTCCATGTTTTGGGGATTCGAAAATGGTCTCTGTTTGAGTTCCTTCTGTTTATAAACTGTCGTTTGAATATCTTATTTTTATATGGTTGGAGGCTTAGTTTATATTGGAATGTCTGTTTGGATGATGAGTAGAAGTACCTCTGAGCACCGCGATGAGGAATTGGTCCTTCTCTGATGGTGAGAATTTGGATTAGGTTTAGAACATGACGACGCGTGATGTAAGTCTTGATATCGACCTCGCTGGTGTCCCCACAGTTCCTTTTTGGAGACCGGATAGCGTGGCTATTCTTAGCGATAGAGATGCGCTTTTGCGTTTCAATAGATATTGGCGCATCTTGTCTAGGAAGGCTTTAGCGAAGTTTCTCATCGCAAAGAAATTCCAGGTTGATGAGTATAGTTCAAATGACGAGGATTCTATGTGGCGTGTACACGAGGACTACATGAGAGAATTCCACGAATTTCTAGACTCCAACCATGATGACGCTATCCTTGGATGGTATAGGACCCATGATACTCCTCACTGGAACCTGCTTAGGCTCAAAAGAGACCTTGCTTGGGCTATAGTCAGGAATTGTAGATTCTGCGAATACAGGTGCGGCGTCAACAGGGTCGAGGGACAGAAAGGAGTTTGTAGAGTTGACGCAAAGGCAAAAATAGCATCTATCTTTGTGCATATTGGAGAAGAACCAGAGCTCGTTCCTTCGTACACTATATTCTTCTCTGGATGCAATTTCCGATGCGTCTACTGTCAAAACTGGGATATTTCGCAGAGGATTACGGGAGTCCATATTTCCCCGATCGAAGTTGCTGTTCGGATAGATGAGCACTGGAATGGTAACGAAATTAGGAATGTCAACTGGGTTGGTGGAGATCCAACACCTAACATACATTTCATCTTTGATGTATTGATGAATCTGAGTGCCAATGTTCCGCAGATTTGGAATTCTAACTTCTATAATAGCATGGAAGCTCTCCAATTGCTTGATGGAATAATAGATCTGTGGCTCCCTGATTTTAAGTATGGAAACAATGAATGCGCTTTACGGCTCTCGGGAGTTCCAAAATACTTCGATGTCATAACGAGAAATTTCAGGTTTGTTAATAAGCATGGAGACGAGATCCTCATCAGACACCTCGTTCTTCCAAATCATATTGAGTGCTGTACTAAGCCCATTCTTCGATGGATAAAGGAGAATTTAGACCTCTCAAGAATCCGCGTTAACGTAATGGCCCAGTACAGGCCAGAATACAGGGCCAGTAAATATAAGGATATTTCGAGACGAATAACTTCTGATGAGTTCTCCGAGGCTATATCCTTCGCACGGGAACTTGGAATACCACTAACCCAATAGAATCCCTTGGACCCTGTGACCTTAAACGATACCTTTATCGAATTTTTCAAGTAGTGAGGGAGCTTTCTCAGCATTTGGTACCTCCTCATCGCTCATCATTCTTTGAAGAATTTCCCTTGCACCCTTCTGGTTAAGCGGTTTATTATTGTTGCCGCAGTGATATGAAAAGACACATTTGTTAAGAAATTCTTTTGAACGACATATTGGTGAAGACAATATTTTATATGCTTTCTCCACGGCTTGTCTGAAACGATTGAACAGAAGGGACGATATACCGTTTCCTCCTGGGAGAGCCTCATGGATTACTATCAGACCCGACGTACCAAAGGATATCCCTCCTAGATCATATTCCGATCCGCCCGATATAACATATGTCCCCTCTATGAGGATATGCTCCGTTGCATGGTACGCACCAGCTATAGCATCCTTATCCTCCCCAGTATACGGTGGTGCTAAGAAGAATAAACCATAGGTATTATATGTATACTGCATTGGTTCATCTAAGAGATTCTGTGCAATGGGTTCCTTTTGACCCTCCCTAAATATTAGGTATCCCCAGACGCTTATCCTCATTCTTAGCAGCCCATGATATACTAGTGTTCCACACACATGTTTTTCTTCTAGATTTCCGATTGGAGTCGCACTATAGCTGTATAGAGGCTTCGTGTAGTAGCTCTGATACTCTGGTGGGGCTAACTCCACCAAGGCCCTAAGCTTGGGAAGATCTAGTGACCTAACAATGTATTTCGTACCTCTATTTAAATATATGGCCCCGGGATAGAGCTCCTTTAACGCTATTAGTATTTCCCGTTGATCAATTTTTTTGCCTCTATAGTACACATCAACCTGTACGTCTATTCCACGTATATTTCGGCTAAAATATTTGCTGAAAACTGCGCCATTCGCAATCCAGCCTCCTCTTGTTCGGAATAGTGCATGTTCGTTTTCAAGTTCTTCTATTGCTTCTCTAGGAAGATCATATTTCTCGACTTCCTCGAATCTTAGCGGCCTTTCATATGCCATTAGGTATATATGCTGTTTAGCAATAAGCATGTTTCTCGGTTCTAAATATCTCCCAGAGATATCCTTAAAGTAGTCTTTGGGGTTCATAGCATAATACTCTGAGATAGGATCACCAGCACGCAATAATAGGACCGCAGCTCCCTTTTCTCCTCTTCGACCTGCCCGACCACTTCTCTGTATAAACCTATCGACCGGCGTCATTTCTGAGATAACAGCCATCACGTTTCCTATGTCTATGCCTAGTTCTAATGTAGGTGTTGATATTATCCCAAGTATTCTATCGCCTTTGAAGTCTTGTTCAATCTTCGTCCGTATTCTCGCTGGGATTCCTGCTCGGTGTACGCTTATCTTCGATATGATCTCTGGCAATTTTGCTCTCTTTGTAACGCTATACGTCAATTCGGCGCTGGATCTAGTATTATAGAATGCTAACGTTTTTATACCATGCTTTACCAGTTCAATGAGTATCTTTGCACCTACTATGAATGGTGGTAGGTGGGTGTAGAGAAATAGAACACCCAGAGATACACGGCGGCCGCGTCCAACAACAACTTTTACATCTTCTCCAATTAGCATCTTTGAAAACTCTTCTGGGTTTGATATTGTCGCTGACGCTAGAACTATCTGAAGCTTTCTACCGGATGATTCTATCAATCTACGTAGTCGCTTTATAATATAGTGTACATGACTCCCAAAGGCACCAGCATATACATGCACTTCATCCAAAACCAATAACTTAGCGGATAGGAAAAGTCTTGGTATACCTTTATTCTTTGTTATTCGGGGTAACCAGTAGTGTATCATGTCGAAATTCGTGATGAGTATGCTAGGGGGGTCCATCAGAATTCTTCTTCGCTCTTTAGACGGCGTATCCCCATCAAGAACAGCAACACTTATACCTAGAGGATCCGCATAGTATTTAATCTTGTCTAACTGATCCCTTGCCAATGCTTTTGTTGGGTAGACAATAAGAACCGACGGACGATCTTCGCTTATATATGCTACATTGAGTGCTGGGAGAAGAAAAGCCTCCGTTTTCCCCATAGCTGTTTGTGCTACTATAACCGTATTGTAGCCTTTGCAGATAAAGCGTATGGCGTTCTCTTGGAATTTATACAGCCTCTTTATGCCTTTAGCTTGAAGACTTCTGCAAATCTTATCCGCAATATACGTAAGACCAAGTGATGCCAAAGCCTTTGAGCTCACTTCTATTCCTAAGTCTGGGGGATCAGTGTATAAATCCTCATAGAATATGGGGGTGAACTCTAAGAAGTTATTTTCCCTGGCCTTGCTAAAGATAAACTTAATAGGTTTAGGGGCATTAGAGGGTGATTCTTTCAAGGGGAGAATTATTGCTACTTCTTCTCTACTGGGGGTATCTTTCTCTTCTTTTTTCTTTGGTCTGACTATCAGCTCTTTGTAATATCCACAGTGGGGGCAGTAGATTACGAGTTTTACAAGGGAACCATCTATGTTTCTCTTCTGTATCACTAATTTCTCTTGGCATTTCGGGCACTTGAGTTCCATAGCATGACATCGTCGGAAACCTATTATTTTGACACACACCTTTTTATGCGGCCGCTACGAATGCCAGATCTATAAGTGAGCTCGGTGGGGTTCCTTCAAAAATTAATGCGAGGACGCCTTTGTTGCCTTTTAGCATTAGTATGCTTCTATCACCATATGCCAGAAGGGATCTATACTCCCCAAAGGTCTTCTCTACTAGGTCGTCAAGAGCCAAAATTTTTCGTAGGATTCTCTTTTGGTCATCCGTTAGACCTCCTTCTCCGTCGTATGCGACCTCCACACTCCCATCGAGTTTCAGTATTACGTAGCAAGCTAATACGTTCTTAAGCCCAACCTTAAGCTTTTTAGCTAGGTTCAGAAGATCCGTTTGGTTTGTAGTAGTTATTTCGGCATCAAATTTTATCTCTGCTTCTGTTATTGTTTTGCTCTGCTTTGCCCTCCTTAGGCGCGCCATAAGGGGATATATTTTCCTCGCCAAATTCGTGGGTATTCGCATAGCTACTAATTTTCTACCGCGCATCAGGATCATTGATCTTTCTTTTCCCGCAACTAAAAATGCATAGACACCGGAAGTCACGTCGTCAGACATTGATACTATGTTGGGTATCCTTACTAAAAGCATTTTCTCGTTTTCTTCGAGCTTCCTTGATTTATCATCATACGCTACGAGAATTTTATTTGATTTCCTATCAATATCCACAACATAAATCCGAGTCTCTCCACCCATTTTGCTATACAAAGAACGTGCTAAGGCCCAATCAAAATCCTCTCTGCAGAGCTCAACGGTAGGTTCCTTTGGGGCGACGATTTTCTCCCTCTCGATCGAGGGCTCTTTGATGGGAACCTCTATTTCTGCTAGCTCTGGAGGAGCACGACCGAATTCTGGGCCCATCACTTTTAGTTCTTCGGTGGTAGATTCTTCTTTCAGTTCTGGTTGTGGAGTCTGCTCGGGAAGCTCCATGGGGAACTCTTGAGGTTCTCCTGCGAGCGAGCTAGCCTTGAGTTCTTTGAGTTTCTCCTCCGCACCTTCTGGCAATTCAGGCATGGGAGGCATAGGAATTTCTTCCATTGACTGTTTGGTCGACTTTTCTGGTATTTGTTCGGTTTTTGGTAGCTCTTCTTTTGGTTGGATAGGAGTTTCTTTGGTTTCTGATACTTCCCCTATTTTAGGGGACTTCTTTAGGTACTCCTCGGTTTTTTTCTTTAACCTAGCTACAATATCGTCAGGTAGTTTTAATTCGAAGTTTATTCGTTCCACACATAGAAAAGCTAGATTGACATCCTCTGGGTTCATGCATGATATAAGAAAGTGAGGCACGTTATAACCATACAACATAGATGTTCTCTTAGATAGATGCTTTGCTATTTCCTCACCGAGTTTTATAGCTTCTGGATTTGGCCCCAAATCGCCCTTTGTGCCAAGAACTATCATCGCTATGGCCGGTTTTAGGCTACGATTTGGCTCTAGTTCATTCTTTATCATATCTAATAGCGCTTGTGCCGATTTAACGTTTGTCGCATCGTAAAAGAATATCCAAGCTACTATTTTTGTTAGCGATTGAAGTCTCTCCTCTTTTAGTTCTTCTTTACCAGGAACATCTATCAGCATAAGTTTGTATTTGGTTGCAGTCTCGTATGTTCCAATAACAGTTTTTCTCTTATAATCTCTCATTATCTCCTTGATACGAGGCTTTGTTGTTGGTTGCGTCTCAGCTACTTTACCCTGTATAAGCACATCGCAGAACACTGTTTTTCCTGAGTTGGAGGGGCCATACAGTGCCACACGTACACGGGGTATTTCCCTTCGGATAAATTCGTCTGCCATAAAAATCCCCAAAATGAATTCCCAAACTAAATATTAGATGATAATTCATACTTATATTGGCTATGTAAAAAAGCAGTGCTACACAATGGCGGAGAAGTATAAGGGAAACCCATTCAAAAAAACCATACTGCTTTCCCCATTAGATGTGTTGGACAAAGCTATTAGGAATTCACTTAAGCTATCGCTCCCAAGAATCAGGGCCGATAGGTTTCGAAAAGAGAAGATCTGGATTCTAAATCGCATTAGTTATATTCGACAAACACTTACTTCAAATTTCCGTAACTACCTCCGGTCCATACCCAATCTCAATGCTATACATGAGTTCTATAGAACGCCAATCAATGTTTACTCCAGCATAGATGAGTTTAAAAAGGCATTAGGCCGCATTGCTGGAGCAATAAGAGTCATCGAAAAATTCTCCGATGAATACTCACGGAATATCCAGGGCATCAGGAAGAACCCCTATCTTCCAGAAAAGGTGTTTATAAACCACATACATAGACTCTGGAAGCAATACATAGCAAGACTAGACTCATTCATAAGGGAAATCAACGACGCTTTTGTTTATGTAAACTCCATAGTCAGTAGACTTAAGAAACTTCCAGATTATGATCCAGACCTTAAAACCATTGTTGTATGCGGACCACCTAATAGTGGGAAGAGCAGCCTTGTTGGTAAGCTTTCCAGAGCGAAGGTCCAAATCGCGGAGTATCCATTCACAACAAAAAACTTAGTATTTGGCCATATCGAGATAAAGACAAACCCTAGGAGGGTTATTCAGATAGTAGATACACCAGGGCTTTTTGACAGACCCATATCAAAACGCAAGGAAGAAGAGCTACTTGCCCTCGAGGCTATAAGAACAATAGCCGATGGAATAGTATTTCTTTTCGATTGTAGCTTTGAGAGAACCCTCGAGGCACCTCAACAAATACAGATTTATAGGGAAGTAACAAAGTTCCTTCGCACTAATATTATAGTAGGTCTAAATAAGATTGACATAATCGACAACGAACTTTACAATGAGATACATAGCTTTCTTATAAATGAGGCGAAGATAGAACCTATCCCGCTGAGTGTTAAGCTTGGTGTGGGGCTTGATAGGATCCTCAGGGCGATACAGCAACTATTCGGTGGGGATCCATGAGCATATTCTCAGAGGGAGACTTCGTCACACTTTTTGAGCCAAAGAAGAGGAAAAAACTCGTGGTCAAATTGGTTTCAGGAAAGAAAATACATACACAATGGGGCTTCATAGAACCCGAAAAAATCATAGGGAAAACACCAGGGATCTGTATAGAGACACATCTAGGCAAGAAACTTATAGCTTTCAGGCCTCTGCTTTATGAGAAGATAGAACACTCCAAATCGTTTAGATATGTCACTCAAATTGTCCGTCCGAGAGATTGGGGGTTAATAGCAAGTTTCGCTGATATCGGGCCGGGGAAAATCATCGTAGAGGTGGGAACTGGTAGTGGGGGGCTCACAGCGTTTCTAAGTAGTCTGGTTGCACCCACGGGGAGAGTCTACTCATATGAGATAGATGCCGAACGCGCAAGAGTCGCTGAGGAGAATCTCCGAAACCTAGGTGTTCCCCAAGTATATGAAATAAAGATCCGAAATGTAGCCGAGGAAGGCATAGATGAAATAGATGTGGATGTCGTTTTCGTTGACGTCCCAGAACCTTGGCATATTGTTGACCATGCATACAAAGCTTTGAAACCAAGTGGCATTCTGATATGCTATGTCCCTACGTTTAATCAGATTCAAAGATTATTGGAGTCCTTGGAGAATAAGTTCGAGGATATTAGGATATTGGATCACTTCTACAGGGAGATCCAACCCAATGCTCTCGCTGTGAGACCCCTATTGAAATCCTATGTATTCTCAGCATTCATCTTGTTCGGGCGAAAGATTGTCTGACAGGGTATTTGTTTGACTATTTTATTAGTCTTCTGAAGTCTATAGTTGTTTTAGAATTAAGAATAGGATTCCGATAGATGATATAATATTGTCCGTTTATGTAATTATATACAAACATCCCACCAAATCTCTAGGTGAGAATTTTGAGCGCTGATCCCGAATCGAACCAAAAAACAGAAGACAATAGAGTTGCCCTATTTATAGATGCGAATAGCGCGCGTGACTTCCAGACAATACTTAAGGCATACGAATCAGCCCAAAGCTATGGGCGCGTCGTATATGCATCGCTGTATACTGAGGAGAAAGACCTTACCCTTATAGGTACCATGAGTAACGAGCTATCCAAGAAAGGTATAGACATAAAGGTAGCAATAGGGCCAAATGAAATAAGCATAGCGTTGGATGCTATGGAGTTCGCCTATGAAAGGAAAGCTGACTGTATTGTGATATGCACCCGACGTGAAAGCTTAGTACCAGTATTCAAGGAAATCAAAAAATTGGATGTCAAGACGGTTTTATTGTCACCTATGTCGATTCCCACGGGTCTAAGCGATATAGCAGACGAAACACATATACTATAATAGTACAGCTAAAAAGCTACTTGATATCGCGATAGGTGCGACACATAGGATTGTAATATAAGCTTAATTTCTATGGTTTTTGCGAGAAGCTAGTACATGAGTCTTCAGCAAGGTATACTTCTTCATGTGGTACTCATATATTACTTAGGTGAAAGTTTATGTCAAATTCATCAAAAAGAAGACCACTTTATCTTAACAAGATAATAAATGTAACCTCTAAGAAGTATAGTTACGCGCCAGCTATCGTTGCACGCTTAGCGTTTTGGTACTCCTATGGTAGAGCTCTAAGATTAATTGATGCTCTGCGTAGGCCGCCGCGCCACATTGTGATTTGTGTTAATACTCTTAGGAGCAATATACGCTATGTCATGGATGAACTTAAGAGAGCAGGTCTTATGCCTTCGCCTAGTAAACTCTTTAGAGACGTCATTTTTATTCCTATCGAAGGACCATTCCAATTAGACGCTACTGGTAAAAAGAGGATCATTGTTAAGGTTCAAGCTGCTGAGGACATTATGATGGGTGCACCTCGACTATACCACCCTGGAGTGATAGAGATCGAGGAGGGTATTCGCCCGGGGGACACTGTAGCTATAGCTACAAAATATGGCGATATCGTAGCCATAGGAAAGAGTCTCGTGGCCTCGACCGAGAAACCTTCTGGACCCGTTGCTGATATCACACAGAGCCTCTATCAACGACCAAATCTAAGAGCACTGAAAGTCTTTATAAGAGGCTTTGCCTACGAGTCGGATTTAGCTTCCATCCAAGCTCTTGAGATATGGGGGCCCAGACCCGAGTCAAAAATATTTATGATATCCCCCAAGCTTTCGGATCTTATATGGACGCTGAATAGGACACGCGGAAGAGCTGATATCGTGGTGATCTCTAAGACTACCCCCGAAGAGGACAAACTACAGGAAGGTCTAAGAAGCTTAAAAATGGAGCAGTACATAGAC
>Ga0190312_1000166_pt1 | contig 24092 bp, 26 predicted proteins | sample 487007910_MG_FD_165046 | JGI IMG/M metagenome (GOLD analysis project Ga0190312, IMG submission 165046) | Hydrothermal vent sediment bacterial communities from Southern Trench, Guaymas Basin, Mexico - 4870-07-9-10_MG | ecosystem: Environmental > Aquatic > Marine > Hydrothermal vents > Sediment ... | reverse complement strand
GGTAGTGCCGTCATCAGGCACAAGAGCCCATGATAGCTCCACCATCCAACCAATTACAGTAATAAAGTATTTAAATGTTACCCAAATTCCTAAAACAACCTAAGCACTCAAATAAGCAAATAGTCTACTAGATAGCTTTTATACAATATATTCTTCACTACTATAGACTATTTTTCTTCAATAATAAAGCCTTTACTAACTGGTTTAACTAGTATAATTCTTGGTGATAGTAGTGATAGCTTTTTAACAAGATCGTCTACACAACCCCTCTTAGCTAAAACCATTACTGAACCACCTAGCCCTGCACCAGTAATCTTTGCTCCAATAGCACCACTATCTAGGGCTGTGTGTACTATAGACTCTATCTCATATGTTGATATACCTAGGCTGACAAGTAGCCCATGACATATGTTCATAAGCTCTCCAATACCTTCAAGGTCTCCTTTTACAAGAAGTTCTAGAGCCCTACTAGTTATTTCTTCAGCAACACCATATATCTTCTCCATAACACTCTCCCACTTACTATATCTATCAAGAACCTTCTTTACAACAAAACCTGTACTCCTCTCTCTACCAGTATCAACTATTAGTAAAGTATAATCCTCTCTCCAATCCACATCAACTCTCTTCATAAAACCTCCTCTATAGTATATGAATCCTCCATAAGTAGCTATAGTATTGTCTATACCACTAGGTTTTTTATGGACAATCCTCTCTGCTTCAAAAGCAATACGGGATACTAGTTTATGGCTAGGCTCTAAACCATGGTATTTTAGTAATGCTGCTGTAAACGCTACTGATGTAGCTGCTGATGAGCCAAGTCCTGCTGCTATAGGTATGTCTGACTCTATAACTGCATGGAAGCTTCTCAGCTTCTCTACAATATTGCTGTCTAGAACATAGTCTACGATTTGTTTAAATGGTTTCAATGTTTTTGGAGGCTCCTTGTCCCTACTATACCTATATACTAGGTTCTTATCTCTAGACTCTATAATAGTGTGTTGTGAACTACTGATACACACTCTAGCATACAAGTCTATAGCACTAGCTATAGCTGGTTTACCAAGTACTACAAAGTGTTCACCAAACCATATAACCTTACCCGGTGCTCTACAGCATACCTTCAACTCTTTAAGTCACCCTACAAACCTCTATATACTAGAACACACTAACTAATTCATATATATTAAGAACTATCTAGTACTTAGTAGTGTAGGAGTAATAGGTTGGATAGAGATGCCTTTTGAGCCAAAGTTTTGGGAAGATAGTTTCTGGGTTAGCCTTGGTAATCGTGTATGGTATTTGTTTGAGTATGCTGTACGTAGTCTTGACGTACTAGGTGATGATGATAGTGGTGAGTATGTAAGAGCTTGTGCAGAGCTTTCAAAAGGTATTGTTGAGAAGCTTAGTGAGTATTTTGAACTTAGTGAACCAGTTGTTCCAGAAATGGGTGGTGCTGAAGCTGTTATAGAGTTTATGAGGAATCTTGCAGAGTTCTGTATAGGTAGAGACCACGCTATAACGCTTGCTTGGACTACAAGATTTATTACTATAGAATATGTTCTTGCAAGCTATCCTATACTTAAGTCTAAACCAGACTATCTTGATAAACTGTTTGAAATACTTGGTTCTGATGTAGTGTATGAGCCTCCATCACTGTTTAGGAGTGGAGAGATTGACTTAACAGTATATGGTTTCCCAGGCTATCTAGATGATGTATCTATAGAGGTATCTAGTGTTAGGAAGGATAAGGAACAGTTTGTATACAAGGTTTTGTTTAGAGACAAGAGCTTTAATGTTGATAAACAGTCTCTTGGTTCACTACTTATAAAACTAGGTCTACTGGCATGGCATATACTGTCTCGTAAACCAGGTATACTATCTATATTTGAGACAACAGATGCTCGTACAATCTATCTTGAGAGAGCTTCTACACGCATACCTAGTGAAGCACGTGATTCTATGGAGTCTATTGATCTAGGGTTCTTTGGTGATGGCAGGAAATTCTATTTTGAAGACGAGTATATTGGTGAGGGAGGCCATGTTATAGTTTATCGTAGCGACCCGTATAAGGCAGCATATCCTATACCAAAGGCTTGTAAAGAAGCATTCTACTATATTAAAGGAGGTGTTGTCTATAAGAAGAGTATTTGTATGGAGACAACACTTACACTATCAAAGACTACACAGAGTTTTAGTGAACAACCCGGATGGAAAGCTAATATACTCCAATTTCTTAGAACACTATCTCCATACATATTCCTTGGAATAGTCGATATTGTTAAGTTAAAGAGTGATCAGTGGGTACTTGTTATGCGTGGTTAAATAGTTTTTATAGGTATACAAAAACCATTATATACCCTACATAGTATTTCTTGTTGAAATAGAGCATAGATTATGGTGGGGTAGACTATTATGGTTAGTGAGAAGGATTCTATAAAAACATCTAGAGCCCAGGCACCACCTAGTTTTAGTATAGTAGAGGATGCTAGGAAGAGACTTAGAAGTATAAAGTTTAAGATCATGGTTTTAAGCGGTAAGGGCGGTGTTGGTAAGACATTCATATCTTCAATGACTGCTCTAGCACTAGCTGAGAAAGGGTTTAGCGTTGGATTATTTGATGCAGACATACATGGTTCATCAATACCAACCATCTATGGTATGCATGGTTCAAGACTGTACGCTGATGAAGAGGGTATACTTCCTGCTAACGGCCCTCTTAATGTACGTGTTGTAGCTACAAATCTATTGCTTGAAAAACCAGAGATACCTATTGTATGGAGAGGGCCGTTAAAGTCTCGTGCTATTATAGAGTTGTTGGCTAAGGTTAAGTGGGGTAGTCTAGACTTCTTGGTTATAGACTTGCCTCCAGGTACTGGTGATGAAGCTATTACTATTGCTCAGACAATAACGGATCTTAGTGGTGCACTAGTTGTTACAGCACCTAGTGTTTTGTCTGAAACAGTTGTTGCTAAAGCTTTAAAGTTTGTATTAGATATTGGTATACCACTACTTGGTATTGTAGAGAATATGAGTTATTTTAAGTGCCCAGACTGTGGTAGAGTGTATAGTGTTCTTGGTAAGAGTACTGGTGAGGAACTAGCTAAGAAGTATGGTACAAGGCTTCTAGCTAGAATACCGTTGGATCCATTTATTGGTGAAGCTGTTGATAAGGGTGTACCCTATCTATTAGAGTATCCGGATGGAGAAGCTTCTAAAGCTATTAAAGAGCTTGCTGAAGAGATTACTAGAATACTGGGTGCTAAATAGGTTTTATAACTGGGTAGTGTGAATAGGTTTATATCTAGGTTTGTAAATAACTATCTCTGGGGGTTATTATACTGGCTAGTATTATAGCTAGTTTAAGAGGTTAATCTAGGGGTTTAATAATATGGCTTATAATGAGAGAGACCCTACATGGCTTGTCCTTAAGAAAGCTGCTGAACAACTTGTTAAACAAGGTAGGATTTCTTTTACAAGACGTGAGCTTATCAGTTATGCTAATAAGCATATTGACCCCAGCCGTCCAGAGTCTAGTCTAGACTTCGAAGTTGATCTAGTGACTGTTAATGGTAGTAGTAAGGATAGATACCGTGATCCAGAGAAGCTATTCTTATTCCGTATAGGACGTGGTAAATACACACTCTATAACCCAGAACTACATGGACCTATAGAGAAGTATCTTAGTGTAACAACTGGTGTTCCAACACGTAGATATGTTTTGAAAAACATTGCTGATAGTCTCCGAGAACGTGGTTACCACGTACAAGAAGTTACACAGCCTGGCCGGACAACTGCTCCAGACTTACTTGCTAGTGATGGTGGTGAGAGAGTTGGTGTATGGGTTATCGACCCAGCAGGTGATCACAGGTCTCAACTTAGAACACTAGCTTATAGTATTGGTTCAGCACTTATTGAGAGACCTAGGTATAACTGGGTTCTCATCATAGCTCCACCAGATATACTAGCTCATGTACCAAGTGATACACGTGAACTACTTGAGAAGCATGGTGTTAGACTAGCTTTTATACAGGAGGAGAGGAGGTATACGGTGAAGCTATGAGTAAGATTTCTCTCCCAAAACCAATGCATATGGATGAGCCTTTATCAAGTGTTATAGCTAGGAGGAGGAGTAGGAGGAGATGGGCTTCTAAACCAGTTGAACTTGAGAAGATAGCTACTATACTATGGGCTGCTCAGGGAGTTGTAGATAGAGGCTATGGATTCCGTACAGTACCTAGTGCTGGAGCTACATACCCTCTAGAACTATACCTTGTAGCTAGTAATATAACTGGTTTAGACAAGGGTATATACCATTACCTACCCTATGAACACTCTCTAGAATTAGTTAAAGCAGGTGACTATAGTAGAGAGCTTGAGAATGCATGTCTTGGACAGAGCTGGGTTGGTTCAGCACCAGCCAATATTGTTATAACAGCCTTATTCCACCGTACAACAAGATACTATGGTAAGAGAGGGTTTATGTACGTCTATATAGAGGTAGGGCATGCTGGCCAGAACATCTATCTTGCGGCTGAAGCACTTGGACTTGGAACAGTAGCTATTGGTGCATTCTATGATGACCGTGTAGCAGGTATTCTAGGACTATCTAGTGATGAGAAGCCATTGTATGTAATGCCTATTGGGTATCCAGGTTGAGCTCCTATTTCTACAAGTGTGTTAGATGTGGTTTTGAGTCATCTAAGCCTATACTCCACTGCCCTAGATGTGGTTCTATAGTCCACTTTAGCCATGGTTTTAAATGGTTTATTGATAGTTCTAGAAGTGGTATTTATAGATTCTCTAGTATGTTGCCAGTCTTTAGTATTGAGAATAGTCTTGGCGAGGGATTTACACCTCTTATTAAGAGTTCTAGATTGTCTAATGAGACTGGTGTGAGTAGGCTCTATTTTAAGAATGAAGGCTGTAACCCTACTGGTAGCTTTCGTGATCGTGTTGCTGCTCTACTAACTAGTCATGCTTATGAACTAGGCTATAGGGTTCTAGTATGTGGTACTGACGGTAATCTTGGTGCATCCTTAACAGCTTATGCTTCCCGCTTAGGTTTTAGAGTTGAAGCATTTGTACCACGTGGTTGTGATTGGGGTAAACTTGTTCTTATGAAGAGTTTTGGTGCACACGTTATAGAGCATGGTGAGAGCCTTGACGACGTCTATGGTATTGTTGAAAAATATGCTTTAGATAGAAACTACTATAATGCTACAAGTGAAGCTAATGCATTGAGTATAGAGGCTTTAAAGACTATTGCTCTAGAGATCTACATTGATCTAGGCTGTGTACCAGACCACATATTTATACCAATAGGATCTGGTTTAACACTATACTCTATATACCATGGTTTTACTGAGTTATTAGAACACGGTATTATAGATAGAACCCCGCATATACATGGTGTTGAGACATGCTGGAACCCACGTATATCTCTTAGACTAGGGTATAGTGTTGACAAGTGTGTTATGGAGCCTATAATTGGTCTAGCCTATCGCTACCCACCTCTTGAGAAAGAGGTTGTAGATATTATTAGAGATACAGGTGGAGGTGTGTGGGTTGTTGATAGGAGAGAGGTATTCTATGCTGGTGAAGAACTTGCTAGAAAGGAGGGGTTGTTTGTTGAACCAGCTGCTGCTACATCATATGCAGGCTTCACTAAGGCTTTAAAAGAAGGCTTTATAGGTAGTAGTGAATCTGTTGTCATACTACTTACTGGCCATGGTCTTAAAGCATTTGAACACTACACTAGAAAGCTTAGAGTTAGAAAGGTTAGAAACGTATTCCCTAGTGAGACAAAGCTTGAGATACTAAGAGTTCTTGATGAGAAAGGCGTTCTCCACGGCTATGGTGTTTGGAGAGAACTTGGACTAGACATTAGTGTTCAAGCTGTTTACCAGCATCTAAGAGATCTTGAGAAGAAGGGTATAGTTATCTCACGTATCATGGATGGTAAGAAATACTATATGTTGACAGATAGAGGTAGAATTATTGTAGAAGTTCTTGATGAACTATTAAGACTATAGTTTAGTGAATGAACCTTTTAAAGATATACTTAGGAGCTTCTTAGTAGAGCATTCTATATTAAGAGTTAGCTTTATATAAAGTTAGAACTTTATATAGTTTACAGCTAGAAAGGTGTGTGGGTATTGAGTACTATTAGGAAGATTGCTTATCTAAGATATAGTGTTTATAGTGCTGTTTTTACAGCACTTATATTCATAGCTACAGTATTGATTGTTGTTGCTACACCAGCTACTCGTGGTTTCTTTAATCTTGGAGAATCAATGGTCTATACAACAGCACTACTCACACTAGATCCTTGGATAAGCTTCTTAGCTGGCGGCTTAGGCTCTGCTTTAGCAGATCTCTATCTAGGCTATGGCCATTACGCTCCAGCTACTTTTATTATAAAGTCTTTTGAGGGCTTGCTAGTAGTGTTTTTGTATAGGTTGTTTAGACGTATTAAGTGGAAGAAGTTGTTTATTATACTATTCTCTATTGTTCTTTCAACACTAGTTCTTGTATATGGATTGTTATTATATAGTGGTGTTACATTTATTGAAGTTCTTGGGAATACTATAGAAGTCTATGTACCAGCTTATTTCTGGACAGTATTAGCGGTAACTATACTACTTACTATAGAGTATATTGGTTTAAAATATGATCCGGATACCGGGCTTAAGATACTTGCTGTACTAATTGCTGGTTTTGAAATGGTTACAGGTTACTATTTGTATCAAGCATACTTCTTAGGCTATGGAATAGTTGCAACTACAGAAATACCTATTAATATTGGTCAAGCAGTTATTGGTTTAACAATAGCCCTCCCTCTAACTGAGACATTAAAGAAGATGGGGATAGATCTAGGTGTATAGAGATAATGTTGTATATGTAGATAACCTATGGGTTAGGTATGATGAGAGTGAATGGATTTTAAAGAATATAAGCATGTCTATTAAGAGAGGTGAGACAGTACTAGTTGTTGGGAGAAACGGCTCTGGTAAAACAACACTATTAAGAACACTATCTACACAAATACCTCATCTCTACCATGGAGAAGTTAAGGGTTCTATAAATGTTCTTGGATACAATCCAGTTAGAGAACCAGGTAAGATAGTTTCTAGAATAGGCTATGTAGGACACGACTTGGAGTCTCAGATTCTAACACCATTTGTTTATGAAGAAGTTGGTTTACCACTAGTACTGCATAGTTTAAGGAAGACAAGTATTATTATGGAGAAGATTTATAAAGCACTAGAGCTTGTTAATGGAGAAGATCTTGTCTATAGAGATACTTTTAGACTTAGTAGTGGGGATACAGCTAAAACAGTTATTGCTTCAAATATTGTTAGAGAGCCAGAGATACTCTTTCTAGATGAACCAACTGCTTTTCTAGACAAGGTCTCTAGGAGAGTATTAGTTAGTACTTTAATGAGTTTAAGAGATAAGGGTGTGACGCTTGTTATAGCAACCCATAACCCCTGGCTATACATGGACTTTATAGATAAAGTCTATCTTATAGAGGATGGTGTTGTTAGTAAAGTAAATAGAGTATATGACCGTCTTAATAGATCTGTTTATTCTAGAAACATGAGTAAACCTACTTATAGAAGTAGGGGTAGTGTTGTTGTTAAAACTAGAGATGCTTGGTTTAAATATCCTAGATCAAAGGACTATGTCTTAAAATCTATAGATGTATCGTTTAAAGATAATAGTGTATATGTTATTATAGGTTTAAACGGTTCTGGTAAGACAACTTTGTTGAAAATGCTGTCTGGTATCTATAAGCCTTCTAGAGGTAGGGTAGAGGTTTATGGAAAGCCTATCTATATTCCACAGGATCCAAGGATATTCTTTACATATGAGACATTGTATAAGGAGATTGCTGTTAGAAAAGATAGGATTAGTAGAGAGGACTGGCTTATTATTGAAAAGATGGGTTTAAGGGAGTATATGGATTATCCAATAGCTAGGCTTAGTTATGGATGTTTAAGGAAGTCTGCTATACTAGTTGCTTTGCTACATAACTACAACCCTATATTGATTGATGAGCCTACAGCAGGTGTTGATAGAGAGTCTATGGTAGAACTAGCAGGTATTGTTAAGAGTACTAGGAAGTGTGTAGTAATAGCTACTCACGATGACTACTTTATAGACATGGTTAATCCTAGTAGGATCTACTGGTTAGAGGATGGGTGTTTGGTGAAGTATGGTGTTTAGGTTTATTTATAGAGAGTTGTCTATATCGACAATAGTTTCTAGAAAGTCTATTGATAGCGTTAACGTTTTTATTAAATCAACTATACTACTGACTGTTATAATAGCCTCTATAATTTATAATAATCCATTACAACAACTAGTTCTACTACTATATCCACTATGTTCTATAATATTGTCTAGAGACTATAGGCTATACATACACTCTCTTAAAGCACCATTAATACCAGCTATGCTTGTATCCAGTCTATATCTAGTGTTTTCTAGACTAGAGTATGCTGATATATTAGCTGCTTTCAATATTGGTTTAAGAATAATTGTTATAGCTTCATCAATACTAGTCTATATAGCTACTACAAACCCTATACACCTAGCGTACTTGTTTGAGAAACTAAGGCTACCAAAGTGGGCTCCATTATCAACTATTCTTACTTGGAGACTAATACCGTATACTATGCGGGTTGCTGATGAAGCTTATGTTGTATCAAGACTTAAGGGAGATAGTTTATGGAGATCTCTTGTATCAACAACTGCTACGTTATTGGTTAGAGCAGATAGTTTGGTTCAAACCCTATATTTCTATACGACAGAGAGTAGTGTAGGAGACTATACATTGAAGCCTCTTGTATCCAATTGGAGTAGAGTGAATACAATAGCCTATGTACTATATAGTTCTACTGTGCTTCTACTAGTTTATCTACTTAGCTTCTAATTCTCCAAGGAGTTTATGTTTAGCAATAGCTTTAGCTTCTTCTAGTAACCTAGCAGCCTCTTCACTAGATACATTGACTGGAGCTACTGCTGTATAGCCCATTTCAAAGCTAGCATTATCCAGTGCTTCACGTACATTAGACTCTATCTCATGTATAGTTAGGCTAAACTCTGGTATTGTTGATTCCGGTAGTTTCTTAAGCATGTTAACAACCTCTATAACACCAGATAGTTCTTGACTAAACCTTCTAAACTCAATGTTAAGCTCTAGTGTAAGCGATAGCTTCTCAAGTACAAGCTTTATATAGTTTAGCCTTACAAGAATATTCTCTAAACGTTTAGCTTCTTCAACATACTTTTTAGCTAAGAAATCATTACCCATATCCTCTAGTTTAACAGCTGTCTGTAGCAAGTACTCTCTCCTACTAGAAACTCTTGACTCAATAGCATTTATACGGCTAATGGCCGTCTTCGAAGCAACAAGTGCTCTCATTAAAGCTTTAAGAGGATCTCTCTGTCTCCTACGAAATATCAACTCTCTATACACCATACACTATCATTATATATCAAGGGGATATAAAAGAGATTACTCATAAAAACATCTAGCTACTATGGAGAACCAGTAAAGTCTACTTTGTATATAAAGATTACCACTCTCAACTCTGCATTACCGTCTTGACTCTGGATTGGAGGATTATATGATGACACAATGATCTTGTATGGTTTAAAGTGAACCATAGAAGACCTCGACCTATCCTGAGGCATTAGTACAGAATATGTACTAGCCTGTATCTCAGTCTCTACACCTAGATAGTCTCTTACAGGTTGGTATGCTGGCTCAAGACTTGTTTCTGAACCAGTATACCATCTAAACATGTATGTCTGGTTAACCTCTTGTTCATTAAGATATAGTATACCGTCAACCATCATCTTATATATTAGTGGTAGTGTCTCTGGTTTATCAAACCTTGGCGATACAATAGCTCTCTTCCTCTGCTGTGCTTGTATAACATAGAGGTATAGATAGTCTGCAGGATCCCTTCTACCAATACGTATCATCCAAATACTCTTAGGTATATCTATACGCCCAGCCATAGTATACTGGTCAAAAGGCTGTACAACATACTGGTTTTCACCAGTCTTTAAAAACCAGAATACATCAAACACTAGAACATAAGTCTCATCTTCTGGAGCATGCAGCTTCCTCAGTATATCTAAAGCCTCACTCTCATTAAACGATGTTAGAAACTGTGCTAGTAAACGGATTTGTGAACTATTTAGAGTAGCACCATCAGCAACGCTCGCTCTATTAGCACATACGCCGATCCAGTATCCATAGTCCCACCAGCTAATTATTAGAGCGTTTTCTCCAGTACTGTTTCTTAGAAAGTCTATAGCCTCATACCATGCAGGGTTCTTTCCAAAACCAGATGCTGAAGACATGATCGATGGTATCATGTACTGGTGTTTCTCAACATTATCAGCTATTGTTGTTACTGTAGGTATAGATATTAGCACTAGAAGTATCAAAGCTATTACTCTACCTGGACTAAACCTCTCTCTAAGTGTTACAACACCCCTCCTTCTCCTCTCAATCTCTTTCTTTGAAGGAACTACTTGTTTTAGTAGAAAACCTAGTAGTGTTGCATTAGTTATTACACCAAACGCTGCAGCTAATGCCTCAAAGTATGTAGCATTCATGTAAGCATAGAATGCTATGAAGAAGAGTGTTGCCGTAAGTAAGTGGTCTGCACGTCCCTTATACAGTAGGTATAGTGCACCAATTATTGATAATAGGAATGGCGGTCCACCCCATGTATTAAGTACTCCTACAAGCCCATGTGCTTGTAATGCTGGCTGATGCTCTTCTACACTATATACTAGTGGTTCATGTACAAGATACCTGAGTCCTAAAGCATAAGCTATACGTCCGCTAACATGTATATAGCCCATTGATATTATATATACACTTGCAATACCTATTACAACTAATAGTCCAAGATACCTCCATGGATTCAATATCTTCTTTTTAACTCCAATATAGTATATTAGTGGTAGCGTGTAGAGTGCTAAAGCCATTACACCTAGTTTAAAACTGATAGTAGGTATTAGTCCTAAGGCTTTATAGTTCTTTGGAGCTAATGCTACAAATAATAGACTTGATAGTGAAACCTCTAGGTTATACAGTATGAATCTAAGTGTTAGCTTCTCACGAGATACAAGAGGGTATACCACCATGAATAGTGAGAATGCTGTAAAGAGATACTGGTATCCACCCCAAAACCACCCAACCATAGCCATTGCTAGACCAGATAGTATAGCATACAGTAGTTTCTTCTTAGGATCTCTACAGTGATCAATCTTTATCATCTTAGAGTAAAGGTATATGAAGAGAAATATGAATGTTGCTCCAGCACCTTCTTTCTCAACAAAACCTATCATTGTTCTATCAGCAGCTGCTGGAAGTACAGCATAGAGTAAAGCTGCAATTAGTCCAGCTAACTCACTACCATCCATAAGCTCTCTTACAGCTAGATAAACAAGTATTGTTGATAATACTGCGTAGAGCAGCGGCTGTAATGCAACCCAGTCTTTAAGTGTTATATGTAGTGGTTGTACTAGTGGGTAAGTAGCTGCTGCTACAAGAGTCATGCCAGGGTATGTTGATAGAGTGAAGTCTCTACCCCATGGATACCAGAATATATGTGTTACAGGGTTGCTTTGTGTAAGACTCCACCATGAAAGTAAACCATGGGTGTATGTATAGTTTGTTGTCCAATACTCTATCCATGGGTCGTTACCCTGTAGCTCTAAACCGTATTTTAGAGCAGGTATTGCTCTAATATAGACACCGAGTGCTATAAAGCTTAGTAGAACACCTATCCTTATAGCTTTTGAAGCATCTGGGTGTTTCTCTAACCATATATACATTCTATACAATGACTTGTATAAGCTATTCATTAACCTAAACACCCTAGTCTATGAGATGCTATAGACACTATTTGTGTAAAATTGGTAAGGTAGTTTATATAAGATTTGCTTACCAACACTATTCTAGAGTATGAGGTGGGCTAGTATAGCTTTTTGTACATGAAGCCTGTTCTCAGCCTGATCCCATACAATGCTCCACCTCCCATCAATAACTTCATCAGCAACTTCTTCACCACGATGGGCTGGTAGACAGTGCATGAATACCGCATCTGGTTTAGCAAGCTCCATAAGCTCCCTATTCACTTGATAAGGCCTTAAATCCTTTAACCTCCTTTCTCTCTCACTCTCCTGACCCATACTAACCCATACATCTGTATATACTACATCAGCTCCTTTAACAGCTTCAAATGGATCACGTATGATCTCTAGTTCAGCACTCGTCCTTGAAGATATATCGTTAAACCACTCTATAACTCTTGGATGAGGATCATAGCCTTTGGGTGATGAAAGTATTGTTTTAGCACCCAGTAATGCAAGGCCGAGCAATAGACTATGGAATACATTGTCTCCACCATCACCTATAAACACTATCTTAAGCCTCCTTGGATCACCCTTCTTCTCTATAATAGTGTAGATATCTGCTAGTGCTTGACATGGATGTAGTAGATCGCTTAACCCATTTATAACAGGTTTATCACAATACTCTGCTAGTTCCTCAAGCTTACTGTGTTCATAAACACGGGCCATAACTCCATCAACATATCTAGATAGTACACGTGCTGTATCAGCTATTGTCTCTCCACGTCCAAGCTGCAGATCCCTCCAACCTAGATACATAGCATAGCCTCCAAGCTGTTTCATAGCAACTTCAAAGCTGATACGTGTACGTGTACTGGGTTTCTCAAAGATCATTGCTAGTACTCTACCTTGGAGAACGGGTACTACCCTCTCACCACTATAGTATCTAATCTTTAGTTCTCTGGTAGTGTCTAGTAGAAGCCTTATTTCTTCAAGACTATAGTCTGCTAGTGTAAGGAAGTCTCTACCCTTTAGACAAGCCATTCTCTACACCAATATAGGTTACAGAGTTGTTGAAAATATAACATCTACTATTTATACGGCTGTATTTTAGGAAACTATAGCCTCTATACCTAAACCTTAGGATAATATATGGTGAGCCATAGGGGTCTCTAATAGAGAGTACTGTATCATTACTGATAGTATAGCTTTTACTATAAGTTATGTTCCCAATTCTTATTCTCTCAACAACAACTGTATCATTAGGTATATTGTATAGAAGTACATAAACTACATCACCACATCTAGAAGTATTCAAACCTATCCCCGGGATCCTAGGTAAGTCTCTACCACCAGCACTACCCCCATAACTAACAAACATCCTCTGTATAAGTATTGACGATATAAGTAGTATAGCCATAAGAGGTAATGCTATATATGCTTTACCAAGTCTTGAACCACTAGTTGAACCAACCATACTCAAGACTATAGACCCCCTATAGAAAACCTCTTATATATAAAGAGTTAGTGTATGAAAAATATTATAGGAGATTCGTCTTGGAACAAGGGGGTTCATTACTGGATCTATGTAGTGCTGTTAGAGTTGTTAAGGATATAGTAGCTGTTAAAGGCTATGTTAAACCAAGTTATCATGAAGGACATGTTGTTAAAAGTCTTCTAAGCCTATATCGTGAAGGACCTCTTGGTAGAAAGCTTTTATCTAAAAAACTAGGTATTGGAGAGACTAGTGTTAGAAGTCTAGTAAACCGTCTTGTTGAGAAAAACCTTGTTATTGTAGATAGAGTTGCTGGCTCTCTACTTACTAGTAGGGGTGAGTACATAGCACGCCTTATTGATGAGAAGATACATGTACTAGTCAATATAGGCTTGTATGGATGGAGAAACCCTGTTGTTGTAAGAATAGATACTAGTTTAGTAGATGGCATAGATGTTTCAAGACTGCGTGATAGACTAGTAGGCATTGGTGTTGAAAAAACTGTTATAGCTATAAATAAGTATGGAGAAATCACTGTACCAGGGCTTCCTAGAGAACACGAGTCCTATAGAGAGATAGAATTTTTTATAAAGAACATGTTTAGTGACTTAAACGATACTGTAAACATTATAGTATATGCTAGTCTAAAGACAGTGGAGAACATAAGTGTTGAAACATACCGTATTGGAGTAACAGTATTAGAGTATTTATGTAGACTATAAGAATACAGCACTATAATACATAAGCATAAGCGTTGTTAGAAACAATAGAACCCATGTAGCTGGTTTCCAAGCTAGTATCTTACTACCATCAAGTGGTGGTACAGGGAGTAGATTAAGAAATGATATTATAGAATTTACATATACTAGACACCATAAGAAAAGTTTAACTAGTTCATGGATAGCACCTATAGTAAAGAATAAAGCTAAACCTATCAATGCTATAAATATATTTGTTAATGGACCTACAACAGCTGTAACACCCTCTATCCTCTTACGTATAACTGGGTCATAGTAGTGTGATGCTATAAGTACAAATCCTGGCATAATGAATTTAATTGGAAACAATGGAATAGCTGTTATTAGTGTAAGCATTAGGCCTAGAGGGTATAGTACGAATCTGCTATAGCAACCCATTTTCCTAGCTACATGTCTATGCATAAGCTCGTGTGGTAGGAATGCTAATGATACTGAACCAGCTATTACTATAAAGTGGTCGTATCTCCCCAATAATAGAGAGGTGGATCCAACTGTTATTGATATAGCTAGTAATGCTATGATAAATGATGCTGTTTCACTTAACTCTACTAGACTTGTAAACAACTTCCTTCTTCCTCCTATAGCTTGGTTAGTGTGGGTAGAGATATTTAAATTATGGAGTATATGTTTATGGTTTATAGAGAGTTTATTGGTGGACAGTATTGTCTAGTGTATTAGATGAGTGTAGGTGTCTTATGATAGCTCGTTTCCAGCCACTACACTATGGACACTACAATGTTATTAAGTGGTGTATTGAGAAGTGTGGTGAACTAGTTGTTGTTATTGGTATGGCTAGTCAAAGCCATACACCAGAGAATCCTTTTACAGCTGGTGAGAGAATACTTATGCTTCGTGAGACACTTAAATGGGCTAGAATACCTCTTGACAAGGTTATAACAGTTACACTACCAACTCTAGAAGTTAGCCGTGTAGCTATACACTATGTTAAACTATACTCTCCACCATTCAAGTCAGTTATATCATTAAACCCTATTATAGCAAGAATATTTATGGAGGAGGGCTATAAGGTCTTGGAACCACCCCAGTTTAATAGAGAGAAGTATCGTGGAAGCTTTATTAGAAAGCTTATAGCATCAGGAGATCCTAGTTGGAGAGACTATGTACCACCACCAGTTGCAGATGTTATTGAGGCTATAGATGGTGTTTCTAGAATAAAGATGTTGTATAGAGAGAAGCTTCCAGGGTATTATCAAGTGTGATCTTTGATGAAGAGGTTTAAGTGTTTAAGAGACGGCTTATGCTGCCGTATATCACCTATAACTCTACAGTCTTTTGAAGAAGTTATTGTTAGAGAGCTTGCTAAGAAGTTTGGAGTAGATGCTGTCTTAAAACCTAGTTATAGAGTTTTTGATAGAGTTCATAGAATTCATTTAGCACTATCCTATATACTAGTTATAGATGATGAGAAGGGATGCCCGTTTCTAAGAGATAACATATGTATTATACATAGTATATACAAACCACTTATATGCCGTAGTTTCCCATACGCTCCTAAACAAGTGAGGTACTTATATAATGACGAGTATAGGTTTATAATAGCTAATGTAGAGTATGGTTTATCAACTAAATGCCCTGTTATTAAGAGGGATATGGACTATATTAATAGTCTTATGAAGAAGAATCCATTATTTATAGCAGAGTATATGCCTAGCGAATACCATAGTGGTCTTGAGTCTGAGAAGAAGAGAAACATTATTCTAAATCTCCTAAGCCAGCTATGGAGGTCTGGTATAGTAGATCTTGTTCCAAGCAATAAAGTTGTTTCTAATAGAGTTACTGTTAATGCTTATGAGTTTCTACAAACGTTTTATCCAAGTCTACCCTACGTTCTTGGAGTAAGTAGTGTTGTTAAGAAGATTAGAGTATTAAATAGTATTTTATAGATAATGGCTTGCCTTATAAATATCTCTTAATATTAATCCCTGTAGACACTATGTATTAGTAGGTGTTAGAGAGCTTGTCTGGTAATCGGGTATTGGAGAAACTAATCATTCTAGACTACCTACTAGATAGGAGTGAGTGGGGTGTTAGAGAGCTTTCATGGGAGACTGGTTTTAGTATTGATAAGGTTAAGAGTGTTTTAAAGGATCTATCTAAAAACTATCTAATAGAACTAGATAGTTCTAAGGTTATATGGAACCCAGCTGATAACCCATCAACTCTTAAACCATGGGGTTGGAGACTTATACATAAACTAGTTGTTGGTAGTACACAAGAAGTTGCTAAAGGCTATGGTCCGTGGAGTATTGTTGTATCTGAATACCAGATTATGGGTAGAGGACGTTATGGTAGGAAATGGTTTAGCAGCCTTGGTGGTTTATGGTTTACACTATCACTATCTCTTAATAGTAGTGAAGCCTCATTGCTTCCAATAGCTGTTCCAGTAATACTTACTAAAGTTCTTAATAAACAGTTTAATGTTGAAACTAGGATTAAATGGCCTAATGACATAGTTGTTAAAGAGGGAAAGCTTGCAGGTATACTTGTTGAAGCAGAGGCTTTTCCAGACAAGTTTATTGTCTATGTTGGAGTAGGTGTTAATGTTAATAATGAGCCCCGACTAGAAGAAGCTGTTTCTCTAAAGCATCTTCTAGGAGGTCTTGTTCCAAGGAATAAGCTTCTAGCTACAGTTGTTGGATGGTTTTCTAATATAAGGAGGGTTCTTGAGGATCGAGAGAGGCTTGTTAGAGACTATATGGATAGTCTTGATACACTTCATAGACGTGTTGTACTAGACACTGTTGATGGAGTTGTTGAAGGAGTTGTTGTTAATGTTAGAAGTGATGGAGCTATTGTCTTAGAGACTGAGAGTGGGGAAGTTGTTTATGAACCAAGTAGTGTTTATAGAGTTAGGTATGTTGAAGAAACATAGATTATGTAGTTCTACCTATATAGTTATTCTAGAGAGGTGTTTTGGCTGTGGTTGAGAGAGTTTGTAGTGTTGAAGGTTGTAATAGAGAAGCTGTACATGAGATTAGTTATTTAAATGCTAAAGTTCTTGAAGAAAGAGGGCTGAAGCTTAAGGTATACCATGCCCATCCTCCAAGGAAGCCTGGTGTTGTATACTTATGTGAAGAACATTATAAGTTGTGGAAGAAGCTTACACGTAGAGAGTCCTTGATTGAGAAGATGGTTAGGAAGGGTGTATAGTTATAGAGAAGCTAGAGCTTGACTCTATTCTAGAGAGTTTTAGGAGTATATTGGCTGAAAGATTTCATGGAGTTGTTAGAATAGTTTATTCACGTAGGGAGGAGGTTGGTGAGCCAGAGAAGGGCCCCTATATAGGTGAGGCTGGTTTTCCAAAACAACTTGTTGATGCTTTAAAGAAGCGTGGTATACATAGACTATACAAGTTTCAATGGGAGGCTATTAAGAGTATACTGGATGGATACCATACAGTTATAGTATCTGGTACAGGTACTGGTAAGACAGAAGCATTCCTTATACCACTCATAGTCAAGAGTCTTGAAGAACCAGGTAGGAAGCCTAAAGCACTACTACTATACCCTACTAAAGCACTTGCTAGAGACCAGCTAGGTAGACTACATGAGTTCCTAGGCTATGGACCAGTATATGCTACAGTATATGATGGTGACACACCCCGCAAGGATCGGCGTAGAATTGCTTTAAACCCACCACACATACTTATCTCAAATCCAGACATGATCCATGTTGGACTAGTTCTTAGCCCATATATTAGGAGGATGATTAGGAATATAGACTATATTGTTCTTGATGAAATGCATGTTTATGAAGGTGCTTTCGGTGCACATGTAAGAGCTGTTATTGAGAGAGTTAAGAGGTTCTGTAAGAAGACACCATTATTCATAGGGTCTAGTGCTACAATAGGCAATCCTGAGAGACATGGAGAGACACTGTTTGGTGAGAGAGTACGTGTAGTCTATGGACCTATTTGGAGGAGGGGTGTAGCGTATCATGTAATGGTTTCTACAGGCTATCTTTCTAGATGGACTGTTGTATCTGGTGTAGCAAGTATTCTTGCTGAACAAGGGCTTAGAGTACTAGTTTTTACTGATTCACAGCAGATGGCTGAAGTTGTAGCACGTATTATAAGGCGTAGCTTTGGTAGAGAATTCCTAGTCCATCGTGCAGGATTGCCTCCTGATGAGAGGAGGGCTGTTGAGCTAAAGCTTTCACGTGGGGAAGTTGATGGTGTTGTAGCTACTCCTACACTAGAGCTGGGTATTGATATAGGCTATCTAGATGCTGTTGTAATGGCTTCACCCCCACCTAGTTATGCTAAGTATCTACAACGTGGTGGACGTGCTGGTAGACGTGGTAGGATAGGCTATGTATTCATGGTTCTTAGTGAAGACCCTATTGACTCCTATTATGAGAGGAATCCAGAGGAGTACTATAGACAGGAGATCCCCCCAGTCTATCTAGAGCCCGGTAATGAGGATGTTTTAAGAGTTCATGCTCTAGCTCTCCTACTACAACAGGGCATGGTTAGTGTTAAGAGTATAAAGGGTAGAGGATGGATTAGTGCTTTAGAAGAACTTGTAAATGAGGGATTAGCTGTAAAGACTGGTTATACATACTTCCCTGTATGGAAGGTTGCTCGTAGAGAACTTCTTAAGTATAGGAGTATACGTGGTGCTGGTCCACAAGTATCAATTGTTGACCGTAGTAGTAACGTTGTTATCGGCTATCGCGAACTTCCAATGGCTATACTTGATCTACACCCCTATGCTATATATCTCCATAGTGGACGTGTTTACCAGAGTACTGGTATTGATGTTGATAGGAGAGTTGCTTATGTTGAAAGACTCCCAGATGAAACACCACTGTATACACGTCCACTGTATACTACAGATCTTATTGAGTACGATGTCTTAATGGATCGTGTTTCAAGCCGTGGAGTACCGTTGGCTTATGCTCGTGTAAAGATATCGGTTATTGTTGAAGGATATGCTGTGTACACTATGTTTGAGTCTGAAAGACCATCTAGTACAGAGTATCTTAGTGAACCAGTAGTCTATACTTATAGTACAAGAGCTTTACTCTTAAAGTACCCGGTAAACAGTGAATGGGATCTTATGGAGAATGCTGAAGCATTCCATGCTATAGAACACACACTTATATCAGCTACCCACCCAGTTTGTGGTGCTAGTCTTGGTGAAATGGGTGGTATAAGCTATCCTAGTGGAGACATAGTACTGTATGATGGAGCACATGGTGGCAGCGGTCTAGCCCGCCTACTTTATGAGAGGTTTGAGAAAGCTGAAGAACTAGCCTACAACATTATAAGTAACTGTAAATGCTTTGACGGATGCCCTAGATGTATCTATAGCCCATACTGTGGTAATAATAACAAGGTTTTATCTAGAAGGAAGGCTGTGAAGGTACTCTATAATATATTGTATAGAAGACAAGCTGTTTATGGGAAACCTTGTGAGAAAAGACATGGCAAACCAATAGCTTAGACCATTAACTATAACTAAGAGTTCTTATAATTGTAGTGGTATTTTAGAGATTATTAGAGGATTGGTGTAAGTGTGAGAAGGATAGCATTTATAGGGTTAGATGGACTATCCTGGCATGTAGTATACCATTACTATAGAGAGTATAGTATATGGAGAAATCTTGTATCTATGGCTAGAAATGGACTAGCTTATTTAAACTGGTGTATACCACCCTATACTCCACCATCATGGACTACTATACTAACAGGTGTACATCCATGGAAACACCGTATTTTAGGCTTCGCTAAACCATACTTGTCTCAAGACAACACTATTAAAACAAGACCAGTGCTATCAACAGATCTAGACTACCCTATGCTTAATGAAATTCTCTCATTTAAGGGAATGAGAGGTATTGTATACAACTGCTACCCATCATACCCTCTCTATGGTATATACCATGTAAACCAAGTAGTAATATCTGATATTTTCTCTCCAAGATTCTATATACATCCAAAAAGCTATAGTATGTATGAAAAATATTTCACTAAGCCATTACCAAAGGCAACGCTAGGGACTAAGAAGTGGCATACACAGTTGAGGGAGCGTGTAGTGAACATTATAGATGGATTAATAGGTATTGATGAGTGTTATGAACCAGACTACATAGTAGCTATTATACATGAACCAGACTATATAATGCATAATCTACAATATATTGCTAACGGAATATACGATAGTAGAGTAGCAGAAGTATTTGATATTATTGATGAGTATTTGAAGTGGATTAGGGATAGATATGAATATGTATTTATAGCATCAGATCATGGATTTAATATACATGTAAATAGACTTAACATATACCACGTACTATGGCAAATAGGCTTGATTAAGGGAGAAGATTCTTTAAAGAATAAAATTGTTTCAAAAATATTATCATTATCGATTATGAAATATTTGGCAAAAAGCATACTAACTGGTCTTAAAAGACAGAATATTTACTATCTAGTTAGAAAATTTATATCTAGAGGAGAGCATAGGAACAAGACTTTATCTAATGGTATAGGGAATATTAATTCTCTATATACTTTAGATATTTACGACTCCGATGATGCATGGACCTTATATGTTATAGATTATAAACCCTTAGTAAACTATATTGAGCAGAAAATGCGGGAGTATGCTAGTTTCTTGAGGATAGTATGTAAAGTCCATTTAGGAGACTCTAGATTAGTAGCTTTTATTATAGAACCTAGGGGTAGTTTTTATTTCATGAATGATAGAAGGTTAAGATATAGTTTAAAAATGTACTTTGCTACAGCTAGACACGGTAATCCAGGTTTATTTATAGGCTATGGCGTGAAAGCAGAGAGAAAGTGTTTAACTAGTATAAGTAATACAGATATTTTAGCAACCGTGCTTTCAACACTAAATATGCCTATACCATCATATACAGATGGAACTTCTCTTATAGAAAATAGGCTAGGAACCTTTAACTATAGATCTAGGATAAAAATGGCTAAGAAAGCTCTTAGAATAAAGGATAGGTTAAGTGGAGAACAATTATTAAAGTGATAGACAATACTTCCTATAGGGATGACCGAGGTCCCACCTAGATGACTATAGTTGGGATGAATGGTTCACGGACCGAGGGACCTTGTTTTCTGCTTCTTATGTGTTAGTATTATTGTTAACACTATTGCTACTGCTATTGTTACAGCAATAGCTGTTACTATTAAGTATTCTTCTAGAGTTGGTTGTTTAGTGGCGTTTATTATTATAGTGAATCCTGTTGTCTGAGGTGTTGTCTCTGTTTTTGGTATAGTTTCTAGGCTTGTTTCATTAACTAGTATAGTTGTTTCATTAATGTGTTCTTTTATTAGACTAATATTGTTGAATACATTATATGCTATGCTACTATTAAGTGTCTCTACTACTAATAGCCTCCTGATCATTATAAGTGGCTTGTGTTCTCTAGATATTGAGTCAACTATAACTGTTAATCCATCGTAGTTTTTAATAACATTCTTACTAATGTTCATAAACTTATGGTTAAACCTACACTCTACTATACTCATGTTCCTATCTACAAGCATTGACAATACTAGAGAATTGTTTAAACTAGAGTCAGCTATGTAGTACCAGCTATTCTGTGAACCAACTATACAGTATACTTCAAGATCCTTTTTATCAGGGTCCTTTTGAATATAGAATCCATAAGCATATACACCTTTTGGCGAAGTCTCTTGAGCATCCATGATAACCATTATGTAGTCGTAGTTATGGATTAGTAGTGGTTCAAGTTCAACATACAATACTGTATAGTTTGTTGATGTCTTAAAAGGATACCTTGTATAGAAGCCCTTGTACACCATATATGGTATATTAGAAGCATTTACTAGAATAGCTAGTAGTATAAACAACACAGTTATTAAGACTATACTAGAGAACCTATACAATCCATACTCCACCTAATAGTCAATAAAACAATACATACTTATAAGGCTATGTTATTAGAAGAGGGGAGTATACTAGACTATCTCATAAGCAGCTGCAAAACCTCCTTCAACAAAGACTCTATCTCTATTAAACAAGTCATTAGATACTGTCTCTAAAGCTGTAGATACAATGTTATCAACAAGTTTTTCATCAACCTTAAGCTCTATACCATTAACTGCTATCCTAAGCTTTAGACCAGGTGTATAGTACTGTACTATAACTGGCTCTATACGTAGTTTCTTAAGCTTACTAACTGCTATATAGACAGCGTTTAGTACGTGTGCGTCGTCGACTTTTCCATAAGCTATTGATATAATGACTTTACTATACGGCAATACTATCCACCAGTATAACTGGTTGTTTTATAGACTTTATTAATAGATGGAGTAGTGGATGTTGTTTAAAGATAGGATGCTATATACACTAGTACTACCTAGTTAATACTGTGAACACTTGTTTTAAACACATCCATATTGGAAGAAGAGAGTAGGGGTGTAGTTGTTTTGGAGTGGATTTATAGTAGAACTTCAGACATACTATGGTCTATGGAGAGGAAGTATATTGTCTTACTTGAAGAGCTTAGGGCTAGAGAAGAAGAGCTATTATCTAAAGAAAACCTATCACCACTAGAGACTATAGAGCTTCTTGGAATAAAGACTTCTATAAAAGTTATTGTTGAAGAACTAGGTATACCACGAACTAGAGATGAGTCTGAAGGACTGTTAGAACACATCCACAATATTGGAGTTATAAAGGTTGTTAAGAAAGTGGGTGAAGGAGAAGAAGCTATTGTCTAAAAGTGGTCTGCGCCCGCTTATATTTTACTCCATTCATACCCCTCTCTACTTTAGAGGGTTCTTTCTCCCGGGTTCTTCTTCATCCCATACTATTATCTGTCTAGGGGTTCTTTAAGTGTTGTCTAGTTTGAATGGCTGTGGTAGTAGTTTCTCTAGATTGGCTGTCATTTTTTCTCCTGTCTTAGTACTATACATTACTACTGTTATAGATGGATTGAATTCTACTAGAACCTGCCTACATGCCCCACATGGCGGTATTGGTTTAGGGTAGTCTGTTACAATAGCTATTGCTACTGGTCTCTTCTCACCAGCTGTAACCATTGCTGCTACAGCTGATCTTTCAGCACATATTGTTAGCCCATAGCTTGAGTTTTCAACATTCACTCCAAGGTATACATTGCCCTTATCTGTGAGTAGAGCAGCTGCTACATGTACTCCACTATATGGTGCGTAGCTGTTATCCAGTATGCTAACAGCTTTCTCAATAAGCTTCTCCAGTAACTCCTCCATAAAACATCATCTCTTCTCTATAGCTTCTAACCCAGTTCTATAGCCTCTCCATAGAGCCTTACGGTTAAGCTCTAGGGCTCTACCAGTAAATACTCTCTCAAGAGCTTTATCAACAACTTCTATACCTAGAAGCTCTCTTAGAGAGCTTGTTACAGCTAGTGCGTACCCTAGTGCTACAGTATTAGCTGTTACAACAAGCCCTGTCTCTTCAATAGCTATACTATTAGCATCAACAACATATAGTTCATCAACTCTCCCACCAACCTCTCTAACAAGTGTCTCCAGATCAGGTGTTTCAGCTAGTGGTGGAGGCCATAGAAACTTATTCATTACAACAACTGTTTCTCTACTACAGAATGGCATATACCTAGCTGTCTCAATAGCCTCCATACCTATTAAGAGGTGTGTAGCACCATGCGGTATTAGTGGAGACTCTCCATTACCAATCCTTATATGTACTACAAGGCTTCCACCACGCTGGCTCATACCATGTGTCTCAGCTATTGTGACATTAAGTCCTTTAACTATAGCTGCATTACCTATTATAGAGCCTAGTGTTAGAAGCCCTTGCCCACCAACACCTGCTAATAATATATTATATCTCTTCATACCACCCACCTCCTTTAAAGCCATAGCTTCTCCCACTCCGGATCACCCTCTCTTACAAGTTCTATAGCGTTAAATGGACATACTTGTG
>Ga0190312_1000163_pt1 | contig 24476 bp, 14 predicted proteins | sample 487007910_MG_FD_165046 | JGI IMG/M metagenome (GOLD analysis project Ga0190312, IMG submission 165046) | Hydrothermal vent sediment bacterial communities from Southern Trench, Guaymas Basin, Mexico - 4870-07-9-10_MG | ecosystem: Environmental > Aquatic > Marine > Hydrothermal vents > Sediment ... | reverse complement strand
GTAAAAGCGTAGCAGATGTTATTTTTGATGAGTACCCTACTGCCAAGAAGATAGTTTGCATATGCTCCCGAACGAATAATGGAGGAGATGGATTAGTAGCAGCTAGACATCTCACCAGTAGATATGATGTCACTGTTGTTCTGATAGGTTACCCAGAACATATAAGAACCCATGAAGCGAAGAAGAATTGGGAAATTATATCCAACCTTCTGACACCCCAAGTTATCATTGTGAAACGTTCAGAGGACCTACAGATTCTTGATAGAATCCTAGCAGATGCGGACGTTGTAGTCGATGCTATATTCGGTGTTGGCGTAAAAGGAAAACCCCGTGGATTAGAGGGAGAAACCATACTGAAAATAAACATACTCAAGAAAAAATTTGGGTTCAGGGTAGTAAGTGTAGATGTGCCCAGCGGCTTCGATTCACATAGAGGAGAACCCTCAGAACTGATGATAGATTCAGACATCATAGTAACATTCCACGATATGAAATATGGTCTTGACGGGCTTGGAAAAAGAATCTATGTAAAATCCATCGGAATCCCCCGTGATGCTGAAATCTTCGTCGGCCCTGGAGATTTCATCGAATTCATAAAGAGGCGGGAGCCTTGGTCTCATAAAGGTGATTTCGGACGAATACTTATTGTCGGCGGGTCAAAACACTATACTGGAGCACCCGCCCTCTCCGCTCTAGCCGCGCTTAGAACCGGCGCAGACTTGGCAATAATATATGCACCAGAAAAAATCGTTTCTACCCTACGTTCCTTCTCACCAAACATAATAGCCGAGCCCTATCCCGGAGAAATTTTCAGCAAGAATTCAATAGATGGTGCTATCATGCTCTCCGAAAAGTCTGATGTTGTTGTCGTAGGACCTGGAATTGGTTCGGATAATGAAACTCTTCGAGCTATACATGAACTTATCGAGCAAATTTCGGAGAAAAAACCTATAGTTGTTGATGCGGATGCATTGAAGTCACTTGCAAAATACGGTATTCCAAGAGCACCTAATATTATAATAACACCGCATGCTGGCGAATTTAAAATTATCTTCGGTGAAATCCCACCAAGGGACATGCAGCAACGTGGAGAAATCGTCAGAAAATACGCCGAAAAAAATGGGATAACTATTCTCCTCAAAGGCCATATAGACACTATAAGCAACGGCGATAAATTGCTTTTCAATAGGACTGGAAACCCGGGTATGACTGTCGGAGGAACAGGAGATGTTCTCACAGGCATCATCGCCGCTATTCGTGCTCAAGGTTTTGATTCCTTTGAAAGTGCCGCTATGGGTGCATTCCTCTGTGGATTAGCGGGAGATTTAGCTTATGAGAAGTTTGGATATGGCTTGACAGCTACCGATGTCATCGACCGTATACCAGTTGCTATCAGAAGGATCGAAGCGGTTATCCGTGGAGAAAGTTAGGAAAAAGAGGGAGGGTCAGATACCTCAGGGGTCATCAGGCTTCAGATTGGGACGGCTACATCATCCCTAAGACTGACCCCTCCATTTCCCAACAAACATCACATGGTCCTTTGCGTATGGGTCAAGTCTTATCTCTTCCTCAACCTCAAAACCATGTGTTTCTAATATCCTCCTCTGCTCCTTGAATATCTCCTCTGGTGGCCTAGCAACATCAATTGAACGAGCTTTAATTGCAATGAAGCCATATCCATTTGGCTTTAAGAACATCTTACAGTTTCTTATGAATATGTCAGCTTGATCTGGCTGTGCTATGTCCATATATATACCATCTACATTCTCCCCTATTATATATGCATATTCGTATGGTTTTCTGGCATCCTTTAGGAGTGGAACTATGTTCCTTCTGTTCTGAGCCACAGCCACCAAGTCTCGTATAGGACGCGGAGCAAATTCCACACCATAGATTATTCCCTTTGGGCCTATGATGTCCGAAATATGAGATGCCGTTGTGCCAGAGGCTATTCCCAAATAAAGTATCCTGTCACCCTCCGAAATTCTAAGATTCTCTAAGCCGTTGATGATTGCCGCTGCTAGCTTTGAGCGATAGGGAATCCATTCTCGATACTCCGTTCCCTGATAATTAAACAACCTTTCCCCGTAGACACTAATTTTTGGCACTAGATTTCTAGTCGCAAGACGTTCCGTGCCTAAGTCATCCACCAAGATATATACCCCCTTAAATATCTCTTTGACATCAACAATCTTCATTCCTGGCCACCAGCATTCAAATTATAAAACTATTAAGATAAGGGAGTTATATTGTAAAGTATTTCTCAACAACGCTACGAGCCCAATTCCTAATCGCGATTCGACCTTGTGTCAGAATACTCCTTATCTCACCGAATTTTTCTAGTAGATGCCGAAGAAGTTCTACACCAGAATTCTTATCGGTATAATAGACGAAGAATGTTATGTCGTAACCCTCTTCTGGCTTATCCATGATAATACTATACCTCGCAGATATGTGGCGAATTATCTCGTCTAGCAATGCCTTATCTATAATGTCGGTAACCTCGCTGAACCTAAGGTTTATGAGGATTGAGTTCTTAGTGATCTTTACGAGTCCATCATCGTATTCCATCTCACTGTAGCTACTTTTTTCACACTCTAGACAAAAAATACAGGGAACATCAATTCCCTTCGGACAGTCAGTAACCTTTCTGAGAGAACGCACGAATCCTAAAATGTTTGGCAAATCGTCAACAATCCTCATTTTGCACACCATATTAAATCTAGGACATTATATGGTATTACTAGAAACACAGCTTATATTGTGGTTCCTAAATGTTCAGATGGATGACCCCCAACAAACCGAAGAAAAAAACATGTGCCATATGTGGAGAGGAAAAAACAATCAGCGAAATACTATCTGTTTGCCGTGAATGCATCATAAACCGCTTCGAAGACGCAAAAGACTACATACTCAACGCACATAAAAAAGTAAGAGCAATATATTCTCTCCCTTACCCACCACCAAAAGGTGGAGACATCAGATGCACACTCTGCTCCAATAATTGTGAGCTCGGAGAAAATGAGGTGGGTTTCTGCGGTCTTCGATGGGTCAAGGAGAACAAGTTACAATCATATGTATCCCCCCAACGAGCCCTCGCACACATATATCTTGATCCACACGTCACAAATTGCTGTGCCGCGTGGTTCTGCCCTGCTGGAACCGGACTTGGCTACCCCAAATATGCTGTTCGGAACGGAGCTGAATACGGATACTACAACCTAGCAGTTTTCTTCTATGGTTGTAACTTCAACTGTCTCTTCTGCCAAAACTGGGAGCACAAGGACACCAAGCAAGCACCCATAGTAGAAGCACAACAATTCATAGACACCGTACTCCGCAACGAAAGAATAACATGCATATGCTACTTCGGTGGAAGCCCAGAACCACACCTCCCCTTCATACTCCACGTAAATAGAGAGATCATCGAGAGAAAAGGAAACAGAATAGTAAGAATATGCTACGAGTGGAACGGCGCTGGAAACACAGCCCTAGTACGAAAAGCAGCAGAAGCAGCCCTCCAAACCGGAGGAATAATAAAATTCGACCTCAAAACACCCCCAGAATCACCACTATCCTACGCACTATGCGGAGTCGACAACAAACAGGTTTACCACAACTTCGAAACGATCTACCGAGAATTCTGGTCAGAAGCAGAAATACCTATACTCACCGCAACCACGCTTCTAGTCCCAGGATACATAATGCCGGAAGACGTAGAAGAAATAGCAAAATTCATCGCAAGTCTCAACCCAGAAATCCCATACTCACTCCTCATATTCCACCCAGACTGGATGATGAACGACCTACCGATAACACCCAGACGCATAGTCAAAGAAGCAGAAAGAAGAGCAAAGAAATACTTGAAAAATGTAAATGTGGGGAACAAATTCCTCCTATCCATAGCACCAGAAGACCTATAATCAAACGGGAAGATGCCTAAAACAAGCGTCTAAGATCAGTCAGATCAAAGTCCTTATCATTACTAATTATTATCCCGGCCTTTATTCGCTTTGCTGTCGCATAATGCAGACAATCCTCAAAATCAAGACCAACATCATACATACATCTAAGCGCCTCAACAAATATTTCTTTCTCTAATGGGAGAACCGTTAATGATCTTAATGAATCAAATGCCGATAACACCTTATCAACAAACTCCTCATTTTGAAGACTATCCCCAGTTAATCCAGCAATAATCACCATCACCTCATAGATCGTTAAAGCAGACGTATAATATTCTCCCCTCCTCGCAGTTTCTATCCTCTGGATCCACCTCTTTGCCCGCAACAAAAGATCCCCCGAGCCCGCAAGCCAGTACACGAAAACGTTGACATCTACATACTTTCTTTCCTCTTCCACCACGCCCTAATCGCCTCCACAACAAACGAATCTAAATCCTCGGGTATTTCCCGCTTGGGCCTAAAAATCCCAGCAAATTTCTCGCTGGGCTTACCGATCTTCTCAAAAACTATTCTATTCCCCTCAATTCTTACCGCAAATAGTGTGCCTTCCTTCGCACCAATAGCATCTCTAATCCTCTTAGGTATAACAACCCGGCCCTTCCGATCAAGTACCACTATAGCCATAATATCCCACCAAAATGATTATTCCCACTATAAATACAATAAACATTCTTGTAATTAAAATATCTCCCTTTTGCTTCACCAATTCTGCTATAACCTAGAACCACATAACACAAAAAACAGAACTAGCAAAATAAAAAATAACAGAAACTAGATCATCTCAGTGATCTTAAGCTGAACCCTTATACCAAGACTCTGAAGCTCACGAATCAACAAAACAAACGTATATGGCACAGTAATACGGGCAACACTCTTAGTCTTCTCCTTACAAAACGGACAAATCCACCGCTTCAAACGCTTATCAAAACGAGCAATCACACCATGCTCCTCACAAATGAAAATATCAATACCATCACTCGAGTCAATAAAACGCTCACGTAAAAATAAGCTCAACCCGTGGCCTACCAGGGCATCTTTCTCCATCTCGCCCAAGCGGAGTCCTCCCCCTTTCGCTCTTCCTCCTGGTGGTTGTAGCGTGAGAAGTGTGTATTTGCCCGTCGATCTTGCATGGATTTTGTCTCTAGCTAGGTGTTTTAATCTTTGGTAGTACATTGGGCCTACTAGGATGTGTGCTTTGTACATTTTTCCTGTTTTTCCGTCGTAGAGTGTTTTTTCGCCGTAGTAGTTGAGTCCGAGTTCTTTTGCTTTTTTGATTAGGTCTTCCATCCAGTTTTCGGATTCGAACGTTGTTCCATCGATGGGGTGTCCTATTCTGCATGCGATGCTTCCTGCTAGAGCTTCTAGTAGGAATCCTATTGTCATTCTTGAGGGTATTCCGTGGGGGTTGAAGATTATGTCTGGGATTATTCCGTCTTCTGTGAATGGCATGTCTTCCTGTGGGACTATTAGCCCTACTACTCCTTTTTGTCCGCTTCTTGATGCGAATTTGTCTCCTAGTTCTACTGGTCTTGGTTGTCTGAGTTTTACGTAGACTTTTATTCCTTTTTGTCCGAGTTCTCCTAGTGATACGATTGTTATTGAGTCTATGTATCCTGCTTCTCCGGGTCTTACTTTTTCTGTTGTTTCTTCTTTTACTCGGAATGCTCTTAGGGATCTTCCCCGCGATGGGGTCAGTCTACCTACTACTTCGTCTCCCTCTTTTACGTATAACCCTTCCCATACTATGCCGTCTTCTGCTAGTGTTTCTAGTCTTCCTTTTATTATGTCTCTTTGCTCGATTGGTAGTTTTATTTCGTCTTTTAGTCCCCCGGTGTGTGTTCTTTCTAGGACTTCGTATATCCTTATGAGGGCTCCGTTGAATAGTCCTCTTTCTATTGAGGCTTTGTTTATTATTATTGCGTCTTCTATGTTGAAACCTTCGTAGGATAGGACCGCAACGATGACGTTTTGGCCGAAGCCTCTATCTGAGATCCCCAGCATCTCTGAGGGTCTCGTTGTGACGAGGGGGCGCTGAGGGTAGTACATTAAGTATGTGGAGGTTTCTGGTCTTATTCTATAGTTTAGTCTTGGTATTGTCATTGCTTGCTTAGCCATGGATGTTTCGTGGATTATTTTTGGTGCTTGATCAGTGTTTGCGAATGGTATCAGATTTGGGATTAGATCTAGTGTGGCTGCGGGTGCTATCTCGAGGTGTGTGTGTTCGGGTGTTAGGTCTTTTTCCCACATTGCTACATAGGCATCTTCCTCCTCTTCTGCATCAAGCATCTCTACTACTCCTTGTCTTAGCAAGTCGCTGAACTTTATTTCGCCCTTTAGAAGTTTCTTTACATGTTCTTGAGTAAGTTTTGGTTTGCCGTTCTCAACCACGATTAGGGGTCTAAGAACTCTGCCCGAGTCAGCCGTTATGTGAACTTCATTCCATTCCTCCCAGTATTTGATGTTTGCTTCCCAAGAAATCTCACCACGCCTTCTAAGTTCCCTAAATTTCTTGACGAACTCCTTTGGATTTTTACATACCCCAATTATTATGCCATCTACAAAGACAGGTGTCGTGCCTATCGGGGCCCAACCAGGTTTCACTTCGACTTTTTGGAGACCTATCTTCGGGAGGATTTTCTCGATCAGCTCTTTCTTCTCATGTCTCCTTAGTCCCACACTCACATATGCTGATAGAGCGAGTTGCTTGGTCAATCCACACATGGTTCCCTCAGAAGTCGTAGTTATGCATATTCTACCTACCTGAGTAGGATGCAGATCCCTTGCTTCTGGTTTGCCATGTTTTGCCTGTGCTCTAGATGTTAGTATGTTCTTGACGCGTCTCAGATGGCTTATCATCTCTATATGGTTTAGTTGGCCGAAGACCTCTGTTACTCCAGTTACTCTTGTTGGCCATGTACCCGTAGCAAGGGCATGACCCATTATCTCCGAGATCTTCTCGGTCTTGAGTATATCCCTATAGGGAATCCTCCCCGTTTCGAAGTCCACCACTTTTGTAGCAAGAGCTTCTCTCGATGCTCTTATGAATTCCCTCCAAGCGTAACCAAATAATTCTCGTAGGAAATCCCCTACCATCTTTAGCCGCTTATTCTTGTAGTGATCTCGATCATCTGCCTTGATGTGCCCTAAATAAACCATAGCTGCGCGTCTGACTAGCCGTGCCAAGTAATATGCCTTTATGTAGTATGCGTCTTCCGTTGTACCTAAGTGAGGCAGAAAGTATCTGTTAAGAATCTCCTTCACAAAGTTTATTTTCTGGGCATCAGTCGTAAAGCCCCTCCACCTAATCCGTGCACCTGTCTTCTGTATATATTTGAAGAGTTCCTTTAGGGCTTCTTCCTGGGATCTGAGTGCTTCTACGGGGGCTGCCTTAATATTCAGGAATAGTAGTTGCGCGATATCCTTATACTTGCCCTCCGCGAAGTATTCTGGGACAACAAGCTTCATGAAGTCTCCGATTGATATCCCAAACGCCCGGACAAGAACCATAAGGGGTATGTTCTTGTTCTGTAGAACCTGTGGGAATCTAACAGCAATCTGCATATCCCTTCGGGATATATAGACACTTACTCTATTCCTATAAATACCAGGTGTTGTTATCCATGCTGATACTTGATACTTACTTGAAACAGCTGAGGTGCCTTTGAGCTCCTCAACGATAATTCTTCCTCTAACAGTTTCCTCCCTGGGTAGGAATACCCTTTCGGACCCATTAATTATGACATATCCATCTGGAATTATTGGGTCTTCCCCTATCATTAGGAGCCAAGCTGCGTCCTCTCTGAGATACTCATTTAGGTAGGGGTCGTGGCGAGAGCCTATTACGAGCGGTATGTCGCATAACTTTATCCTGTCTCTTTTTATCTCTTCCTCGATGACCTCGGTGCCGTAGGGGGTTTCTTCGAATCTGATTTTCTTCACTGCGAATTCTACTCTTAGTGGTATCGAATATGTTACCTCCTTCCATCTACATTCTTGAGGGGTAAAAATGAAATCTTCGCCCTCAATAGGTTTGGTGTCTATCTTTACTTCGCCATTAACCTTAAAATCGATGAATACGCCTACCTGCGCGTCTATTCTATGATACTGCTCTATGATAGCAACTACATCTTCATCCACAAATTTGTCAAACGATTTTGCATGAAACTTCGTGAGGCCAAACTCCCTCAGCATCGCTTCTATCAGAGACCAGCGAGCAATCGCGTTTAGTTTTATATCTCCTGGCCCTTTCTCTATCCATATGGGCTCTATCTTAATCATATAGAGTTTCTCTCTGATAGTTTCTTGAGAAGACTTCTTCTCCGAAGCCCGCTTTTTGGATTTTCGGCTTCTATTCGGCAACTCGAATCACTCTAAGACTAGCAAAAGACGCCTATAACCAGTAAATTCTACGAATTATTCACTTAAGAAGATGCTGTTTTTTAACTGTATGTCAATTCCGATCTCTGCTTTTTGCCGTGGAAGAAATGGCTACCTGCCCACCTTGCTATAGCCACATATATCTAAATAGCATCCAAACTAGGCGAGGGAAAACGAGGTCACCCGGAGATCCTTACATAGTTCGCTTCCATCTCTAAGAGCTTTTCTAGCAGTAGACGCATACCCTTATAACGCCCCAACAGGGCGGCTGCCTGCCTCAGGTTAACACCGTAGGATGCCACAGCATATAGTGTCTCAAGGGGCCTCACCCGCAGGAAATTGCTAATGGCGTATAGGGCATCTAGACGTAGACGCTCATTCTGTCTGAGATACATCTTTCTTTTAGCCTTCTCTAGGATATATTCGGTGTTGTCTTTGGGCTTAGTAACGGATAGTAAGTGTGATCCGCACTTCGGACATGAGTCTAGAAGACCGTCAGAAATTCTTCTGATCTCATAGTAGCCGCAATGTAAGCAAACCCACTTTACTCTACGCCGAGACAATCTATGTTGGTAATCATCTAGAGCTATTTCTCGGAGCCTTTCCTGTTCTTTAGCATCAACCAGCCGTATTTCGGGGTTAACCAATATTGATATTCCTTTTCTAATCAGAATTCTGATCTTTCCACTAACCATATCATTTAAAACCCTAATGAGACCCTCCTCATCGCCACGTATACTTAGAAATTCGTTGACTGCCTCCTCCATAAGTATAGTATCCCTGTATTTGTCCATAACGGCAAGAATATACCTTCTAGGATAGGTCTCCTCACCGAGCACACCAAATCTCCTAGCAACATTTAGGAAGTACCATAGGATATCCCCAGCACTTCTCTTAACAGTATCCCTTATGAAGCTTCTTATCGTTCCTTTAACAACCATCTCCCTTATCCTACCTAGGGCTTCGCGGATTGCGTCCTCAATACATTTCGATTTCTGAATACTTGGGTACAGCTCGATTATTATCCTATAGGCATCAGACGTATATCTCAACACGGGGAGATTGGTTTGTTCGAGGAGAACTCTAAATAACAGCATGGAGAACAGCTTATTGATCCTATTACCAGCGCATAGATGCACGACCAATAAACCCTTCTCGAACATCGAGTAGTTATACTCGAAAATTATGTGATTTTCGTCTGGAACACTATCTATCTCCATCAGCAGAGCTTTTACTCTCTTGTGAATTTTTGCGGCAGATTTTTCGTCTAATATTTCATATAGGATCCTTTTTGACTCATAATCATTATGTTTGAAGACTCGTCTTAACATCCCGACATATCTCGCTACATTGTAGGGAACGGGCATGAGTTCTCCAACCCATGAGGGAGTCTGAGAAATCTCGCTTACGCGCCGCACATACACCTTTTTTGCCAAATAGTCAATATTTATAACCTCATGTCCGTGACCTGCAAGTATGAATTTTGCTCCAGACTCAAGCTCAAGAACAAACTTCTCGTCCAACTCACCGATCTGTTTGTTGCTTGCTATGTCGATAACCCTATACTTTATTGTTATTGGTATCATCGACACATTGTCAAAGTACATTCCTATCGCGTTTTTCCCGAGTCTGAGAACACCATCCTCAATTCGAATAGCCCTAGATTTCCTACTAATAAATCTGCATACTGCTAGAAACTCCGCCTTGCTTAGAGTCCGATATGGATAGGCTCTTGTAACAATACTATACACATCCTCTACTGATGGATACTCCCTTCCATCGAACTTGTAGTCTCTTATGATGCCTATTATCTGGTGGGCTAAAACATCATAGCTTTTCACAAGAACTTCCGTAGGCTCAACCTCGCCCCTCTTTCCTAGAATGGTAATGGCAAGCGCCTCAAAGAAATCATCAATCGTCATCGTGTATATTTTACCTCTGGAAACTTGCTCTACAAAGTGCCCTGCCCGACCAACTCTTTGGAGCATTACCTCAACTCTTCTAGGGGAAAAAACTTGTATAACAAGTTCTATCCCCCCTATGTCTATTCCTAGCTCTAGGGAGCTTGTAGCCACAACTACTTTTATTGCCCCCTGTCTAAGATGCTCCTCCGTACTTATTCTCAGCTCCCTTGCTATCGATGAATGATGAACTGCTACGTTCAACCCATATTGCTTCCTAAGAAGAGCAGCAATGATCTCCGCAAGATCCCTGGTGTTTGTGAATATTATGAGTTTACCGTTGGTTTCTATGATATCTCTATACAACCTCTTTATAAGCTCTCTGACATTTGGCTTTACTATAATCGTGTTCCCTAAGACTTCAATGCTTGGAGGCACATATTCCACAGTTACCTGGTATTTTTTCTGCTGGCTTGCATTAATCACTTTTCCGCCTTTTCCACTCGTAAAGTATTTCAAAACAAGATCAGGATCCGCTATTGTTGCACTTAGCAATACTATTTGAGGCTGTCCACAGAGAATTTTTAGACGTTCAAGGGCCAAGGCTAATTGGGCACCCCGTTTATTGTTGACTAGGCTGTGAACCTCATCTATTACAACATAACGAATATTCTTGAGATAGCGTCTCAGCCTTGGGCTCCAAAGCAGTATATTTAGGGTCTCTGGTGTCGTTATCAGTGCTATGGGAGGTGATTTTGTTTGCTTTCTTCTCACGGATTGTGGTGTGTCACCATGCCTAACATCCACTGAGACCTTAACCTTCTCGAAAATTCTCAATAATCTGCCTAGGATATCCCTATTTAGGGCGCGCAGAGGTGTTATATATAGTAGTTTTATGGGCTCCAGTTCGCTTCTCTTAAACATTTTGGATAGTATCGGCAAGATGGCTGCTTCGGTTTTTCCAGCACCAGTAGGAGCAACCAGTATCACATTCTCATCGCTACTAAGCAAGAAGCTTATCGCAAGTCTCTGTACATACGTAGGTTTCTCTATTCCAAGCTCCGGCAGTATCTTCTGTATTCTTTCGTCCAAGCACGCAAATACATTCGTTTCTTTTTTCATCACAAAACACAGAAGAAGAGTTATGTAAATAGCTACTTCGTAACTAGCTCGACATCCTCTGGTTTAACTTCAATAATTAAGGTAGCACCACCCATGAGATCTAAGAAGAGTTTACTCTTCGAGACACTCACAATCCTTGCTTGCCTATCCTTGAAGGGGCCTCGAATAATGCGGACTATCTGGCCAACTTGAAACTCCACCTGTTTTTTCTCTTCGAGTTCCTTAGAATACTTAATTATTTCATCGAGCGTTCTGATAAGCTCATCATACTCTAGGGGCGATATAGGTGTTTCGTAGGGTCTGGCATAGCGAAAATATGCGACCGCTTGGGCCACAGAGTAGTAGTCATCTGCCTCAACATATACCAGATCCGGATGCTTTTCTAACACAAGAGCTGAGTATATAGGCAAGTTTAGGACTCGTGCTCTCTGTCTAATTAGATATAATACATCTATTGCCCTGCCTTTGGGGACATGCACTATGAATATGGGCTTTCTTTTTTCTTTGGTTACCTCTTCTTCTAACTGCTCCTCGCCTCTGTCTTCGCCCATTGCGATCAACCTAAGGTCTTAGTATTGGCTGCATTACGATCCTAATACCTAGGCCTATCAGGCCTAGGAGAACTATCAGTATCAGGATAACTTTAAATAACTGCCAATATTCTCGAGATGATGGCTTTGTTGAACTTTTAATTAGCCTCTTAGATCTCACAATGAAGTCTTCCAATCTTGATCCCAAACTTTTTTTCTCTGTCATCCATTCGTCACCACGTTATTCTCTTAGAATTAGAAAATCTTAGATTGACTAAATTAAATATGATTAAATGTTGAAGTCTTTAGGGTTATTTGAAATAGCGGAAATTACGCTAGGGTCTACCCAATAATCTTGGTGTCTGTAGGATGGGTAATAAGGCCTCCAATATTAGGTGCGTTGGAATAGATTTAGGCACATCAACAATTAAAACGTCTTTTGAAGAAAGAAAATTCAGATTAGCCTCGATAATTGGGGAACCTAACCCAGCCGGGTTCGTGGGCGTCACTCAGGACACTAGCTGGGAGAATAATCTTGTTATTATTATAGATAGCGAGGAATGGTACGTCGGGGAGCTAGCAAGAGTTCAAAGTGTTCTGAAAATCCCCTTGGCAAGAGAGGGTAAAGTTAAGGGCGTTAAAGAAGCTAAGATAGCTGTTTTATCAGCTTTAGGAATTTTGCATGGTGAATCTAAACAGGACCTAAGGTACGTTGTGGGCACAGGTGTGCCGGTAGCGACAAGCAACTCGGAGATGCAAGAACTAAGCAGAGCTATCGTTGGCCGCCATAAATATATGATTAAGAATGATGCGACAGGCGAAGTCAGAAAAATAAACATACATGTTGTCGCTAGTCCTGTGCTCCCCGAGCCATATGGATGCTATTACTATGTGCTTAAAAGCAGAGGCGTCAGGAGAGCCTTCGACGCAATAATAATAGACATCGGATTCGGAACAACAGATATACTCTCCATCCACAAGGGAACAATCGTAAGGCCCGCAAGCGGATCAACACCCGATGCTGTTGACACCGTAGCTGAGAAAATAGCCGCTTTCCTAGAAGAGCAAACCGGTCACATAATAAAAGCTGAGAGTCTTGCCGCAGTCCTAGAGAAAGGTACAAAAGTAACTATCGCAGGCGCATCCTACGATATTAAGCCTCAGCTGGAGAAAGTAGCTCGTTTTGTAGCGGAATCTATAATCGACACTCTAGATAGGCTTCTAAGAAACCTTCCACCCCAAGCATCGATAAAGTATTATATTTTGACGGGAGGAGGAACCTATATCCTAGGAAAATATATTAGGGAAGCCCTCATAAATAGGAGATATGCGACGAAGGAGCAAATACTAATACCAGATGACCCAGTTATGGCAAATGCTATAGGATTCGAACTCGTAGCAAAGTACTATGCTGAGAAAAAACTAGCCACCACAAAAGGATCCTAAGCCACCAACTCAAGTCTAAATTTCACTTCATTAACAAGACTTTCTACGAGTTCTCCCCATCTCATAATTATATCCCCGCTCACCTCGGCACCAAATCTGAGGCCTTCCCTGCTAAGCCTTGCCAACAGACTTTCAAGGATTTTTCTTGCTAAGAAGTAATCCACTACTAGTATCTTGGCGATAATACCGCGTAGAAGATTATTTATTCTCTCCCAAACAGCTTCTGGCAGAGGAATAAGTGAAATCAGAATGAGTACATACAAAGTATAGGCGACAACAACATACTCAGCAGATAGTACTCCACGTCCATACAGGTCTACCATTATAGATAGAAATAGAAAAGCCTTCACCAAATATGGGTGAATAAAGTTTTGTATGAGACTCTGATCTTCCCGCTGCTTTACGCATCTTAGTATTGTAAGACCATCACTTCGGATTGGACAGGGAACAAAAAGTTTTTTTCTATCTATGAGATACCTCACAAATGATAATACTTCATCGATCGCTAACCAATCGTCACCACTATAGGTAATAATCGATGCGGGCTTGTCCAGACTAGAAGCTATACTACCTAGGGAATAGATGGGTATTAGCATTCGATACTTACGCCCATCAGATGCATATTTAACACTAATAACTTCTGATGCCTCAGCAGATATCCTCTCAATGACGACATTCTTTGCCGCGCCGCATGAGAAGAATTTGCTATATACAAGCATAAAAACATCAGCTAAAGCATCGGCAGGAGACACCAACACTTTAGAACTACTACGAGCCACCTCTAATATTCTCTTCCATGCATACAAAAGATCTCCAAAACTATGCAGTTTACCTTTCGCACGCAGATAGCTCATCATGCTCCTGACAAGCATTCGGGCGATAATCCTATCCACACCATCACTAACTAGATGAGAAATAAAGATCCGAGAAGCTCTTCTAATAAGCTTTTCAAACTCCTTATCGGATAACCTAACATATGCTATAACATTATTGCGGAGATCTGTGGGGACATCTCGAGGAGAACAGCAAACAAGAAAAATCAGCTTAAACCTGGACTTACCTATATACCTACGAATATCATCCCAATTGACAACACCACAACACACGATAACAATTCGATGTTCAGAAATAACCAGCCTTAAATCCTTAATATCTACTTGGACACAGTCAATATGTTTGCGCTTCAGAATATCGCATAGAGCTTCAGCTAATGCAAGAAGGCTTCTCTCCCCAACAACTATGATCCCAAAAGCTTTACTCCAACCAAGAATTTTCCTCACAACCACCATAGCTTTAGGTTTGAGAAGAAGAGACACCACCTTATCGCTCATTCTTCTTATCCTCCTCTTCCCTACCCCCAGCCCCACTTAACCCGGAGTTATCCACCTCAACAACCATAACCGACTCCAGCACATCCTCAAGAGCTAACTCCTCCTCTTCCTCCTCCCCACTTTCCTCCGCTTGTAAAGGAGGCATATCCAGATCCAAATCCCTCCGAGATACCGCAGGAGGGCCCGCAGGAGGTGACCTCGACATAAGACTAGCCAACCTTTCCTCTAAGCGCCTAACAATCTCCTCCAAGTCCCCTTTGGAGATAGATTCTACTTCCGAGTACTCACCACCAAAAATCTGGGCATGCTCCCTCCTAATAGCCCTGGCAACAGCCTCATCAATAGAACCAGTCACACTCGCAATATCCTCCAACATAAGAAGAGTCTCAGAATCAAGAAACACAACTATCCCAGCTAGATTCTTAGACCCTTTCTTCTTAGCACCAATAACCCTAGATGAAATCGACTCCAAACCGCACACCACCACAAAATATGGCGGGCCCGGCGGGACTCGAACCCGCGACATTGGGCTCCGGAAGCCCACGTGCTATCCTACTACACCACGGGCCCAAAACAAATCACAACTGTACAACTAACTAAATAGAAATCATGTAACCATAATTGATACTTAATGAAGACATTAATGAATACTTCTCAACAATCTATCTAGCATTATCATATGCTGATTCATCATTCGGATCATAGAAACATTCCTGTACACTATCGTAAAGCCATGCGGGGTTTGGTATACGCTAACAATATAACTCGCATCAAGATCACCCAGAACCACCGGATAAGAGAACAGAGGTTCATAGACCTCAGTGTTTGCTTGTTTCCACGCTCTAAGAACACTCTGAAGCCCTCCTCTCCCACTATGTGGTTCTATTCGGTTTGTTATTGTTAAAAGTAAGGTGTCCCTGGATAGCATACATGAGTTTCTTCTCCAAATTTGCATCATCAATATAGGTTTTATGTTCCACGGCTACTAGGGCGGAGATTCTCTCAGCGAAGAAATCGATAATTGTGTGGTCTCCATCGCTCTCGGAGAGTCCACTGAGTTTTTTGGATAATAGAATTCTAGCAAGCAAAGCTTCGTGGTGAGCATGTTTTCCAGTGTTACTGGGCTCCATAGTTACTGAAATTTACTCTTAATAGTCTACATATTCTCCTCCTCAGTGATTGTTCCTTCTTCGAGGTTCTCCATTATGCTTCCCAACGCCTCCCCCACTATTCCGAACATAAATTCTACTCCATGCGATATCGAATCAGCAGCAACTTAAATACCAAAAAGAAACATAAACAGATAGAGAAAAAATGATCATAGCACACGCAAGCGACATAAAAACAAAGAAGAAAAAACCAAGAGAAATAGCAAATGTAGGCGGTGGAGAAGGACACTCATACATATTATTCATAGATGAGAAAGGAGAAGAAATAGACACAATATGGCCACCGGGACACTATAATCTCGTCCACTATAGGCAGAAAAACCCGAGATGGCTGATAGCTCACACACGAGCAACACTAACATACAGCCACGTACTAATAAACCTAGAGAAGCTAGAGGCGTTGGCGGAGCCATCAATAACACTACACCCACTAACCGGCGACCTAGGAATAACAAAACCACCAAAACTACACAGGAAATACAGCATCCTCAGAAAATTCGGCACAATATTCAGAATGAGGCTCGAAGAAGCAAAAAAGATCATAGGCAAGCACGGCAAATTGCTAGGATACGCTGAGAAGGCAATGATAACGCCAGACCAGAGGAGGCTATGCATAAACGTGCGGGGAGAAACAAAAATATACAGCCTAAAAAACCTGGAGCTAGAAGAAATAATACCGCAGGGAAAGGTGCTGTGGGCACTGCAGAAGACAAGCCCGCCAAGAAAAATGATGAGAATGCTCAGAGAGTCAACATTCATAGGGATGCTGGACCCAAGAAAACACGAGAGAGTATGGTACATAGCGAAGTACGCCATAGGATTCCCAGAGGTACCAGTGGCAGTATTCATATACGATAGGGACGAGGAGGAGGTCGCGGCCGGCCCAAAAAACCCACTAGAAATAATATGGAGCGAAGGAATAGATGAGGAATACAGGGCCGCAAAATACTTCAACAAGGAGAGGCTATACGACACAGAATACCTAGGCAAACTAACGAGACCAACGGTGGACGGACACATACAGGGGACATACCCAGGATCCGCAATATACACAGTAGGGATAAACCTCCTCAACATCACGAGACCACGGAAAAGCGGAAAATTCAGGGAGGTGGCAAAAAAACTCGGACTACCATACACTGTTCATCCATGGACAATAATACTGAGGCTCAACGAAAAGCTGGAGGTCGAGAAATACCTATGCAAGATAGTGCAGGGGGACGGCGAATACGTATTCTGGATAAACGACGAGATATCCAAGATACAGTGCTGGGACAACTACATAACACTACACGCACTCCTTAAGCCCTACGACCCAGAGCTTGAAGATCTCGCCGGAGTGGTCAAGCTATCGATGGACCTCAAGCCTCAAGAGATGATAGAAGTGGAGGAATTCCAAGAATGGTTCCTCGAGACATATGGAATAGCAAAAATGTTTGGCATAGAAGACATAGCAGAGGCAAAGAGGGAGCTCTGGTGGACATTGCCGGTGAAGAGAGCGGTGGCGCCAAGCCTAGACGGGGATAGGCTACTCGTCCCCATAGAGATTGATGATGAGGACTACGTGTGGAAGAGGGGGAGGGCTGAGTTCTACCTCTTCGCCACGGATTGGAGAATGAGAAAAATTAGGGAAGTGGGGGTCTGGGAGCTCGACCCAGACAACCCCGTTGTCTGGTGGACCGCGTGGGTCTAGGAAAAAACAACGCCGAGAACGTTGCTGAGCACCGAAGACATAATTATGCTTCCAAGGACGCTCCCAACAGTATATATTATCCATCCAACCCCCATCGCCCCACTCGCAATGACGTTTGCGAGTACGAACGCTATGATCTCATAGATCGCGTTCACAACAACGTCCCAAGGCGAGGGTATGTTTGCCTCCGCAGCGTACTTTGCGAATCCCCACCTCCCAGGTATCCTCGCCGTGATGAGTTTTTGGTCTATCCCCATCCACGTCCCAAACATCCCGAGGATCATCGGTAGGAGCCACAGCTCCAGTGTGTCTGTTATGTCTGGCGGTTCCTGCCTTTTTTTGAGCCTGTTGTATCCGTCCTGGAAGTCGTCGAACTCGTCCCACACCCACAGTATCGCGCTTAGTGGTGCGAAGAACTCCATTTCGTCGAGTATTCCTCTTCCTTCGCCCCTGGCGTAGCTCCACAGGCCTATCCCCATCGACACTGAGAGCGCTATTGCCTTGCCCTTCCCTACGAATCCCTTCTTTAGCAGGCATATTGTTAGTATTGTTATCGCTGCCCCGATAACTATCCATGCTAGGGCTGGTAGCCTGAAGTTCAGCATGTCCAGTATTGCTGTGCTTCCCTTCGCTAGGAGTACCGCCATTATTATGTATGCTATTACGCTTCCAAGTGTCGACATTAGGCCCACGATTAGCCCCGTCCTGAGCTGCTGTTTTATGTCGTCGCTGAGTTTTGGTTTTGGTGTCTGCAGTATTTCTGGGTGCATCTCCTCCAGCAGCTGCATGTATGTTACTGCCTCCTCAATTATGTTCTTGGTCTCGCCTGTTTCTTCTTTCTCCTCCGTTCCCGGGTCGTCTATGAGTCTTGTGAGCTCCTCGATCTTCTCCCTTGCCTTCTCTCTGTTCTTTGTGGTTAGTGCTTCTCCCACGAGTTTTCTGAATTCTTCCCTGTCTCCTTCTTCTATTTTTGCTTTGAGCGTTCTCGATGCGGACAGCATCCTTGTTATCTCGTTCTTCGCCGCTTGGTATCTTCCCTCCTTAATCAGTGTCTTTATTTTTTCTAGTCTCGCCACTAGGGCTTCCCTGTAGTGCGGATCCAGGGGCTTTAGCCCCTCCAAATCCGTGAACAGAGTCTTTGTTTTCTCGTCCTTGATGTTCTTTATGGCGTCTTTTATGGTTTCCATCATTTCCGTTTTCTTCTTCTCGATGATTGTTCCTCCCTCGAGGTTCCCCATTATGCTTCCCAATGCCTTCTCCACTATTCCGAATGCGTATTCTTCTCCCTCTCTGTGTGATATCGAATCGTAATAGTTCGCTAGGGTGAACAGGCTGTGATATGTTATTGTCCTCCTAAGAGCCAAACCCCTTCCCTGCAAAAAGTCGTATTTTTTGAAGCATGGTTTTCCGTCCACCACCCTTATCATCTCCCCTCCGTATATTGGCAGCAGGTTCCATCCGATCCATTCGTACCCCATTATGTCTGTTTGCCTCCCCGCCCTCTCCACCATTAGTTCTAGGCTCGCCTTCGTAGCCGGGTTTGTGTAGTAGAGTGATATGTATCCCTCCCCCATTTTTGTCATTTTTATTAGCGCCAATTTTTTCTCCCCATCCTTACTTTTCTCTTTGATCAGTACCTCGTTTCCGCTCTGGGTTATCTCTATTTGGGACAGCATCGCTTCTGAAAGGGTCTTTTCGGCCCCTTCTATTGTCTTCTTACTCACTTCTCCGCTGGCCAGTTCTTCCATTATTTTTTCTACCGCCAGCGTTGCTTTTGCGAGTAACATTATGTGTTGCAACACTGTACTGTCATCGTTGTTTATTGCGCTGAGCAGTCTAGATGCAGCATACTTCGCTTCTCTACACTCCTCCTCGTCGGCCATTATCGTCTCGAGTATTCCTCTTAGCTCATCCATTTTTTCCTTTGTGTTCCCCGCGATTATTTCGTCCATGAGTCCCACAATTTTTTCTCTGTTCTCCTCTTTGGTTGTTCTTGTGAGTGTTATTGCATCCTCGACCATGCATATTTGGTGTGCGTTCGCGTATGCGTGGGATGCTATGAATGTTGTTGCTGGTGAGTAGTTGGATTCTAGGGCGTTGCCTAGCGCTTTTCCGAGCAGCGTCCTACTTATCCTGGCCTCGTTTCCTTCTAGGAATTTTGCTAGCCCATTTTTGAGCTCTGTCAGCATTCCCCTCGTTTTTTCTTTGAAGTTTCTAAATGTTGTTTCTTGTCTGATTGTTTCTTCTAGTCCTAGCTCCCTCGCTATGTTTAGTATTATTGCTTCCTCTCCCTCTATCTTTTCTTTTTCTCCGCTTAGGTAGTTGTGTATGTTCGTGTAGTGTTCCTCTAGTTTTTCCAGGAATTTCTCGAAGGATTTTTCGTACTCTTTGGCTGCTTCCTTCTTCTGTTCCTCGCTCAATACTCCGCTTATGAACCATGTTGGGTTGAATGCTTTTCCCGTGGGTATCGCTGTTGAGAGTGCGGAGAATAGGGACAGGTAGCTTGAGAGAGCCTTCCCCGACACCGATATTGAGAGCGTTCCCTCCCCTTTTTCTGTTTTTGCCGTATATACCCCCGATGCGCTTGCGATTATGCCGAGTACTCCATCTCTCATGAAATCCTTCATACCTTCCAATTTTTCCTCAAGCACAACCGATTCATGATGCTTAGTGGCTCCTATTTTCGCAAGCCTATATATAGTTCTCTTCACATTAAAAATCGAGCAGAAAATCCTCACAACATCCAACATCATTTCTCTAGTGGAGCTGAACCCATCAAGCTTCTTTAGAAACTCTTCGTACCTCCTAATGATATTTTCGATATCCTCCACCGGGTTTGGAGGGCTTGAGGGCTCCAAGCAGAGAATATGGAGCAGGCCAAGAAGTTTCTCCTGAATCTTAGCTTTCATCTCCTCCTTCTTCTCCCCAGACAACCCTTCTAGTGTATCGGAGATATCCTCCTTCACCAGGTACAAGTAATATAATATTGTTGACTCCTCATCCCTGCCACCAATGATCTTCTTCAGGGACTCCATACCAGACCTACTGCTGAGAATTTTTGAGGCAACTGGGCCTAAAAGGACACTCCTAATCAAGTCCCCAACCCAATGCCTAACTCTAAGCTCTTTTTTACTCGAAACACAATTCCAATTCTCGAAAAGCTTATTCATAGCCTTCTCATAGAGCTCCTTATCGCCCCTAAACTGTTCGAAACAAGTAGAGAATATACTATACGCCGCCCTAGCCTTATCTGTACCCCCACTACCATGAAGATTACTCGGATCCCCCTCAACAACACCAAAATTTCTCATGTACCTCAAGGCATTTCTAAGCATACTTATATCTACGGGCCTCGACAAAAGCCGGAAGAATTTCACTAGTGAATTTGACCCAAACTTTATCGATCGACCAGTAATACTGATTTTTGTTTTTGGGGTTCCAAAGACAGGAATATATGCCTCAACTATTCTTGCATCCTGGAACTCTACACCTATTGGAAAACTGGGGAACGCCGCCCTCTCACTCTTGGTCTCCCTTTTTACGCCAAAGAAATCAGTTATCAGGAATACTAGCCAGCGAACCGCATGGCTCCTCCCATTGTGCTCTACCGTAAATATGAGATCCAGAACGATAATGCCATTACCGTTAAGAATAAGATACTCGTAATCCTCCCCTTTATTGTACCCCACAATGATTTGTCTTGGGGCACCGTTTTCATCAAGAACAACAACCGCGTTATCCGCCTTACCGAGCATTTTAGAAAGTTCATCAAACGTGATGTAGGTTTCATCAGACATGAAAAACTTTTGAAGAACTTTGACTGATTTATCGGGACACATAAATGCATTCTTCAATATGTTCTCGAGACCCCCCTCTATGCTATTTTTACACCCAGCAAAATCTACCCTCCAAAAACCACCAACAAGAGAGCTAGCCAAAGTTTCCAGGCTAATTGCCAATCCTACAATTTCTCCGTTCCTCCTTGCGATTAGCTCCTCCATCTTTTTCTTCTCCCTCATAGTTTCATCATTCACCTTCTCATATATCCACAAATGATTGAGGAGCGACAAAAAGTTTAGTGCTGTTCTGACGAGCAAATATGACGCTATCGTGGCAACCTTCACATCCTCCGAGACACTATTACCATTCTCAATACCCTCTTTCACGCTCTTCATCAAGAATTCGGCCCTAGCAAAATACTCCAAGTACCTTGTCCAGAGTAGCCCTAAAAACCCTACGAGCTCCCCCATATGCTTAGCGACCTTCCTCTCATCCTTAAACCCACCAGACTCGTATATAGTGATTAGGTTACCAATGATGTTCTCCATCTCCTCAAGCAAACCCTTAAGATTCTCCTTATAGTTAGAATACTCCTCTTTATTAGGCCAAACATTATCCTCCTCAACCTCCTCAACAAGCCCCAGAAAACCATTCAAGGATTCTTCAAGCTCACTAAGAATATCAGAAGCCTCATCGCAAGACACAGCCATAAGCTCATTAACAACACCAATCAAGTACTCACCAATCTTCCAAACCCAGCCCCTGAGCTCCTCAACAAAATTTTCGCCCTCAAAAGCATCCGAAACCTCATCAAAGACATCATCTACACAAACACCCGCTGAAGACAATATGGACTCAACCCACAACCTCACATTAGAAAAATCACTCCCAATATTATCCAAAATGTCTTCCAAGGATGACCACTTATCGGGATCACCAATCCAATTCTCTGGCAACCCAAAAAGATACTTCCAACATAAACCCCCATCCTTCTCCCTAACCCAATGGTCAAAACCCACCGCTGGAAACTTCCGCTCCGTAAAATCGCCATACTGAACATAGGCCCAGAAGTCTCTAACCCTCGCCTGCACATCCGTCGATGGAAAAACACTCGACTTCAACAAGTTCTCAGCCGAAGTCGCCTCCGAAACAGCTTGGGAATCATCAGAACTCTCCTTATCCACAAACATCGAGTTTGCAGCTGAGAGACAGCCCAAGTAGGTAACTATGATATCTCCCTTACTGCTCTCCGGCATAACCTCATACGCAAACCTACCAAGAGCCCTAAGAACATCCCACCCAACGCCCATCCTCCGATCAAACTCCTCCCTGTTGTAGAACAGATCGTAGAGAGCCCTAGTCCTATTCGCATATGCAGCCTCAAGCTTAGGAATAGCAAATGTCAAGAAGATATTCATGAGGAAGTCTCCGAAGAGCCCCCTCACAGCATCACTAATCATAGCTATAGGACAAAGGATAGGCCCAAGAAAAGACGATGCAGCCTCAAGAAGATGTTCCAGCCTCTCCGCCACCACACTTTGCATGTATAGTGCTTGTTCCCCAGCCCAATTAGCGAGTTGCTTGTAGGTTCCGCAGAGGACATCACGGATGATGCTCTTGGCGGGTTCTGGGACACCAAGCAGACTTATAATAACATCGATGACATTGCCGAGAAGCCACGCGTAGGCCTGGATAGCCTTCATCATCAGCCATGCAAGCCCAGCGGCGACGATCTGTATTATGTCTGCACGCATCTGGATCAGCGTGTATACTCCACTCAAAACCATTTTTCCTACGTCGCTACGTATTATCGCTACGAACTGCGCTATCGGAGCGGCGACCACAGCGAGAATAGCATTTACTATGGGGTCGTGGAAGGGCCACGGAACCCACGAGAAGAATCCGTCCAGCCTGGCCCGTAGGTACTCAACGAATGATGTTGCTCCCCTCGCGATCTGGTTCACCAACTCGTCCACGAATACGAATCCGCCCAGCACCGCTTTTGCTCCGGCACCCATCTCCGATGGGTCTTCCAGCTCTATGCCTCTGATGATGTCCGATCTGTGTCTGAGCACATCCCTTGCGTATGCGTACCACAGTGATAGCGCCTCCCTCTTCCCCCTCAACGCCCCGTAGTGTCCGCCCAGTATCCGGTCTATCTCCTCTATCCCCACGGTTTCCCTGGGTATGTCCGCCTCCTCGTACAGCATGACTAGGTATTCGAGCCTCTCTATCGTCTCCTCGGCGGTCCCTGGGTCTAGGAACCTTACCGTGTCCGCGTCTCTGCTTAGTAGTTCTCTGTATTCCGCTCTTAGCAGTGTTTCCGGCGTCTCTCCCCTTGGTACTATTCTTACCAGCTTCCACTCCGCGTTTTCGCCGCGTACCGCTCTGTAGTAGGCTGTTTCTCCGTCTTCGCCTACTTCCTCCTCTACGAACGCTATGTTTTCCCATGCCGCCGCGATCCTATGCGCTACATCAATGATTTTGCTTCTGGATAGTTTTTCTGCTTCCTCATGTATTCCCATGGAGTGTGCGGCTATCTCTGCGAGTAGTGGTGTGCTGTCTGGTATCTCTGTCTCTCTATGTGTTGGTATTAGCTTTCTGAGCTTCTCATACGCATACTCAATGATCCCCATACTCCATGTGTCCGGCTCCTCGGCGAGTACGCTCTTCACTTCTTCGTATAGTGTTTCTTCCAGCCTGTGGTATAGTGTTGCTGTTAGTGTCTTCTCTATGCAGCTGGCTATCTCGTCGGAGTGCTCCAAGTTCTCCAGGATCTGTGATGTTATCGCGTTGTATTCGGGCTCCGCTGTGGGCTCCACGTAGTCGTAGACTATGCCGAGGTACCCTCCAATCGCCAGAAGTATCCTTGATGTTGTGAGTGTTGTTGTGTTCTCCGAGATGTAGAACAGCGATTTGTACCCCGTCGCTGTTGTATTTAGTGCTAGGTGTGTTTCGTGTTTCGAGTTGTATATCTGCGTGCAGGTTTTGCTTATCTTCTGTAGGAGCATGGTTATTGGGGATGCCGCCTCGACATATCGCTCCTCCCAGCGCTCCCCGCCCCAACTAATGTTTATTGTGTCTTCCCACGCGAGGTAGTCGTAGTCGCCTCCGAGTATTGATGATGTCATATTCTCTAGGTACTCAAGAGTGGCGTTCTCC